>LUMD01000076.1_pt1 | contig 25049 bp, 18 predicted proteins | sample 729651 | NCBI WGS metagenome assembly LUMD01 (sample SAMN03860272, study PRJNA289734) | marine metagenome | biome: seawater column; feature: ocean; material: water; isolation source: Red Sea water column Station 34 - depth 258m | place: Saudi Arabia: Red Sea | collected 2011-10-15 | depth 258 m | reverse complement strand
GTTTATTAATAAAAAGATGGATTTCTTGTTTAATGATTTGGGTGAGCAAACTGTAAAGGATAATAAATTCCATGCTTTTGATGTTGTTATAGATGATTCTCACAAACGAACAGTAAAAACTAAATCGAAATCAAAAATTCCTCTGGTCGCAGCAATTATTGGAATACTTGTCCTGGGCATCGGGGGCTTTGCCTACTACCAGAACGTGCTGGTGGACAGCGCCCAGAAATCGGCCTCCATCGCGGACCGCCCCACGGTACTGGTGATGCCGTTCGCCAACCAGTCCGGGAGCGCGGAGCAGGACTACATCGGGATGGGCATGACTAGCCACCTGATCACGATGCTCTCTCAGTTCGACCGGTTGTTGGTGCTTGCGAAGAACACGGGGGAGCACATCCTGAATAACAAGGTTCCGAACGAGGAAATTGTCAAACAGTATGGAGTAAAATATGTGCTGAACGGCACGACGCAGGCCGCCGGAAAGCGGGTGCGCGTCAACGTGGAGCTGACCGACCTCACCCGGAACAGCGTCGTCTGGTCGGAGGTCTATGACTTCAAGGAGGAGGACATCTTCGAGGTGCAGGACAAGGTGGGCGACTCCGTGCTCGGCCATCTGGGGCAGGAAGTCATTGCCGGAAGTGCGAAGGCAGGACAGAGATGGAAGACCACGGAAGCTTTGAAAAATGAAGTGTTGTGTGTTGCCGCGTTTCACACTTGGACCCAAGCAGGGTACCATGAGGCGAAAAAGCGGTGTGATGCTAACTTGAAGCTGGAACCGGAGAACCCGTTTGCAGTTAGCACGACGGGATGGCTGCTGTACCAAAAAGTTCTGATGGGCCTTTCCCAGAATGCTCAGGAGGATTTCCAAAAGGCCCACAAATTGGCAACGCAGACTTTGGAAAAACATCCGTATCATGTGCTGTCCATTCAACTGGCATCCACGATGGAGGCAATTTTTGGGGACTTTGAGGCCGCTTGTGGCAGGCTGGAGAAAATGGCCAAGCTGTCAAGGGAAATCATCGAGATTGTCTCTACGGCGGAGACCCAGCGCCAGTGCGGCGACTATCAGGGTTCCATTGAAATGTACGAGAAGGCTTTTGAAATTTCGCCTCACTTCTCATCATGGATCAAAGTGTATTACACCTACGCTCTGCTGCAAAATGGCGATATTGAAGCCGCGAAAATATATGCCTTGGAGCAGTCAGCGAAGGAGCATTCCTACTCCAGGGGGAATGCGGCATTTTTTGCGCTGCTCGCCTACATCCATCACAAGGAGGGAGATGAGGAACTGGCACAGGAGTACTTTGACAAGCAGAAGACGATGCAGAACAGGATGACCAAAGCGTCCATAGAATTCAGGGATTTCTCAACAGTTCGGTCAAAGGTGTTCGTGAACGACTACGTCAAGGTGCTGCAATCCCTGGGACTGCCGGATCAATAATCAATTAAATATCTATAAGCACAAACCTGTTCCGTTTGTTATTTTGGTGTTTTTTAATATTCAATAAAAGGTAATTATTTCATAGCATTAAACAAAATGTTATAGAAAAGGGAAGAGAAAAAATCATCATGGGAGAAGACACATATCACAGGCCCAGCTGGGACGAATATTTTTTAGGATTGATGGATGAAGTAGGCAATCGCGCAACCTGCGACAGGGGCCGCAGCGGATGCATTGTGGTGCGGGGAAAGCAGATCGTCTGCACGGGCTATGTAGGTTCCCCTCCGGGATTCCCCCATTGTGACGAAGTTGGGCATTTGATGAAAGAGGTCGTGGAGGAGGATGGCACGTCCCGGATGCATTGTGTGAGGACTATTCATGCGGAGCAGAATGCGATCTGTCAGGCTGCCAAACATGGTGTTTCGCTCAAAGGAGCCACCTTGTACTGCAAGATGGAACCCTGCCGTGTCTGTGCAATGCTGATCATCAGCGTAGGCATCACTACGGTGATTGCCAAAAAAAAATACCATGCAGCACAAGAAACCCGCGACATGTTCCGGCAGGCCAGTGTCGAATTGGTTGTGGTTGAGGATGAAGTAGAGAAGTATCCTGGTCAGTGAGGTCCTGCAATTACCATCTTTCTGACTACAATCCCAAGCGCTACACCCATGCACAAGTATTTAATGTGTTAAGAAATAATGAATCTACAGACATGCAGACCAAAGCTTTGGAGCAGTTGGGGACGCTGGAATAACCAGGCATTGGTTAACTTATAAGAAACCTTGTATTGAATGAAGCTGTGTTTCAATTTCTGCTGGAAATGCAGTCTCAAGTAATTCGAGGTCATCTGAACAGTCCTTAAGGGCGTGAAGCTGCTGAGCAGGGATTACACAGGAATCTCCGGCCTCCATCCTTTGGGATCCGTGTCCTTCGCAGGTGAGTGTTATACCACCTTTCAGCGTAAACAAGAAGTAAAATTCTCCGCTGTGACTGCACACTTGAGGTTTGGCTCCGTTCAAAGGGCGCACAACCCGAACTCCGGCTAAACCTTTTGTTGCTGTGCCGATTCCGGAATCACGATATTCGAACCCTTCCATTCGCCACGGACTCCACTCAGCCTGAGCTGCCTGGTGAAAAACGAAGTTCTGCCCTCCAAATTCACGGTTGGACCGTACTTCCTTGGTTGGTAAGTCAAAATCAGGATCGGCCCATGTTTCGTGTTCTGCAGGACAACTGATTTCAATTACCTCCAAACCAGCTGAACTTTCCAGCACACGGTGCCTGATTTGCGGTGGCTGCAGCACACAGTCACCGGCATGCATCACGAACGGAGGTCCCTGGTCTTCATAAACCACACGTACCCATCCCTTATAACAGTAAATCATCTGAAAGCGTATTTTGTGAAAATGGACATAATCCGGCACAGTACCACCTTCCGGAATGCGGATGTGTGAGGCAATGAAACGCCCGCCCTGTCGATTCGGAATCAGGTCACGGTATTCCATTCCGGCACGACCAACTTCCCAGGAAGCATCACTGCTATACCTGTTCAGGACGAAAGACTGATGTTCCGGAGGCAGTACCAGTAGCGGGTCTGCTTCCACGATTTCGATACATGTACCATTTGGAGCAGTCAATTCGGTGGATCCCTCCGCAAATTCTTCAGGATCCCGGCAAATCAGACGCAATTTACCAGGCGAACCGGCACCTTCGCGATCCAGCCGGAGACGTAATCCATGCCCGCTGATTACTGCCACCATAGGAGCATCTGCCGGAATAATAGCATTGATCTGAAACCCAAGCTTCTTAGTGAAAAACTCAAGCGTGGATTCCAGTTCTTTACATGGTAAAACGACTTCAGCTGCTTGAATTGGGTTTTCTGAATTATCGGGCATCGAGATGAATGTCTTTATCTCAGGTTTTAGAAAAGATGTGAAATTTTACTATTCAATCCAGCAGTCAGAAAAAATATTTTCAGGAAATTTCTATAATTTCAGCACAGGACGGTGCAAGGTAAGGTGGCGGAGGGAGAGGGATTCGAACCCCCGAAGACCTTGCAGCCTTAACGGATTTCAAGTCCGTCGGTTTCAACCACTCACCCATCCCTCCGGAACAATTATTCTCTGAAATATGATGCTATTTCTCAAGTCTGAAGTGTCCGGATTAAGAATTATTTCCGGACTTCAGCTTTGAAGTTTCAAAGGCGTGTTCAAATACTTTCAGTGTTTGATCCAGCATTATTTGGGGATTGAAACGATCTTCCGCGTCTTTACGGGCCCCATGAGAAAGCCGATCAAAGAGTTCCGGATTTGAGAGCAAATGCTTTATTTCTACAGCAAGCGCTTCCGGAGAATGATTTTTTGCCAGCATTCCATTTTGTTCGTGCCGGATTATTTCCGGAAGACATCCTGTAGGAAAAGCCACAACCGGAGTCGCCACAGAAAAAAATTCCACTGCCACCCTGCAGATTACTTCTGATTCCACAGAACTTACAACCCCAAGGTCAGCAAATTCCATCAGCTCCAGTATATCCTCCCTTTCCGGAATCATCCGAATATGTGCCTTAAGATTCATCCGGACAATATCCTCACGAAGCAAAATCATTTCCGGTTCATTTTCTGAGGTGTCCCGAAACGGCAGCAGCACCACCAAATCGGGAAATTCAGGGAGCAGCAGACTCAAACTCTGAAGCAGGATTCGCTGTCCTTTTACCGGACGGATGCGCCCCACAACAGCCAGCAGCCTTGCTTTTACAGGGATTTCAAAATTTTTACGGAAATCTGTTCCAGTCTGAAAAGGCAATTCCGGACAATCAATGGGATAATAAATTGTTTTCACTTTTTCACTGATGTTTGGAATTACTCTCTGCAGACGCTCCGCTACAATTTTCCCCGCGGTGATATGAAAATCAGTCCAGTCCATGTGCATTTTCCGGTTCAGCCAGTGATTTCGCATGGGCCTTGTGGTACCCCGAGTGCGAACAATCGGAATCGGTTTTTCCGGACGCAATGAACGCAAGGCATGTGCCGCTAAAACAAACAGGGGGTAACCTTCTGAGCGGTGTGGATTGATCAAATCAATCTGTTGCTCAAGCAGAAATTTTTTCAGCTTCTGATATGAAAGATATAGCTGGACAGGATTATTGCTGTTGAGATTGATGTGTTCAACCAGTGACAGGCCAAGCTTGCTTAACTGCTGCGAATTGAGTGAGTCCGGACGCGTCAGGACGAAAACCGTATGTCCTTCACGTTTGAGCAGTTGCGCGATTTTGGCAGCATACGCGGCTTCCGCGTTCCACCATTGGACGTTGCTGCCGATGAGGATCTTCATCAAAAATTGGCGTTTCCGGGAACACGCGGAAAAGGGATCACGTCACGGATGTTTTTCATTCCGGAGACAAACTGAACAAGACGCTCAAAGCCCAGGCCAAATCCGGAATGTGGCACAGTACCAAAGCGGCGCAAATCAAGATACCAGTCGTATGTATCATTGAGCAGTCCGTGTTCCTTCATTCTTGCGGAAAGCATCTCCAGTGAATCCTCGCGCTGAGAACCTCCTACAATTTCTCCAAGGCGGGGAAAAAGCACATCCATGGCTGCAACAGTTTTTTCATCATCATTCTGCTTCATGTAAAATGCCTTGATCTCTTTAGGATAGTTGATCAGATTTATGGGCTTTTTAACATGTTTCTCCGTAAGAAAGCGTTCATGCTCCGATTGAAGACCAAGACCCCACTTGAGCGGAAACTCAAACGATTCACCAGATTTCTGCAAAATATCAATTGCTTCAGTGTAAGTCAGCGTTTCAAATTCTGTTTGATGAATGTGCTTCAAGGTCTCCAGCAGATCCGGTTCATACATTTTCTGCAAAAACGCCAGTTCATGCTCATGCTTTTCCAGGCATTCGCCAATCACATATTTGAGGAAATCTTCAGTCAAGGACAGTATACCCCGCAAATCCATGAAGGCCATCTCAGGCTCAATCATCCAGAACTCCGCAAGGTGCCGCGAGGTGTTTGAGTTTTCCGCCCTGAAAGTAGGCCCGAATGTGTAAACATCAGTAAAAGCCAAGGCGAATACTTCCGCGCCCAACTGCCCGGAAACAGTCAGGCTTACATCCGTACCAAAAAAATCTTCTTCATAATTAACTTTGCCCTGTGAATCGCACGGCAGGTTTTCCAGATTAAGCGCTGTAACACGGAACATTTCACCCGCGCCTTCAGCATCATTGGCAGTGATGATCGGCGTCTGAACGTAAAGAAAATTACGCTGCTGAAAAAAACTGTGGATAGCCCAGGAAAGCGTGTTTCGGATTCGGAAGACCGCACCGAGGGTGTTTGTACGCGGACGCAAATGTGCAATCTCACGCAGGAATTCCAGCGTGTGACCCTTCTTCTGCAATGGATATTGATCGCCTGCAGAGTCCCCAATCACCTCGATTTCTGCGGCATGTATTTCAAAATCCTGTCCTTTAGCGGGAGACTCAACAACCTTGCCATGTATCACCAGCGAAGCGCCTGTGCTCAGTTTGGTAATTTCCTGATAGTTCTTAAGAACTTCATCGGCAACAACCTGTATTCCGTTTTGGTTGGAGCCGTCGTAAAGCTGAATGAAGGTAATGCCTTTTGAAACGCGGCGCGTGCGTACCCAGCCGTTCAGGGATACCGGCTGGTTTATCTGGTCTTTGTTAATAGAGGAAATGCGAAGCCGCTGAGTCATTAAATATTTTCAGGAGTGTGGTTTAGGAATGCATCAAAATTCCGGATTAATTCTGAAGACTTAATTATGACGGTATCGAAAAATGGTTTTTATTCCAGCAAAGCATATCATCGACATGACAGTTGGAGGGTTAACAGAGCAACTTGTAAGTGCTTGATATACTGGATTCCCGTTTTCGCGGGAATGACATTACTGGTCTTTACTTAGAATTTTCCGTCTTTATCAATTATTATTGTCCGCGCATTTGTTTTGCTACCTCTATTTCTGAATTCTCCACCACTTCAGTAAGTTCATCCAAAGAAATCATCATGCTTTTACGGTCAGGCATAACTGCATAAAGGTATTTAACGAATTCAGGAACCATTGATAGATATTTCTGGTTTTCATCAAGTTTTATCTGGCGAACCAGAAAATGCTCCAGCTGTTCCTGCGACATGTTGCGCATAACGCTGATGAACGCAGTTGAACATTCTTCAAGTTCTTTACTGATATCAGTTGGATAAAAAAATCTAAGCTGTTTTCTTGAGCCTGCAATGCGCACAAAGATCAGCATTACGGCGCAAACTACTAATCCATCTATCCAGCTAATTCCCCATACCCCCATGAAACCCAGCAAAAAATAAACAGCGCCGGTGATTGAACCAAGCAATTGCAGGGTCACCCTGATTTTTTCCACTGCAAGATACTTTAAATTGAATCGTTTTTCCTGTGCGAAAAAAGCCATTCCTTCGGTAAAATGCGGGGCTGCCATCACAATTTCCTCAGCGGATGCAAGTTGATTTTCAAGCTCCAATTCAAGCTGTTTTCTTTTTTCAAGCGCGCGTTCATTTATCACTTCCTGCATCACATAACGGCGTGCAGACCGCAGCCGTTCTGCTAAGATTTCTATATGTTCATTAGGATTATCTTCATCTCCGGTTAAAGGAGTGGCTTTATATTCAGCACGATTGGTAAGATACTCGATCAATTCATCAAACAGTTTGTGCATCTCAGAAGGGAAACTGCTGTGGCCGGTTTCTTCTTCTTCAGCTTTCGACTTGGCTTCCAGGTCCATTTCATGGCGAACCAGAATAGAAAAAATAGTAGAGGCGTTTTCCGCATAAGACACGTTAAGTTCAACCATGCGGATGAAGGTATTGCCGAGTATTGAAGTATATGTGGAATATTTTCGACTTTTATACTCAATATCTGGCTTCAGAAGCGTATAATAGCCATCGAGAATGGAATCAATCATCATTCTCAGAAAGGAATCATAATCATCGTTGCCGGCACTTTGGTTTGCCAGACCATTCCAGCTCAACGCGGCAAATTTATCTGCCACGGCATGAGATTCGAGCAATAACTCTGTGGCATCAACAAATGAGGAGACTTTTTCCGGAGTTCCTGTGTTTTGCCAAATGTAAGCAGAAGCTTCAGCAGCAGCAGCTTCAAGGTCCATCTGCTTCTGAAAAATCACCATCACATCTCTGGCGATCTTCTCTTCAAAATTCTCAGGGATTTCTTCTTCGGATACTGCGTTTGCCTGTGCTTGAGCCATGACATGTTCAGTTTAAAATTTTTTCATTTATTTTTGTTCATTGTCGCGCCAGTCCCGGCGCTTGAGAATTTCATCCTGCAGCAACGGCAAAAAAGAGACAAATGACAGTGTTTCACGCTCTTTGCTTCCATAACGCTGCCAGGTTACAGTCTGTCCTGCCTGCTCATTTTCGCCTACAATCAAAAGGTTGGGGACTTTTTCTACCGCGGCAGACCTGATTTTTTTGCTGAATGAATCATGAGAATCGTCGATCTCGGAACGAATCAAATAGCTGTACAATTGTTTATTCAGTCCATGTGCGTATTCATTGAACGCCGAAGCCACCGGAATCAAACGTACCTGCACCGGAGCCAGCCATGTGGGGAATGCCCCGCCGTAGTGCTCAATCAGGAAAGCGACAAACCTTTCATGTGTTCCCAAAGGTGCGCGGTGAATAATAATCGGAGTATGTTCCTGATTGTCACCGGCAATATATTTAAGCCCAAAACGCTTGCCCATCACTAAATCCATTTGATTAGTAGAAGCTGTTTCTTCACGACCGACTACATTTGTGACTTGAAAATCAATCTTCGGTCCATAAAACGCTGCTTCGCCACGCACAGCCTCAAAAGGAATGCCGACTTCTTCCATGACTTCCGTCACCAGTGTTTCCGCTTTTTGCCATAGTTCCGGTTCATCAACAAACTTCCCTTCATCTTCCTCTGCCAGAGAAAGGCGCAGCCAGAAATTGCTTAAGCCAAACAGCTGGTAATATTCAGTGTGCAGATTCATAACATTAATGAACTCCTCTTTTGCCTGTTCCGGAGTACAGTAAATATGCGCGTCATTCATGGTCATGCCGCGTACACGCAGTAATCCGGCCAGCTCTCCGGATTGTTCATAGCGGTAACATGTACCGTATTCTGCCAGACGCAGCGGCAAATCACGGTAGCTCCTTTGCTCAGCTTTATAAATCATGTGATGATGAGGACAATTCATCGGCTTGAGAAACAACCGTTCTCCATCCATTTCCATCGGCGGAAACATGCTGTCCTGATAATAAGGCAGATGTCCGGAAGTAAAATACAAATCTTCTCGTGTGATATGTGGAGTTGAAACACGTTTGTATCCTGCCAGAAATTCAGTTTCACGGGCCAGTTTTTCCAGTTCATCACGAATCACGGTTCCATTGGGCATCCATAAAGGCAGCCCTTTGCCCACCTCATCACTGATAGTAAAATAATGCTGCTGACTGTTCAATTTCCTGTGATCACGCTGCAAGGCCAGCTTGCGCTTTTCCTGAAACTCCCTGAGTTCATCTCCTGTCTCAAAAGCCAGGCCATAAACCCTTTGCATCATATTATTATTCTCAGAACCTTTCCAATAGGCGCCTGCCAGCGAATCAAGCGCAAAACAATTTTTTGGGATCTCACTTGTGGATTTCACATGCGGCCCTTCGCATAAATCCCAGAAAGGACCATTGCGATAGAGGCTGATTGTTTCATTTTGCGCGACAAGATCTTCCACCTGTTCAATTTTGTATTCTTGTTTTTCCTTGCTCAGCAGCAGCACCATCTCGTCCTGCTCCAGTTCTTCACGCTCAAACTTCTGTCCGGACTTGATAATATGACGCATCCGTTTTTCCAGTTTTGGCAGGTCTTCCGGACACAGCGGTTCATCCAGATCAAAATCATAATAAAATCCGTTGTCGATCGGGGGGCCGAACCCAAGCTTTGCTCCGGGGCGTATTTCGAGTACTGCCTGCGCCAGGATATGCGCCAGCGAATGTCTGATTTTATACAGATCAGAATTTGTATCTATTTTATTCATTTAATATTTCAGGGAATTATCCTTACAGGTTTGAATCAGACTGAAAGGGTTTCTGTTCATGCCGCAGGCTGGGAACCCGAATCACTCGTCCAGGAAATATCAGACACATTAGTTTCCTGGTCTTTCAGCTCACCGGGATGTGCAACAAGAACCATCTCTAGGGCGTCTTTGACATTTTTTATCACAACTATATCCAGTCCATTTTTAATTTCTTCCGGAACTTCCACCAAATCCTTTTCATTCTCTTCCGGAATCAGAACAGTATCAAGAAGTCCTCTTTTTGCGGCAATAAGTTTCTCTTTTAAACTGCCGATTTCTGTTACATGCCCGCGCAAGGTGATTTCACCAGTCATGCCCACGTTATGCTTGACCGAGATTTTGGTGAAGCTGCTTATAATGGCCATGATTAGCGGAAGTCCCGCGGATGGTCCGTCCTTGGGAGTGGCGCCTTCCGGAAGATGAACATGCAAATCATTTTTTGCAAATAATTCCGGTTCAATGCCTAAATACTCTGAATTGCTGCGTACATAGGAAAAGGCAGCCTTGGCGGATTCCTGCATTACGTCTCCCAGTTTACCGGTCAAAACAACTTTTCCGGAACCGGGCATTAAACCGACTTCAATCAGAAGCAGCTCTCCGCCCATCGGTGTCACACCCAATCCCATCGCCACACCGATTTCGTTCTTTTCTTCACGCCGGTCACGTTCAAACTGAGGCACGCCAAGCAGTTCATGCACCAGTTTTGGAGTTACAACAGTTGCTTTTTTGCCTTTGGAACGTACAAGACGAGTAACAACTTTTCTGCAGACTTTTCCAATTTCCCGCTCCAGGTTCCTCACACCTGCTTCACGCGTATAACCGTGAGTAATTTCTTCAATCGCGGATTTTCGGAAACGCAGCTGCTTTTCTGTTAAGCCATGAAACTTGCGCTGCCTGGGAGTTAGAAACTGGGTGGCAATGTGCTGCTTTTCCATTTCTGTGTAACCAGTCAGATTGATTACTTCCATTCTGTCCAGCAGCGGACTGGTAATATTCTGTACACTGTTTGCCGTGCAAATGAAAAGCACATCAGACAAGCTGAATTCTACATCAAGATAATGATCGATAAAAGTATCATTTTGATCCGGATCAAGGACTTCAAGCATGGCCGCGGAAGGATCGCTGATGTTGCTTTGGTAAAGTTTATCAATTTCATCAATCAACATAACCGGATTTTTGCTTTTTGCTTTTCTGATTGACTGAATTATTTTTCCAGGCATAGCGCCAATATAGGTACGGCGATGTCCGCGAATTTCTGCTTCATCTCTTACTCCTCCAAGACTGATGCGAACAAAATTTCGTCCCAGCGCACGTGCCACTGACTGTGCGAGTGAAGTTTTTCCAACGCCGGGAGGACCTGTCAGACAAAGAATTGGACCTTTTAATTTCCCTTTGAGTGAGGCCACAGCTAGATATTCCACAATGCGTTCCTTGACTTTTTCCAAACCGTAATGATCTTCATCAAGAATCTGCTCTGCCTGTTTAAGGTCGAAATTATCATCTGTACGTATCTGCCATGGCATGGAAATTAACCACTCCAAATAATTTCTCACTACATTTGCTTCAGAGGACATTGGCGACATCATACGTAATTTTTTTAATTCCTTTTCTGCTTCAATTTCTACCTCTTCCGGCATTTTTGCTTCTTTGATTTGTTCAGCAATTTCGTCCATTTCTGCTTTTGGATCATCCATCTGACCAAGCTCTTTCTGGATATTGCGTAACTGATCATGAAGAAAATCTTCTTTCTTGGTATCACTGAATTTATCCGAGGCTTCTTTTTTTAATTTATTTTCAAGCTGTGTGATTTTCATCTCACCACGCAAAATCTCCAGAACCTGCTGGATCCGGCTCCCCGGATTCAGGGTTTCCAATAGTTTTTGTTTCTGCTCATTGGGAATTTTCAACAAGGGCGCAGTCAAATCACTGACTGCCATAGAGTCCAGTTCCTTCAGCGAATTCAAAACTTCTTTACCCAGTTTAAGCTTGCGCTGGTCAGCATATTTTTTGAACAATTCACAAACAGTTTTGGCTGACTCCTCTATCTTTGCCTGATCAAAATCAAAGTCACTTTCCTCAACAGGCTGAACCTGTGCTAAATACTCCTTTTCCTCCAATTTTGTAGCCAGAAGTTTGCCTCTTCGATTTCCCTCAAAAAGAGCTTTTACAGTACCGTTTGGCAGTCGCATCACCTGGAGTACCCGGCCCAGCACACCTATTTCAAACAAATCACTCTCCTTCGGATTCTCTACCGATGCATCACGCTGAGTGACCACAAAAATTTCACGATCTCCGGAGAGAGCACGATCCAAAGCATCCATCGAGGCTTGACGTCCGACAAAAAACGGAGCAGTTGCTCCGGGAAATACAATCTCCTCCCTCATCGGAAGCAGGGGCACAATCACAGGTTTTAGTTTTTCAGGCATTTTTTTATTAAGTGTTCAGGTTTCTGTTTAGCAGTTTTAATTCTTCAGCATCCAGGCAATTCTTCAGTCTTATGCTGAATGAAGAAAAATATTTAATTATTGCATCATAGTTATTTAATACTTTTTTCAGGGTTTGTAAATGACAGAGTTAAATAGAAAAACCACATTTCAGCCAGCGCAATCAGCAAAAGGAAGATGTAAAAATGATCCAGATAAAGCGCGCCGGCAACAGTCGCGCCGGCAAAATGTCCGAAAAATTGCGCGAAGTTATAAACTCCCATTGCTGTTCCTTTTGTTTCCGCGGTTGTGGCACGAGTTACAAGTGAAGGGAAAATTGGCTCAAAAACATTAAAGCCCATAAAAAAGAAAAATAGTGCTGCCACAAACCACAACAGCAACTGCTGCTGCTGTCCAAAACCCATGGCTGCAACTGATAACAACAGCAGCATAATTCCAAAGAGCATCACTTCACGAAAACGATTCCTGACTTCCGCAAAAATTGCTGCCAGAACCATGACCAACGCTCCCGCAAGCATCATCGGCAGGTATATCTTCCACATCTCGGCGCGTTCATAACCGTGCTTGATCAGAATCATCGGTATCAGGAAAAATGTGGATGAAAGCCCCGCGCCACAAACAAATCCCCCCCAGCAAATGGTACGCAAAGAAGGAACCTGCCAAACTGTTCCCGTCATTTTAAGGAAAGAAGTGTTTTTCGGAATCAGTGGGATTGCCTCCGGATTCGGAACCGTGGTCTGCACAAGCACCAAACTGACTACGGAAAAAATTGCTATCATTCCGAACATTCCACTCAACCCCAACCACTCCCCCAGAAACGGAGCAATTATAAAGGCAATCGCAAAGGCAGCACCAACACTTATACCCAATGCCGCGTTGGCACGTGTTCTGACTTCCGGACGTGTCAAATCCGCGACCAAAGCAAACACAGTTGAACTGATTGCTCCGGTACCTTGAAGAAAACGGGCAATAATCATCATGTAAATTGAATCCGTATAAGCGGCAAGCACGTTCCCAATAATGAACAATCCCAAACCGATCATAATTACTTTTTTTCGCCCGACGCGGTCACTCCACATTCCAAACGGAAGCTGAAGCAACCCCTGTGTTAAACCATAAGCGCCAAAGGCTACTCCAATCAGAAACGGTGTTGCCTCTTCCAAATCCAAAGCAAGTACGCTGAAAACCGGCAGCAGCAGAAAAATGCTGAACATCCTGAAAAAAAGAATCCCACTCAAACTGTAAATGCTTCTTTTTTCCGTGTAAGTGAAAATCGGGGTTTTAGCGGTTTCGCTCATTAATATATTTAGTGTTCCAGTTCGTACCTCCTTTTATCGAGGAAAACAAATAATAAACATTTGAATTATGACAACCTCAGTCCTTAAACTCAAGTTTTTGAGCTATCAACACGGTGCGGCATAATGATTTTCAACTTTTGTCCGAACCATAAACACAATCTCAGCTGGCGGACTTTCCGGCTTACTTTATCTGTTTGAGCTGAGGATAAACTTTTTGTGGCCATCAAAACAGGAATCTCAGAGATCATTTAACAGTTTGCCGCTTCCAGACAATTCAGGGACAAAAAATATATTTATCAGCAATAATGAGAATTAAAACTTGATTCAAATCTTTGCTTATCCTAAGTTTGATGAATAAGTAAAAAGTCAATATGATCCCTCACCTAAATTGCTAATTTGGGTGAGGGGTCATTCCAGCTTACGCGAAAATGGCAACTTTTTACTAAACCTTCAACTAAATGACTGACGAAAATATCTCCAGTGTCATTGTGAACATCCATGGCTTGTTGGGAGAGCAGGATGGTATCCAAATTGAGTTTGAAGAAGAACTTCTTGTAGAGGAAGGACAATTTGTTCTTGATGATGTCAGTTACGAAATTGTCCGGATCATAAATGAAGATGTTGAGTTTCCTTTGGTTTATGTTGTAGTACTCGATATTCTCAGCCAGACTTGATGTTTGATCACAGCCTGGATTTCTCCCCTTAGTCATGCCTTTCTCACTTCAGCAAATCCTTAAAAATATAAATTCAGACTCCTCCCCGGTTGAACTGCATGGACTCGCGGGATCAAGCAAAGCGCTTGTACTTTCCATGCTCAGCAAAACTTCCTCGCAGTCTTCGAAAAAATTTACTCCTCTTGTTGTAGTATGCGAGTCTTTTGATATAGCTGAAGTACTCCTGAGCGACATCTATTATTTTTTTGGAAAAGAAGGCGTATATTTTTTCCCTTTCTGGGATGTGCTGCCTTACGACAATTTTTCTCCGCACAAAGGGTTAGTCGCACAGCGTTTTCAGACACTTGAGGCGTTACTTAATCAACATGTACGTATCCTGATCACCACTCCCAACGCGCTTATGCAGCGTTTTCTGCCTCGTGAAGATTTTCAAAAAAACACTATTTCATTTACAAATGGTTTTGAAGCAAGTCCGGATGAAATCAGTCAGCAGCTGCTTTATTCCGGATACATTCAGGTTGATGTTGTTGAAGACCTGGGAGAATTCAGTACACATGGCGGCATTCTGGACGTTTTTCCGTTGAACAAGGAAAAACCGGTGCGCATAGAATTTTCTGATAATTCTAAAATTTCATACCTCAAACAGTTTGATATTCAAACTCAGCACACAGATCAAACTGAGTTGGAATCATTAAAAATACTTCCGGCGTGTGAAATTCTTTTTAATCAGGATAATATCCAGTATGCCCGCCGGACTCTGCCGACGTTCCGCAAGGAATGCAGTCCGGAAGTATTGCAGCGATTAAGACAGAGTTTAAAAAAAAGCGAGGGATTCCCCGGAATTGAATCTCTGTCCCCTCTATTTTACCCAAAACTGGAAACGCTTTTTGACTACATCCCTGCAGAGTATTTGCTTGTTGTAGATGAAGAAAAACAAGTCAATGAACGTGCTGAAAGCTTTTACCAGGAAGTGTTCATGGAATATGAACTCAGCTTACAACAAAACAAACTGACGCTCTCACCGGAATCATTATTTTTAACCCACAGAGAACTGCAGAATGAGCTAAATCAATCTGTACAATCGGTTTTCAGTTCAATTAATTTATACAAGACAGCAGCACGTCCGGTGCATCAGCTTCAATTTGTGGAAAATAAATCTTTACGTCAACAATTCGAAAGCACAAAATCAACTTCTGCGGTCGGTCACATGGTACAACTGCTTCAAAAATGGCAGAGCTCCGGAACACTGATTTTACTGAGCGCGAAAAACCAGACACATGCGGACAGTTTTCAGCAGCTGCTGGATGATTTAGGTGTGGAAAGTACAGTAGCGGGGGATCAGCTGAGTCCCAAAACATGTCCATGGCTTGAGTGGCTGGAAAACAGCAATGCTGATCATCAGTCAGACTCGGTCCCGATTTTAACCGGAAATGTTTCTTCCGGTTTCAGAAAACTTGATAAGCAGGGGAAGACACTTTTTGTTTTGCTGACTGAGGAAGAAGTTTTCGGTGAAAAAACACGCAACAGAAGATTGCAGCGCACACAAGTTCACCAGACCGCAGGAAGCCTGGATGATTTGAGGGAAGGAGATCATGTTGTTCATCTGGATTATGGAATTGGATGCTATCAGGGCCTGCAGAAAATTTCCGCAGGAGGCAGCCAAAACGAATTCATGAGGCTGGTTTACGCGCGGGATGAAAAAGTATATGTTCCTGTAGATAAATTCCATCTTGTTCAGAAATATGTGAACGCCGACGGAATCACACCAAAATTGAGCAAGCTTGGAGAAAAAGCATGGAAAAAAACCCGCAGCAAAGTCGCCAAAACTGTGGAGGATATTGCGGAAGAACTGGCTGATATTTATGCCGAACGCAAAGCCCGCAAGGGTTTCGCCTTTGATCCGGACGATCTTGAGATGCAACAATTTGAGCTGCGCTTCGCCTTTGAAGAAACCCGTGATCAGCTTGATGTGATAAGCTCCGTCAAGGAAGACATGGAAAGGGAAACGCCTATGGACAGGCTCGTTTGCGGGGATGTTGGATTTGGCAAAACTGAGATTGCCATGCGTGCCGCCTTCAAGGCTGTTCAGCAGGAAAAGCAGGTCGCGATTCTTGTTCCTACCACAATTCTCGCTCAGCAGCATTTTGAGACTTTCAGCCGACGTTTTGAGGACACCCCTTTTATCATCGAAGTCATCAGCCGCTTTCGCACTGTTGCTGAACAGAATAAAATTATTAAACGAATGCATGAAGGAAAAATAGATGTGATTATTGGAACACACCGGCTGCTCTCCACAGATGTGAAATTCAAGGATTTAGGATTGCTTGTTGTGGATGAAGAACAGCGATTCGGCGTGAAGCACAAGGAAAAAATCAAACGCTTCAGGGCCGCGGTTGACATACTGACACTTTCCGCCACCCCAATTCCACGCACACTTCATATGTCTCTAATGGGAATAAGGGATCTTAGTCTGGTTAATACACCTCCCGCGGACCGCAGAGCTGTGCGAACCAGATTGCTTCCTGCTAATGATTATATTATTCAGGAAGCAGTCAGTAGGGAAATACGGCGTGGCGGACAGGTTTATATAGTTCATAACCGTATCGAATCAATTTATGAGTACGGACGTTATCTCGAGATGATTTTGCCTAATGTGCGCATTGTCATCGGACATGGTCAAATGAGAGAAGAACGCCTGGAAAAAGTGATGTTCGAATTTGTTGAGGGAAACTTTGATGTCCTGCTCTCCACTACAATTATTGAGTCCGGACTTGATATTCCAAAAGCTAATACGATCATTATTAATAACGCCCATTATTTCGGGCTGTCTCAGCTCTATCAGCTGCGGGGAAGAGTCGGACGCAGCAACGTGCAGGCCTATGCCTATTTACTGGTTCCATCTGATTTAATTTTAAGCGGAGTCGCTCATGAACGGCTGAATGTCCTGCAGGAACTGAACGACCTTGGCGCGGGATTCAAAGTTGCTTCGAGGGATCTGGAAATCAGAGGTGCTGGGAATCTGCTTGGTTCAGAGCAGTCCGGACAGATAGCCAGTGTGGGACTGGAACTTTACACCCAAATGGTGGATAAAGCAGTGAAAAAACTGCGTCAAACTGAATCCGGATTATCGGTGGAAGAGATCCAGGTTAAGCTGAATCAGATTGATCAGCTGATTCCTGAATCCTACATAAGCAGCAACAACCAGCGACTGTCTCTCTATAAAGCAGTAGGAACTTTGCCAACAAAGGAAGACCTATGGGAATTCCGTAACGGAATTGAAGACCGTTTCGGGATACTACCGGAATCTGTGCTGAATATCTTCAGGCAGGCGGAAATACGCCTGTGGGGACAGCTACATGGAGTACAGAAGATTGAACACGAATGCAACCGTTTGAGGCTGCAGGTTAAGGACACTGCCAGGCTCAATCATGACAAACTTGTTGAATGGCTCTGTGATCATAAATCAAAATTAAAATATACTCCGGAAAACACACTTGATCTTAATGAAGTACCCCCTGAGATGCCTGCAATTCTCAGCAGGCTGAAACAATTGGAACAGGTTTTTAACGTGAACAGCTGATGGATGTCTCAAAAAAAGAAAACTTACAACCTGAAAAATGGTTGAAAGAGGAAGCATCCTTCCAGCTTGAGAAGATCATCGCTGCCTTGAATGCAGCTCACACAATGCCTTTTAAATGCTTGTGGCTGGAAAAGGAATCAGGCAGGACTTATCTGGAATTGTTAAAGGAAATGGAGTCAATGCTGTTGCTGATCTGGAGCCGCCTGGAAAATGATAACATCTCTAAAATCGAGCAACAGGTGCTGGTCTGGTACGGCAAACAAAAACGTTCCCAAAAAAATATATTTTGCAGCTATTATCAACTGCATGAACAGTTAACTGAGTTTGGCAATTCACCTGAAGCGCAGACATTTGGATTGTCAGGGACATGGAGTAATTATCTGTTATTTGTGATGACGGTTGTACCAAACATTTTTTCAAAGGCAGCATCTGGAAAAATTTCTTTGCCTTCCGCGGAACGTGAAAAATTCGCATCCCTGTTTTTAAGTAAAATGCAAATGATTCACAGGGCAGAACCCCATCAAATATGCACAGATTTTTTTACCTGGATTTCACCGTTTACTCAGGAAAGTGTTTTCCTTCCAGCCTGTGAGGATGCCGATTCCCAGCAAACAAAATTTACAGCATTTAATGACTTCCGTAAAGAACTGATCCAAACTAATAAGTGGAATTTGCTCAATGAAATGTATCTTAATGTTCTGGATGAGCTTGCAGAAAAAAGGAATGAACTGCATGAGGTGGGAAAAGACTGAAGCAGAATACACAGGAGACCAACGTTAAAATCTAGTCGTCCCTGGCAATTTTTTCCATCCTTGGAAAACGGTGGCCTCCCGTGTGGTTCCTTCATAAGAATCTGCGTACATGCAATATCCTCACCAATTAGCCATTTTTTATCTGCTGTTTAAATACCGGCTGAAGACATCCATAAAACGCTGCATGTCCGGCATCATCCTCAGGCTCATGCGAAAAGTGTGTGCTATTGGCGGACGCATTGGCCGGACAAGAATTTTATTCTCCATCAGATACTTGCATGCCTGCTGAGCATCACATGGTTCAACCAGCATGAAATTTGCCGTGCTTGAAAAATATCTTACCTGGTTTTCATTAAAAAATTTTTCGATCGCAGGTTTGCAATCATCCATCAGGTGCCTTACCATTTTTTGCCAGTGTTCAGGTTGATCCAGCTGCTCGTGTGCCGCAATTACAGCGACTACATTCACATCATAAGGACCGCGTATTTTCTGCAGTTCTATAATGTAGTCCGGAGCCGCTATCACGTAACCCAAACGTAGGCTCGGCAAAGCAAGCGCTTTGGAAAAAGTCCTGATCACAATCAAATTTGGATAGCTGGACAACAGCGGCACACAGGTTTCTCCGGTAAATTCGTAATATGCTTCATCAACAAGCACCGGAATGTCCGGAAATGATTTAAGCAAATCCTCAATCTGCTCCAATGAAACGGATGTTCCTGTGGGATTATTTGGATTGATCACCACAATCAGGCGGGTTTTTGCGTTTACTGATTCTTTCAATTCCTTGTGCGGGAATTGAAAATTTTTGGGGAATTGCGGTCCCGCCACACAACATCCAATTGTTCCGGCCACTTGGTTATACATCTGGAAACCTGGCTGCACCATGGCCACTTCCTGACCGCTTTCCAGTAAGCTGGTCTGAACCATTCGTAAGCAGCAGGTTTTCGGCAGGAACACCTGCATACTCACTCAGCTTTTCAAGGAAATCACCATAAATGGGATAGGCATGAACATGGGTGTTCAGAAACGCGGATATATTTTTAATTACTTCCGGAGGCGGAGGGAGGGGAGATTCATTGAAATCCATCAGCATATATGCTTCCGGATCACGGTTTTCTAGAGGAGGTTTGTAGGGACTCATCCGGGAAATTGCTTCCCGTACCTTTATGGAATGCTTCATTTCCGGAGCTGACAGCTGTTTTCACTCACCGATTGAAAACATCAGTTCCAGATCATGTCGAGAAAAAGTGTTGAAGGCAATCAGGGTTTCTGTGGCGGTTATGCCCTCAAGCTCTGCTAATTTTCCTGTGATTGTATCCGCGATTTGTTCATTGCTTTTAACGCGTATGATCGCCACTAAGTCATAACGTCCCGCAACAGAATAAACCTCTGAAACTTCCTGCATATCAACAAGGTTTTGCGATACGTCTTTAATTAGATTCCGGTCCACATTTAAAAGAACAAGTGCTGTTACCATGTGTTTCTCCTGAAAAGTTGATTGTTTAGTTTTGGGTTTTGTTATTGTAACAATGCCTAGAAAATTTCAAAAGGATTTTAATTACACGAAATTCACAAGTGATTCTGCATGTAAGTCATTCAAAATAATATGAACTTCGATATATAGAAGTTCAATGCGCATCAAGCCAGGTCCGGCCCTTGCCGATTTCAACCATCAGCGGCACTTCGAGTCCTACCACATTTTCCATTGTATTCTTTACCATTTCACAAAGTTCGTCTTCTTCTTCCTTAAGTGCGTCAAATACCAGTTCATCATGCACAGTAAGGATCATACGGGACTGCATCTTTTTTTCCTGAAGAAGGCGATCCACACCAATCATGGCAAGTTTAATAATTTCCGCAGCAGATCCCTGAATGGGGGTATTTATTGCGGCACCTTCAGCCATTCTTTTCAAAAGTCCTTTTGTGTTTATGTCAGAATGGTGTTGTATTTCTCAAAATAGCGTTCAATAAATTCTTTTGCTTCAGCTTTGGGAGTTTTTGTCACAATTGACAGCCTCTCTGCGCCCATCCGGTAAATCAGTCCGAAATTTACTTCTTTTGCTCTGTCACGCATTTCACGGGTTACTTCTTCTTCGGTGACACCATATATGGTTGAAGCAGTCAGAGAATGAATATCAAGGTTGCGCCGGTAGGCGTCCAGGAATGTTGGGTCTTTTGAATAATGTGCAACTACGCGCAGTTCAATCTGGCTGTAATCAGCAGATATCAGAATTTTTTCTGTTCCGGAAGCAATGAAAGCACGGCGGACACGCCGTCCTTCACTGGAGCGTACAGGAATGTTCTGCAGATTTGGATTTTCTGATGATAGACGTCCGGTGGCGGTGCCGGTTTGCTGAAAAGTTGAGTGGATGCGTCCGCTGGTGGAATGGACAAAGGTTGGGAGCTGGTCAATATATGTGTTCTTGAGTTTGTTAAGGGTACGATAATCCAGAATGGTGCGTGGTAATTCGTCTTCTGCCAGCTTCTCCAATGTTTCCTCATCTGTTGACATCTTGTTGCCAAGCTTTATTTTTTTTGGTTTGACCTTGAATCTCTCATGCAGTCGCAGTTTTTCATATATTATGTTCTGCAGTTCAATCACAGAATTTGGATTAAATTCTTCACCAGCCAGATCAATTATTTTTTTACGCAACTCCGTCAGGCGTCCCTCAAACTCAAGCGCGACCTTGTTCAACCCGTCAACATCCAGCTTAACTCCGCTAATTTCAAGTTTTGCCAGAGTTCCGGCCAGTGGGATTTCTATATTCCGGAAAGCGCTTTCCATTCCGGTTTGCTTCAGTTGAGCGTCAAGCAGCTGATTTAAACTAAAAATGATCGCCGCGTATTCACAATGCAGGATGTAATTTTCTGCATCCGCTTCTACAAACATCGACATCTGGTTTTCTCCAGTGATTTCAGCAGTAGCCTGTGATTTTCTGCTCATGTTCAGTTTGCGTCCAAGCAGATAATCAAGGTCATAACGCCTTCCAAGCGGATCTGTCAGGTGTGATGCAAGCAAAACATCAGAAACAGACCCCTCAATCTCAATCCTGAGTTTTGAAAAGAGCTGCACGGCTTTTTTCAGGTCATAGCAGATTTTCGGATATTTTGCTGATTCCAGTATTATTTTCAGCTGCTCAAACTTTTCGGCTGTTTCAGGATCAGACTTATTCAGTTTCAGATAAACTGCACTGTTTGCGTTAGTACATACCGCCAGTCCCTGCAGTCGCAAATCCAATTGATGCTCACCGGTTATATTAAGCGCAAGCGCCAGTGTATTGCCTTCAGCAAAGTCTCTCATGAAAGCACGTAATTCCTCAGCCGTTTCAATTACAGAACAATCTACATCCAGAACATTTCTATCATTTTCCTCTTTTGCTGAATTCTGCTGTTCACTGACATGTCCGGACGATTCCCTGACTTCACCATCATTTGAGACGGATTCCTGTCCACCGGAATAAGTGACTCTTTTTTTCTGCAGACGGTTCAGCAGTGTCCTGAACTCCAGTTCTTCAAGCAAAGCATATAACTCATCATTGTCATATAAATCAGTTTTTCCCAGATGAACATCCTCAAGCGTGATTTGGAGCGGCACATGGCAATCAATTGTGGCAAGTTCTCTGGACAGGAAAGCGTTTTCATAATCAGTTTCCAGTTTTTCTTTGAGACTTTTACCGCTGATTTTTTCAAGATTTTCGTAAACAGATTCAATGCTGCCGAATTCTGCAATCAGTTTCATGGCGGTTTTTTCACCAACTCCTCTAACACCGGGAATATTGTCTGAAGAATCACCCATCAGTCCCAGCATCTCAATCACCTGTTCAGGAGCACAGCCGAATTTTTCCTTTACTCCATTGATTCCTATACGTTCGTTCCGGTGATTCAGCATCACAATTTTTTCGCTGACCAGCTGCATGTAGTCCTTATCACTTGTCACCATAACACCCTCTACTTCCTCCTCACGGCAAAGCCGCATCAGCGTACCCACAATGTCATCAGCCTCGTATCCGGGAAGAATTAAATATGGCAGATTAAGTGCTTCCACCAGCCTTGGCAGAAAAGGAAGCTGCTCAACAAGGTCTTCAGGCATTTTTTCTCGAGTGGCTTTATAATCCGGAAATCGCTTGTGACGAAAAGTTGGTTCCATTGAATCTGAGGCCACCGCCAAATAACTCGGCTTGTCTTCTTCAATAATCTTTATCAACTGCATTAAGAATGTCCTGATTCCGCTTGTATTCAATCCTTTTGAATTTATCAGCGGTGTACGGATCATGGCAAAATATCCTCTGTAGAGAACTGCCATGGAATCTACTGCAAATAGTTTGTGCATAAAAAATTGTAGAATAAAGAAAAAATGATAATCTTAAACTATATAAGCAACACAATACCGGATGTTATGTGCTGTGCAAGGAAAATTTTGCATAAAGGGTGCATCAACCACTGCGATGTTTCTCCAGCAAACAGGGAATTGTTTCGTCTCACTAAAAAATTATCTCTTTATGTCACTCTTACGCTGCCGCACTAGAAAATTGATTGTCGCATTTCTGATACTGTTTCTGGGTGTATTTTACACTCTGCCGGTACAGTCCGGAGAGCTGCGCCGTCCATTTCAAGGTGTCCGTAATCTGGGTATGGGCAATGCGGGCATTGCGTTGAGTTTTGACGAAAATGCCCTTTTTTACAATCCGGCCGGATTGGTTGGAGTTGATGCCATTATTGTAGGATTACCGTTATTATTAGAGGTTTCAGAAGATTCAGTCGACATTGTAAATGAAATATCAAAACTGGAGGGCAGTTCCAGCACAGCTGAGGTTGTTGAATTACTGATGGGCAAGCGTGCTCATTTTCGTGCTTTAATTGATATCAACGTGATAATGCCCTTTGGTGAATTGGTAACGCTTGGCGGGGCAAGAGGTTATGAACTTCAGCTTGATTTAGGAGTCAGGAATCCTGTTGCAATTGAAATTGATTTTGGTATGCGCCTGGACCAAATCACCAACCTTGGATTTGGCCTTCCTTTGGCTCGCGGCCGCTGGCTTTTTGGCGCCAGTGTAGAAGAAGTTAAACGCTGTGATATGCCTCTGACTACGGCGACCATCGGTACTGTTTTAACAAGTTCTAATCTAAGCGATACTTTCGGCCCCCTGTGTGATCGTAATAACCTCAAAAAGGCCCAGACTTTTAATTTCGGATTCCAAAGACGTCTTGAATCAGCCTCTGCATTGAAAATGACCTGGGGCTTCACTGCAAACAATGTCGGTGGCCTTAAATTCAACCGTTCAGATAATGAAACCTCTCCTGCAGACCAAGAACCGGAATACAGCACCGGACTTTCATGGCAGCCTGACTGGGGTCCGTTTAGATGGCTCTTTGCCCTAGACCTGCGTGATTTGACAATGAAGCATGCAGATGACACTTACTGCCAGACAAAGAAGGACACAAACTGCATTATTAAAAGGCTGCACTTTGGAACTGAACTGGGATTTTTCCCAATAGATTCTGGAGCAAGCACGTTTGCGATAAGGGCAGGATATAACCAGGGATACTTCACTCACGGATTAGAATTTAATCCATTCATATTTGCCCGCGGACTAAACCTTCAGTATGCCGTTTACAAAACGGAAACCGGCAATAAGCCTGGTGATCGTCCTGATAAACGAAGAGTGTTTCAGATTAATTTCGGATTTTGAGTATGAGTACACAGGAGCTGAAAGTATTTAATTCTCAGAAAAAGATTATTTTGAGTGTCTTTTCCGGAATTTTTCTTGTTCTCAGTGGATGCGGTGATTTGGTGAAAGAATCGGAAACGGGCGCCTGCAACAATGCTATTGACGCCAGGGATTACGACACCGCGCTTTCTGTTTGTACTTCAAGAAAAGATAAAGCTGCAGCGTGGATGGGCAAAGCCGGCTACGATATTGTGAACCTGATAAAGGCATCCTCATCAACTCCCAGTGAATATACCAAACCATCCAGCCTGGGTACAGATGATCCTTCCGGAGCAACAATTCTGAACATTCTGCAATTAAGCACAGATGTAATATCTGATGATTCAAAACGGGCTACTGCCATCACAAACTCAAAAAATTACCTTGATAACGCCTCAGCACTTTTGCATCCTTATCTNNNNTTAGCGACAACAGTTCGCCTTTAAGCATAGATGAATTGCTTCTTAACACTTACGCAATAGCATTTGCTATGCAGTTAGACCAGACAATTATGTTTGACAATGGCACTACCGTAACAAGTGTAGTTCCTTCCGGAAGTGTTGGAAGTCTGTCCTGTGAGGACCCGGTTGACGTCTCAGACAGCACTGAGGCACAGACTACACTCAGGGCAATGGACGGTCATATATGGACTAAGGAACGTGATTATATTCAATGCCTGCAAATAAAAACTGCAATTGAAGCCCTGAGTGGCGCAGATCAGGCAGCAGTTTTACTCGAGCTTGTAACATGGGCATCTGCAGGCGGTCTGCTGCCTTCTGCAATACGCACCGCTGTTTGCGATCCGCTTGTTTCTCTGACAACATATCTCAGCAAACTGACTGATTCTGTCAGCAAACTCACGCTTTCCGGTGACAACACGAAGGCCATCACTGATGCCCAGACATCTACTGACGCCTTACTGAAAAAGGTTGGCTGCAAAGAGTAAAGATTCTTCTTATCACCAATTGCTTTGACCGGCATAATAAAATATGTCTCACTCAAAATCTCCATCCTCACCAACATTGAAAGATTGGGAAAAGCTTGCATCA
>LUMD01000113.1_pt1 | contig 25071 bp, 38 predicted proteins | sample 729651 | NCBI WGS metagenome assembly LUMD01 (sample SAMN03860272, study PRJNA289734) | marine metagenome | biome: seawater column; feature: ocean; material: water; isolation source: Red Sea water column Station 34 - depth 258m | place: Saudi Arabia: Red Sea | collected 2011-10-15 | depth 258 m | reverse complement strand
GAATCACATTTCCCATATTGTGGAATAATTTGAAACGTTATGTAAGTTTATTTGGGAATACCAAATAAAGTTTCCAATGAACGATAGAGTGACCGCTGGCATTGTTATAGTCATAATATCAGTAATTGGGTTATTTGTGGCACAAACTCAGTTTTTTGGAGAGGTTACAATAACACCTTAAGTTTCTGCTCATAATACAGAAAAAGATAATGAGCTATTGAGGTAGTTACAACTCATGTATGAATGTGGGCCGAATGACAGGCAAGAACTCGAATCAATTCAGAATCAAATACTAGATAGAATTCAATATCTAAGAGAAAGGGGAGATGATCTGACCACTGATGGCATATTGCTTGATTATTACAGCATTAATGATGAAATTATAAACTGTATTATGAATGACCATTCCTTTAGCCCAATTATAGCTGGAATAATAGCAGTTATTGGCGCATTTGTTGTCTTTAGACTCTGGAAGATAAGAAAAAAAAAATTCAAAAGATTTTAAGGTAAATATGTGAATATAGTATTATGAGGCAGAAAACTGCATCCCGTAAGATCAAAATTCTGGTTGCTAAGCTTGGCTTAGATGGCCATGATAGAGGTGCCCTAGTTTTATGCCGTGGATTTAGAGATGCGGGGATGGAAGTAATTTATTCTGGTCTCTTTGCCACACCTGACAGAGTTGCACAGATTGCTGAAGATGAAGATGTTGATGTTGTTGCACTTAGCCTGTTAAACGGAGCACATGGAACACTATTTCCCAGAGTTGTTAAAGAATTAAAGAAAAGAAGAATCAATGATGTTCTTGTAGTAGGCGGCGGAACAATTCCAGAAGAAGATAAAAAATCACTTGAAAAGTCTGGTGTTACTGGAAATTTTGGGCCGGGAACTCCACTTGATAATGTTGTTAATCATATTAAAAAAGGCGTTTCTAAACTAAGAAAATTTTGATTATTCGGTAGAGTCAGGCCACATCATTTTTCTCATTTTTTTGCCAACCTGCTCTATTTGATGTGCATCTAATTGCTTCATATATTTATCAAAGGCATCTTTGCCACTTTTTTCATACTCACTTAACCATTCCTTGTTAAATGTACCATCTTGTATTTGTTGAAGAACTTTTTTCATCTCTTCTTTGGTTTGGTTATTCATTACCATTGGACCACGAGTAAGACCACCATATCTTGCCGTTTCACTAACACGTCTCCACATACCATTAATTCCATATTTCTGAATCATGTCCACAATTAGCTTCAACTCGTGTAAAACTTCAAAGTACGCAATTTCCGGTTGGTAACCAGCTTCAACTAATGTTTCAAACGCATTTACAACCATTGATGCAGAACCGCCACAAAGATCAGCTTGCTCACCAAACCAATCAGTTTCAACCTCTTCTTTGAATGTAGTTTTGATCAATCCTGCACGTGCACTTCCTATCCCTTTGGCAATTCCAAGCGTTCTGTCCCATGCTGTTCCAGTTTTATCTTGCTCAACCGCAACAATTGATGGTGTTCCAAATCCATCAAGATATGTCTCTCTTACCTTGGAGCCAGGACCTTTTGGTGCTACCATAATAATGTCAACATTATCAGGTGCGTTAATCCATCCCCAGTAAATTGCTGCAGCATGAGAAAATGCCAGTGCGTTTCCCTCAGAAAGATTTGGTTCTATCTCATTTTTGTAGACTTGGGATTGAACCATATCAGGTATCAAAATATGAATAATATCAGCCATTTTACATGCCTCGGCAACAGACATTACTTCATGTCCATCACTCACTGCTTTATTCCAGCTTAAACCACCTTCTTTCAAACCAACAATTACTTTAAGACCAGAATCTTTGAGATTGTTTGCCTGCGCATCTCCCTGAATACCGTATCCAATAATTGCAATTGTCTGATCCTTAATTGGGTCTAATCTAATATCAGAATCTTTCCAAGTTTTCGCCATGAAAAACTTGGAAATTTTGCACATATAATCTATAATATCATAGTTTACGGTAACTAATATTCTAAGAAAAGATAGATATGCGCCCAATTATTCGTAGTATTATGGTTAAAGCAGTTTGCCGAGATTATGGATATGATTGTGATTATTCCGTAGAGGGAGATATTGAAAAAGTTGCTGAAGAATTTGGAAAACACACTAGTGAAATACATGGAATAGAATATTCAAAAGAAACACTGACTAAATTTATGCTGAATAAATAGAAAAATCACTTAACACTAAAAATTATGCTCATCCCTGCTCTTTGATAACAGAAAGCGTTGTAGTAGTTATAACATGTTTTATCTTTCTAATTTTTTTGGTAACAACATTTTCAATTTGTTTTTCTGACGGTGCCTCAATTTTAACAAGAATATCATAATAACCAAAAGTGCCTTTGCTTTCTTTAACAAAGTTAATTTCTAAAAGAGACCTCAATACTTCCATTTCACGTCCTATTAAACATTGAACCAAAACATATGCAATACTCATTTTAATCACCCTTCATTTCTTTCCGAGTTTTGAAAACTGGTTTTATTCCTAGTGAGCTGTAATCTCCCGTGGTACATGTGAAACACATTGAGTTTAATGAAATACCCACAGCCCGAGAAAGATTTTCAGGATCATTGTATCCAAGAAAATCTGCGCCTATATCATGTCTTACTTTTTCTATGACTTGTTCATCAGAGTAATCTTTGTTATCAGAAAAAGTTGCAAGCTCTTCTTGTGACGGAAAATCAATACCTGCATAACATGGAAATTTAATCGGAGGGTATGTTATTAGTAAACTAATTTTACGGGCACCTGCTTTTCGTAATGCGTTTACAATTGCTCTAGAACTAGTACCTCTTACTAAACTATCATCAACAACAACAACATGTTTTTCCCTAACAATTTCCTCAATGGGAATTATCCATCTGTTAATTTCTATCCTATCCGCTTGATGAGGTTCAATAAAGCTTCTAAGAGGACCCTTTTTGCTGTAACGATCTTTTAGCAATCCCTCATCAAAAGGGACACCAAGTTCTTGCGCATATCCCAATGCAGCCGGTCGTGCGGAATCAGGAACAGGAATTACCAAATCAGCGTCTTTTATAGGAAATTTTTTTGCAAGAAATTGACCTATTCTTTTGCGTGCCAGATAGATGTTAGAGCCCTCCATTCTGCTTGAAGGGTGTGCAAAATAGGTGAATTCAAAAGAACAGTGAGCCCTAGATGTATCGGTTGAAAACAATTCAGTTTCAATTCCTTTATTACTAAATTTCACAAGTTCGCCTGGAGTAACATCTCGTTCTAATTTTGCTCCAATAGCAGACAATGCAGATGACTCTGACGCTACTATATGTGTCCCACCATCTTCCTTTTTCCCTATAACCAATGGTCTAAAACCTTTGGGGTCTCGTGCTGCAAAAACAGATGAATCATCAGAAAGAAATGTGAAACAATATGAACCAACCATTTCATTTTTTAAAATTGATAACGCACTGCCCAATTTTCCTTTTTCAGATATTAAGGAAACTAATCTCTGTGCAACTATTAGAGTATCACTTGCATTTTGCGGAGTAAACGAACAACCGCCAACCATGTTAGATAACTCTTCCACATTAGAAATTGTTCCATTATGGGCAATACATAGATCTTTCACTTTTAGCGGCTGAGTATTTTCCAAATTACTCTTACCAATAGTAGAATACCTGACATGACCTATAGCTGCAAATGATGAATATTCATTAGAAATTTTCTTAAATTCTGAAGAAGATGCAGAAACAAGACCTAATTTTTTTAAAGGAGGTCTGTTAGGTATGGCAATACCCCAAGCTTCCTGACCTCTGTGTTGAAGTGCACGCAATGAATCAATAAGCATCGGAATTACATTAATTCCATCTAGACTAAAAATTCCTACAACACCACAATTTTCCTTAACCATGTTTTAATATATCCCCTAATGTATTGAAATATTTTTTTTGTGCTATATCAATAGTGCACTCAACGGCATATTTTGACTTATACATTATCTTAATCTGATCGCCAGAAAATTTTCCTAATATAGCAAACGAAATTTTTTTCTCAGAAAGAACTTGTTTAACCAATTCAATGTTTTTTTTATCAACCGTTAACAAATACCGAGAATGGCTTTCTGAGAATAATAATTTTTCAAGACTAAGATTTTTTTCACATGGCAACTTGTCAATATTAATATCACATCCAATATTTCCAAAAATTGAAAGTTCTGATAATGCTATAGCAAATCCGCCTTTTGAACAATCATGTACCGATTTAACAAGTTTATTTTTTATGAGTGATAATACTGAAAGCATGTTTATTTTTGAATCCTTAAAATCAACAGTTGGGCATATGCCACCAATAAATTTATGAATATATTCAAAATATTCAGAACCGCCAAGTTCATCTTTTGTTTTCCCGATAATCATTATGTAGTCACCAGAATTTGTAGCAGTTGGTAAAAGTGGGGTTTTATCTATAATTCCCAAAACGCCAATAAGTGGAGTTGGTTTGATTGGCCCTGATGTAGTTTCATTGTAAAAACTTACTTTACCACCAACACAAGGCACCCGAAGAAATTTTGCATATTCAGATAATCCTTTCAATGATTCCATAAATGTCCAAAATATTTCTGGGTCTTCCGGATTTCCAAATTGAAGATGGTCAACCATGCCAATGGGGTTTGCACCAGTACAAACAACATTTCTACATGCTTCTTCAAAACAGCCAATTGCACCTTGCCTAGGATCAATGTAACAATGTTTAGGATTACCATCAATTTTTGCGGAAAGAAGTTTTCCATTATCTAATCTTAAAACAGAAGCATCAAAACCAGGTTTTACAACAGTTCTAATTCCAACTTCATGATCATATTGTCGAAAAACCCAATGCTTGCTTGCAATGTTTGGACTAGACAACAATCTAAGTATTGTTTTTGAATGGTTTACGATTTTTCTTGTTTTCTTTTCTCTCTTGAGTTTGTTTAGGTATTTTGGTTTAGATGCTTTTCTGTCAAGTAATGGTGCACGTGCAACAAATTCTGCTGGCAGTAATGCCAATGTTTTTGCGCCTTTTTTTACATGGAACATTTTATCGTTTTTAACATAACCAATTGTTGAACACATAATTCGAAATTTATCACAAATTTTTCTTAATTTTTGCAATTTTTTCTTATCCGTAATTATCAACATTCTTTCCTGCGATTCTGAAATCATAATTTCGTCAGGAAAAAGTCAATGAAAGGATCAGGAATCTGTACAGCTGATCTATCTTCATTTTCCAATGAATCAGATGCAAACTGTGAGCCGCCTATACCGTCACGACCTGTAGAACCTCCTATTAAAACGACCAAATCTCCTACATTTGCGTGGTTTTTAATCAGCTTGTCTTTTTTTCCAAATCCTATTGCAGCAACATCAACAAGTGCATAATTTTTGTAACACTCATCAAACTCTACTTCACCTCCAATGGTGGGAATGCCCAAGCAGTTTCCGTAATCTGCTATTCCAGAAACTGCATTTTTGAAGAGCCATCTGGCATGTGTATCATTTTCAATATCACCAAAACGTAATCCATCAAGAATTGCAATGGGACGGGTTCCAGCGGATAAAATATCACGAATCACCCCGCCTACGCCAGTTGCCGCACCTCCAAATGGTTCCACGGCAGATGGATGATTATGACTTTCAATATGGACTGTCACAACATAGCCATCACCAACATCTAATACACCAGAGTCGTATCCATGCTCAACAATTACATTTGGACCTGTAGTAGGCAGCATCTTAAGATGCTTTTTTGAAGATTTGTATGAACAATGCTCTGACCATTCAGCTGCAACAATTTGTAGCTCTGTCTTTGTTAATTTCCTACGAATTATATTTTTTATATGGTCATTTTCATGTTTTTGCAAGCTCAATTTTTAGCACCTAATGTTTGTATCAATGATTCAAAGATTAATGATGATGGTTTATTGTTAATTGGGTTAATCTCACTTTCAGCAGCACGCTCAGGATGTGGCATCATTCCAACAACATTACCATCTTTATTGCATACGCCTGCAATTTGTTCCACAGAGCCATTAACATAATTTTCATATGCAAAAACTATTTGATTATTTATCTTTAATTCGCTCATTAATTTTTTATCAACATAATATCGTCCCTCACCATTTGCAATAGGAATTGGTATCCTTTGATCAAGCTCAAGCTTGTTTGTAAATGGAGTTTTGTTATTTTTTACAATCAAATTAGTCCATTCACACATAAAATTTAACGAATCATTTTTTAACAGAACACCAGGCAGAAGGTTAGATTCTACCAAGATCTGAAATCCATTACAAACTCCTAAGATTGGAATGCCCTTATCTGCCAATTTTTTAACATCATTAATTATTGGACTATTTGCAGCAATTACACCAGCACGTAAACGATCACCATATGAAAATCCGCCAGGCAAAATAACAGCATCAATATTAGATGGTAAGTCTGTTTTGTGCCAAAAATACTGTGTGTCTAGATGAAAAACGTCAGTTAAAACATGAAACATATCACGGTCACAATTACTGCCAGGAAAAACTATAACCCCGACTTTCACAATTCCACTAAAAACTACGCCTATAAAATTGGTTAACATGACCATGTTTTTATTTCGGATTATAACATTCACCGCATGGCAAAGATCAGAGATATAATGCAAAAAAATGTAATCACAATCGAACATGACAAAACTGCTCATGATGCTGCGTGCTTAATTTCTGAGAAAGATATCAGTTTTCTGGTAATCATGAAAGACGATATTCCAATTGGAGTATTAACGGAGAGTGATTTTGTCAAAAGATTGTCTGCAAAGGACAAAAAGGCCTCAGATGTTATTATTTCTAAAATAATGTCAAACAAATTCCGATGGGTTAATCCGGAAACCGAAATAGAGGATGCTATACAAAAAATGTTGAATAATAATATTCGAAGATTGCTTATTTTAGATGATGACAAGCTGGTTGGGGTATTAACACAAACTGATTTAACAGAATTTCTCAGAAATAAGTTACTGGTTGATCAAACAGTAAAAAACATTCAAAAATCTAGCTAGGTTTAGATTCGATTAGAACTTTACTAACAAGCGGATTATAAATTCTTAATTCCTGACAAATATTTCCAACTGTGTTTTCTGCAGATTTTTTGTTTTTTTCTATTATCGTAAATTTAAGGATTTTTCCGGAACGAATTTTTTTTACAGAAGAGTTTTTCCCTCTTAAAACTAAATCATTTAGAATTGTATCACCCTCAGGATCACTAATACCAGGTTTATTTTCTATTATGACGTGTACATTATATTTTGGCATGATCATCCTTTTAATTAAAACATAATATGTTTAACGCGAAAGTATTTGTAACAGTTTGGCTGAATCTGCTTGAATGAGCCGTTCTAGATATTGGAAACTGACAGCAGACGAAGTTGAACAGCTTACACACAATCCTGATAAAATTTTAAACTGGGAAATAAAGGGTATAAGAAAACCAGAGGAAGAAGCCAAGTTTATTGGTGTTTTCACATACCGTAATGGGACACCGCTTGATTACGAGCTAAAAAAGGGAATTGTATATTATCATAATAATATAGACAGAAAGGAAATTCCAGAAATCACAAAGTTTCTTGAAAAGCGTTATGGTGGTGAAAAAATTGAAAAAGGTGAGAGGATATTCCTAGATGGATCAAAGGAAATCTATACGGGAAAAGATATTGCGGAACTTGCGCGTGCACTTGATGAAAAATTTGACACGACTTCTGTTGTATCAATCGAATTGGAGGATGTCACACAGGAACAGCTTAAGGAATGGGGGTATCCGGACTCTAAGCTGCTGCCTATTCCTGGCAAATAATTAATATGAAAAAATCTAACAGAGAATCTGTATGTCAGAACTAAACGGAATTTATACTCATTTAAACGAACTTAGAAAACGTGTTTTACGGATAGCAATTGTTGTTGGTGTAATTGCTGTATTCCTAATGACGTTTCATCTTGAATCTGTTACATATAGCGGAATTATGCTTTACTACCCTACTCCTGAACCTCTTAACAATATAGCCGCACAACTTACTGACTATTTTAGAATTAACCTAGTACCAGAAGGTGTACAATTAATTCAAACCGCACCAGGTCAAGCATTTTTTGCGCAAGTATACATTGCTGCACTAGTTGGGCTTGTTGCTGGGACACCTGTGATTATTCGAGAAGTTGTAAATTTTCTAAAACCTGCACTGAAGGAAAACGAGATAAACATTGGTAGGACTATCACCGTCCCTATCATGAGTCTTTTTGTTTCTGGTGGTCTTTTTGCATATTTTGTAGTAGTACCATTCATGCTAGAATTTTTGTACAAATACGGTGCTTCTGCGGGACTTGTTACATTTTTGAATATAATGGATTTTGTCACATTTGTTTTACAGTTTATTTTGGCATTTGGATTATCATTTCAGTTACCAGTGATAATGTATGCATTTAGTCAGGCTGGTATGACAGATGCAAAATTTTGGCGAAAAAACATACGGTATGCGATTATTGTAATCGTGATTTTTGGCGCAGTGATAACCCCTGACGGTAGTGGTGTAACAATGTGGTTCATAGCTGGACCAATGATTGGATTATATCTAGCAGGCATGGCTCTGGTAGAACGTAAAGAAAAACAAACACTGAAGACTTAAATCTAGAGTTTAGGAAATGTGATTAAATGTTTGAATCGTTGACACTCTTTGTTGCTGGACCTGAATTAATTATACTTGTAATTATAATCGGTGTCTTAATCTTTGGAGCTGCAAAAATCCCCAAACTTGCAAAGACGTTTGGTAAGGCAAAAGCTGAGTACAAAAAGGGTGAGATTGAAGGCGATAAAGAATTAAAAGATTTCAAAGAAAAAAACGACGAAAAAACATCTTAATTTTTAGTTATTAAAATTAATTAGAACCCCATCTAGTGAAAAGATCATGCTCGATGTTGAACTGATCTAAACACTTACCTACAATATGGTTTATCATATCGTCTATATTCTTAGGCTTTGTATAGAATTCCGTTACTGGTGGCAGTATTACAACTCCAAGCCGAGCCAATTTTAGCATGTTTTCCAAATTTATAGCAGTTAGAGGTGTTTCTCGAACTACAAGAATTAGTTTTCGTGATTCCTTTAATATTACACCGGATGCACGTGCAACCAATGTCTCATCATAACCATTTGCAACACTAGACAGTGTTTTCATACTACACGGAATAACTATCATTCCATCAGTCTTATGCGTACCACTGGAAATATTGGCAGCCATGTTTACATCATCAGAAATTTCTGTTGCAAGTGATTTTACATAGTTTAGATCATGTTCTGTCTCCATCGTAATGCACTTTTGAGCCCACTCTGACATAATCAAATTGGTTTCAATTCCTAGTTTTTTTAGTACTTCAAGCAATCTAACTCCATAAATGACACCAGTACTGCCTGTTATTCCTACTACTAACCTCATGCATCTACTCATGACATTACATAATTTTAAGGAATCCGTAATCTCAGATATCACGTAGTAGAATCATATTCTGCATCTATGTCAAACTCATCAGATTTTTGTTCTTTACGCTTAATCAACCAAATTTTTACACCGCCTGCAACCATAGCAGAAAATAAAATAACCCCAACAAGAACCATCTCAGTGTTCATTTTATTATACTACAGGCAGTGATAGTTAAAAATATGCTCAACTTCATATTATGGCTATAACTTGATCAAAACATGATTAAAAAATCAGAGATTCAAAAAATTGTCGATAGTTATGATAATCTTAGAATAGCTGTGCTTGGAAGTCATTCTGCGCTAGAGATAATGGATGGTGCAAAGGACGAGGGTTTAAGTACAATTGTTTTTTGTCAGAAAGGAAGAGAAACACCTTACCAACGATTTGATAGAATTGCTGATGAAATTAAGATTTTAAAAAAATTCGGTGACATGTCAGCGGCAAAAAATCAAAAAATGTTAAGGGATACTAACACAATAATAGTTCCACATCGTTCCTTAACTGCATATCTTGGTTACGATGTAATTGAGAATTCTCTCAAGGTACCAATATTTGGGAATAGAGCACTATTTCAGGCCGAAGAAAGAAACAATAAAAAGAATCAATATTATCTGCTGAAAAAAGCTGGAATAGAATATCCAAAAATTTTTAAAAATCCTAAAGATATCAACAAACCTGCAATAGTCAAAGTACAAGAAAAAAAACGAAAGCTAGAAAGGGCATTTTTTACTGTATCATCATTTTCTGATTATAAAAAAAAATCAGCGGATAAAATTAAACAGGGGATAATTGCAAAGAATGACTTACAAAATGCAGTAATCGAGCAGCTTGCAATAGGAACATATCTTAATTTTAATTATTTCCACACTCCGATTTCTAAGAATGTTGACTTTGTTGGAATAGAAAGAAGGCTTCAGACAAACATACATGATTACAATGCACTTCCAGCAAAACAACAATTAGAACTGGATGTTGACTTACAAAATATAGAAGTTGGCCATATGCCCGCCAGTATTCGTGAATCTTTGCTTGAAAAGGTAATTACTATGGGTGACAAATTTGTTGCTGCAGTACAAAAGGAATATCCACCTGGAATTATTGGGCCTTTCTCATTACAAAGTGTAATTACAAAAGATTTAGAGATAATTGTTTATGATGTATCACTTAGAGTGCCGGGAAATCCTATTCTAGCTACAACAAGTCCTTATACAAAATACCAATATGGTCAGACCTTTGGAATTGGTCGTCGAATTGCTATGGAAATTAAAACTGCTCAAGAAGAAGGAAAATTAGCCAAAATTGTTACTTAGGCTTTCATAATCTCTCGAAGTAAATTATTCCTGACCAAAATTGGTATCTTATAATACGTGGCTAGTGCTATTGCATCTGAAGCACGATAATTTCTTAATACCATTTCTTTCTTTCCAGTAAAGTACAGGTTTGCTCTGAGTGCGGCTCCACTTTCATAGATTTTGACTTTGACAAGAACTGTTTCATTTTCTTCACAAATTTCTTCAAGCATTCTATAAATTGTTGGAACAGATTGCTCATTTTTAAGAAAGCTCAAGATATGTGTAGCAACTTCACCAGAAAAAGCATTCATGTGAAATTCTCTTCCATCGTTGGCTGATAGCAACATCAAACCTTCAATTCCATATTCGTCCACAAAACCAATATGAGATATTTTTACTATTTCATAATCTTGTTCCTGGGCATCGTCAATTTTCAAGTTGAAAACCTAGTTTGTCTAGTAATATCCTTCTAATAAGCATAAATTGATCTACGTAAGAATTTTTTACATATGAAAAAACATGAGATACAAAAAAACCATAATGATAGATTATTTATCCTGCTAGGGTTTGTTACAATTGGAATACTGTTTTTATTATATTCTAGAATGCACGATTTTTCAATAACACCGGATTCGTTACAGTCTGTAGAAAGACTTGCCATTGGCTTTTATGCACTTTTGTTAATGTCATTTGTAGCAATTGCATATGGCTTGTACCGATACCATCAACGGAAAATGATGGAAAACCTAAGTAATATATTATCAATTATTGCCAGTACAACTTGGAATAAGAAGTCAAAAAAAATTTTTGTTGCGGCATTCATTTCATATGGAATATTCTTTGCATTTACATCAGGAATAATTGTATACCAACCTGATGTTGTATTTTCATACCATTATGATGCTATTGTCCCTTCAGCGCATTTGAATGCGTGTTGTGGTGAACCCGGATATATGCCTGAAATTATTGTATACATAACAGAACATGTTGGTTTACAGATCATTCCAATTAACTTAGTACTTGTTGTAGTCGTATCATATCTTGTAGGCCTAAACACCTCGCTGGCAATAAATGCTATATCCATTACAAAAAAAAGCGGTGGTCTAAGTAGCATAGGTGCAATTACAGGTCTCTTTATTGCTTGCCCAACATGCGCAGGTGCATTCTTTACTGTATTTGTTGGTTCTACCACTGCAGTTACATTCACTGTGTTACTAACACATCTTCAAACTCTATTTATCGGTATAACAATACCTATACTTTTACTGACACCAATAATTATCGCAAAAAAAATAAAACAAGATTATGTAAAAAACTAGTTTAAAATTCTGCCATTAAATTAGTTATAATCCTTTAATTTCCCTAAAACTATCTTAAAAATCTCTTCGCTATCAAGCAGTATACATGGAATATTATTTTCTTCACATGCCTGACCACTCTCAGTATCACGTGTTATTAGTATCATTTTGTTTTCCATAGCATAATTAATTATAGAAAAATCTGTATGGAGTTTTAATCCATTAGCCCGTAATTTTTTCACACTAAATGCGTCATACCCAATGCTTCGTAATTTTTCATCCATCCCATCATCCATTTCATCAACTAAAATTTTTATTACTTTTTTAGACATATTCATAGAAATTAATTAATAGTGATTTATTGGTTTTTAATAGAAATCATAGATGATAAGTCATTTTTTTAATTTTTGTTACAATTTCTAACTTTCTTTTAATACTTAATTCAGGTTCCATTGTAACAAAAATTGTGCATGCTTTAGGATAAACTGTAATCTGTGTCACATTCTCTCGTTCTGTATGAGTATACCTAACTCTACCCAATGAGTCATCATAAACTTCTCGCATAGTTCTTGCCGTAGCAGCATCCTTACAGAATTTTTCCTGCATCTTTTGTGATTCCAATGATGTCTTTTTTTCTTTCATAATTGCTTCCAAAATATTTCCCTCTAGATCAATTATTGCTGCAAATCGCATTGCAGCATCTAATTGTAAAATATCTTCAACAATATTCAACAACTCAGATTCAGTATGAGAATTCAATACGAACGAATCAAAATATAGACTATATAATTTGTTCTTCTTTATTTGATTTTAATACATTTTATTAATAAATAATCAATTAATTTTTCCTGTGAGGCCTTTTTCATTTTTAATAATGATTTGAATAGAATGTTTTCTACATAAGATGGATATTGTTTTAATATAGTATCCTGTAGTTTTGTTCTGTTTTTTACATAATAATCTGTTAATGGCTCAAAAACATATGAGCCTATTTCCATTTTTTCTATCACATCAAATTTTTTAGATGTTGTTCTAATTATGAAATCCTTATCATAATGCTCAGAGGGCCAAGTGAATGATAACATCCCAAGATTTTTTATGTTGCTTTTTTCCCCGGTAACTGGAATTGCGAAAGTAAAAATCCCATCTTTTTTCAGAATTCTATTCGATTCAGAAATAAAATCTTTAAATGGTTTAAAATGCTGTGCCGATTCCAAAGCAATAATTCTATCCGCAGAATTTTTTGGAAAGGGTAACATCGTAGACGTAGAATTAATTTCATAAATTGAAAAATTTGGAATTTCTTGTTTTAAATGATTTTTTGCCGTTTGTAACTGAAAATAGTTAATATTTACACATAAAATTTCAATTTTTGGATATGACAAAGCCCATCTTAATGCAGGAGATGATAAGCCACTTCCAATATCAAGTAAAGATTTTGCTGAATCTAACTCTGCCATATTACCTACTAAGTCACACAGTTTATTTTGTGCCATGATTGGAGTTACATCACTCTTATCCCAGTAACCAAAATTTAGCATATTACCACCACTAGCTAATTGCATCACGGGTGATAACACATTATAGAGATTCACAATATCGTTTTCGTTTCTTCTAAATGTCCATAATATAACATCAAGTGGTTTGATTTTTATCATAAAAAATAATGAATTTAACGGTATATACGATTTACATTAATAGAATAAAATGTATGACTAACGTTTCATTGGTACATATTGGTTAATTTTTTTGAATACATATGTGAATCAAAAAAGGCATAGTTGATGTTATAATACAAATTAAAATAAAAATCAGATTCAAAATGCCTGAAAATATTGCTAATTGTAATGACCATGGATTTTGGATAGACGCACACCATTATGTAATAAATTGTGACGAACCACATTTTGCTCAGGAAATTGCATTCATTATGACTACACTACATGATGAAGGCTGTTGATATTTTTCTCCAAAAAGTATTAGATAAAATAAAAAAATTGATTATAGCATAGTAATTAAATTGAAATAAATTCAATAATAGATTGATCAGAAATATTAAATTTATCAACAAAGCCAGCAGTCACTTCTAACACGTATTTAGCATTGTCACCTGAAACACCATTTTCTCTACATGTAACAACTTCTATAGTTGTTAGACAAGGAGGAACATTCTTTTCAATATTAGTAACATCTCCAGATACATCAAACCAAATAACATCAATAGGGAATTGCATGTTAAGCATCCACATAGGACGATTATCAGGTTTGTCAAAAACAAACAACATTCCCTGATCATACGGAAGTTCCTCTTGGAACATCAATCCTCTCATTCTTAATGAATCATTATCTGCAATTTGCACCTGTAATATTTCACCATCAAGTTTGATTGTTCCCATAGGAAACTCAGTCGATTGTAATTTAGCATCAGATGGAATATTTAGTATGCCTACAATTCCGACAATAAATGCAGCTGCCGCTATTGGAATTATGATTTGAGCTCTTGTTGCCATAGAATATCATGATATAATTTATTTAAAAACTAAAAGAAATGTTACATGATTGAATGCTTAAAATCATGAATAGTAGAAACATTATTGTTAGTTTGATGTGCAATATCAGAGAGTTTAGAACCGTTGTATACTTTATCAAGATATCTACCAGCTAATATCATTGGACCACCAACAGCACATGTAATACCTGTTGGTTCTGGTATCCATAGCATGATAAATCCAATTTTTTGAATTTTTTTACCTGGAGCTGGTGCATTATGTAATGCAGATAAAGAACGCTTTGCCTGTCTGTTGTCCAGTTTTGCTAAATCAGCATACATATTATTTCGTCTTTTAGCAGATTCAGCTATGATTTTTAGTTTATCAAGGTGTTTTTTTAAAGGATCAACCATTATTTTGATTTTACAAAGAAAATTAGTTAAAGACTGATGTAAAGTTCAGTACAGTATAGGTCAAAAATGTTTACTGTTTCATAGCCAAACTAAGTATCTAGTATATGTAATAGAGACTAGATTATATAGTATGATTCAACATTATAGAAATTGAAAAAAGAAGATAAGAAAAGATTAGAATCTATCAAAGCTGCCCACAAAACTACAAAAAAAGAAACTACCACAAGAGAAGATTACTTGGAAATTATTTCAGAGCTAATTGAGCTGAAGGGATATGCTACTACATTAGATATCTCAAGATACATGAATGTTAGCCCTCCAAGTGTGACAAAAATGCTTCAAAAGTTAGATGAAAAAGGATATATTGAATACGAAAAATATCATGGAATTAATTTAACAGAAAAAGGCAATAAGATTGCACATTCTATTCGCCAAAAACATGACATGTTATTAGAATTCTTTAAGATTTTGGGTGTGGGAAATGAAACTGCTAATCAAGATGCTGAGGGCGTAGAACATCACCTCAACCCAAAAACTATCAGGCAGCTAAGAAAATTCATTACGTTCCTAAAATCAAACCCAAAAATAACTGAAGAATTCAATGAATTCTAGGTATAACTACAACTTTTCAGTATATTGTTCTATATACACAACAGTGAATTTTAATTAGACAAAAAAATATGGTGTTTTATTGACGTTTACAACCGAGCTTGATGATTTGATAAGATTTGGTCATGGTGATCTAAAAAGACTAAGAAACATCAGGGATACTGTAAAACATGATAATTTTATTACAATTGAGGATAAAAAATATGTTGAAGCATTAATTTCAACGCATTTAAGAAATCAACCACTTGATGAAGACGAACCTCAAGTAAGACGTAAGCTAGATACTAAAAGATCTGTTTCAACAGGTGGTTCCACATCTAATTTTTCAAATAATAAAAAACTTGGAATCACAGCTGGAATTGCAGCTGCAATTGCTCTGATTGTTGTTGCAGGGTTCTCTATCCAAACAATGGATCAGGTAGATACACCAACAAATTCAGGAACAATAACCACGTCAAATCTACCACTAACGATTAAGACTGATACTACATCATACAAAAAGGCAGATATAATTTCCATATCTGGTAGTCTAAAATCAGCTAGTACAAATTCTATCGAACTGTCTATAGAAAATGCAGCTGGAGACAAGATATGGAATGAGTTTGTAAGTGTGAAAAATAACGGAAAATTCTCAACACTTGTTATAGCCGGAGGAGGAGGATGGGAATCTAATGGTGTTTATACGCTAAAAGGCAAACAAGGGAATTTACAAAACGAATTAGAATTTAACTTTAGTATATAATAAACCAAAAACTGTACTAATAATCTATTTTTGTAATTCTTACATTACTTCCCTTTGATTCAAGAAAATGGCCAAGAAAATTTTTTAATTGTTCGCTTATTCTGAATCCTCCAGCATTTTCCATCATGCCTGAATTTTCTATGACAGATGCCATATCTGCACTTAGTACGAGATTAAAAAAAGTCCAACCAGCTTTTGCAAACGGTTCTCTAATCTCAAAGCCATCTTTTACTTTGCAGTTACTTTCAAGTTCTTCCATAGCTTTTGTCACCAGTATGATCTCTTTATCATAACTTCTGGTACTTAGCTGAAATAATGGCTTCACTGAAAAGATATGCCAAAATAACAATAAAAATCATAATGGTAAAAAGTAGAAACATTTCAACCTGAGTACTAAATTATAATATGATTGTTAAAAATTGGTGGTCAAGTCGGTTGATTATGAGGAGAAAGTAAACAAAGAATTCTATGTTAACTGTTTGGCATATTTTGATGCGCTAAGAAAATCAGGTAAATCTGATGACGTGTTTGAAGATGAATACTTTTTTACGTTGCCTGCTGTTTCTGGTAGCGGTTTAGACTACTAATTTTACGTAAGCTTTACGAATATGGAAGATAACACAATTTATGAAAAATTACAAGTCACTTGAGGTTATACGACAAAAAGTCATAGTTTGTAAAAACTGTGATTTATGCAAAACTAGAAAAAATTCAGTGGCTGGAATAGGACATCAAAATGCAGACATTGTTTTTGTTGGAGAAGCGCCAGGAAAAAGTGAGGATCTTCGTGGAAAACCTTTTGTTGGCACTGCCGGAAAAAAACTTGATGAGGCACTAGAAAATTCCGGATTGACTAGAGACCAAGTTTACATTACAAACATTGTAAAATGCAGACCGCCAAAAAATAGAATTCCAAATGAAAAAGAGAAAATAATGTGCAGTGACTATCTTGAAAATGAACTTTCGATTATTAATCCGAAGATAATTTGTTTGATGGGAAATACTGCTTATGGCTCCATATTAAATGGAAAATGTGTTTCAAAAAATCATGGAAAAATAATTGGTAAGGATAAACGTGTGTATTTTGTTTCTTATCATCCAGCTGCAACTATCTACAATCCTAAACTCGGGAAAATTTTCAAAAGTGATATTAAAAAATTGGCTAAAATTATACAGAAAGATGAACTAAATGGTTAATCTAACACATTTATGCTAGGTTAAAGCAGTTTTTACTTTTTCTAATGAAAGCTTCCATCTTTTAACAGATACATTTTCTAGTTTTACTTTATCAATAAGCCCAAGCATTTCGTCAATCATTCGTAAGGCTTCCTTAATTTTATCTGCATCTGATTTTTCCCATTCATATTTATTCATAAAATTAGAAAGCTCTAGAGATAGATTAGTGTTAATTACCCATTGAGTCTTATATGATTAACTTGAAAGTTTTAGCCAGAGAATTTTATAGTAGAGATACAGTTTATGTTGCACAGGAACTGTTGGGAAAAATTCTGGTAAGAAATATTGGTAAACAAAAATTATCTGGTATAATAACTGAAACTGAAGCTTACAAAGGTAAGAATGATCCTGCCAGCCATGCAGCTAGAAAAATGACTGAACGTAACAAAATAATGTTTGGCCAAATAGGTAAAACTTATGTTTACTTTACATATGGAAATCATTTTATGCTGAATGCTGTAGCAAAAAATGAAAAAAATAATGCTGGTGCTGTTCTTATTCGTTCCATTAAGCCACAAGAAGGAATTAAGTTGATGATAAAAAATAGGAAAACAAGTATGATTTCAAACCTAACAAATGGACCTGGAAAATTAACTCAAGCCATGAATATTACTAAAGAACAAAATAATATTGATTTAACAAAAAAATCACTAATTTTTATTACTGATGGAATTAAGCCAAAAAAGATTTTAAAAAAATCAAGAATCGGTATTACGAAAGGTACAGAAAAACTATGGAATTTTAGCTTTGAAATCTAATTTTGTGTAGGATCTCTATCATCATCAAGTGTCCATGGTGCAATTCTACCCAAAATTCTTTCCCAATCAAGTCTTAGAAGGAGTATTACAATGATTGTCATGATAACACCAAATCCAATTATTCCAGCGTAAATAGCAAATGGATCATCAATATCCTCAAGTATTGGTTCCAAAATTGACAAACCCGTATAATGAGAAATTAATACAATAACATAGCATAAAACAATTTTTCCTGATAATGTTGCAATAAAGAATCTTTTTGGATTATATTTTGCCAGTCCTAATGGGATGTAAACCATGTCATCAGGTATTGGCGTTGCCGCTGCAACAAATGCTGCTGTACCACCATACCGTTTAACTAATTTCTGAAACGGCCTCATTCGTTTTTTGGTTTTTTCTGAAATCATTCTTCGGCCACCGTAACTTGCATAAAATATAATCTGTTTTGCAATTGTAGCTGTGACGGCTGAAATTAAAGCAAGAATATGTAGATCAAATTGTTCACCAACTGACATAGTAGCTAATAAAACAAATGAAGGAATAGGAACAAATGGAATTAGTGAACCGATAAAACTAACAAGACCTAATCCAATATACCCAACCTCAGGAGCAAAAGGAAAAATGTCCCAAAAATCCACAGGGAATCAAACCATTTGCGTTATTTAACTATAAGAAAACAAAAATATGTGATTTCACTCTTTATCTATAAATTCACTAGATGTTGGTGGTTCTGGACTTAGTCCCTTACGTTTTCTAATCTCTTGTAATAACGTCGCACCAATTGATTTTGGTACTGGAGTCCATGCCTTAAAGTGGCTGTTCCATATTGCTTTACCCGCAGTTTGACCTCTCATCTTCTCAGATAAATCAAAAGTCTCAACAGCTGGTACTTCTCCAATAACAATACTGCTTGCGCCCTTTTGCTGCATATCAAGTACCTTTCCACGTTTACCTTGTAAAACACTTGATACATTACCTATTAGATCAGTTGGAACACGTACTTCAATTGCTAACATTGGTTCTAACATAATTGGATCAGCCGATAAAAATGCGCCCAAACATGCTCGCCTTGACGCTGGGCCTAATTGAGATAAACCTCTATGTGCTGTGTCCTCGTGTGGGACAAAGTGAGTGAATGTAAATTTACAGTTTCTTACCTGTTCTTTTGCAAGCCCTCCTTCGCTCATCACCTCATCAAAACCAGACAAAAGTGAATCTGTAGATTCGTCTATAAACTGTACACCTTTAGTACCATTAATCATTACGTTTCCACGAGAGTCAAATCTCATTACTTTCTTTGCAACATCTGGTTCCCAACCATGATCACGAAGGATCTGCGTAGTTTCCTTCTTATCCTTCATCTCGCTAAGTGTTCCATCTCTGCACATTTCAGCAATTTCAGGCTCCAAAGGTTCAACTCTCATGAAAATCTTATTGTGACGGTTAGGCGATTTTGCCATAACAACCTCAGATGAACCAGCAATAGTTTCTCTGTAATTAATTAATGGTTCAGATGTAACAATATCAATTTTAGCATCTTTAATCAAATTTACTGAGACGTCAAGATGCAACACGCCCATTCCTGCCATGATTGTCTCGCCAGTTTCTTCATCAATTTTAATGACAAGATTTGGATCCTCTATTGTAAGCTTACGTAATGTTTCTACAAGTTTTGGAAGATCCTTTGGATGTTTTGGCTCTATTGCCATCTGAACTACTGGTTCAGAAACATACTTTGATGCCTCAAATACTGAAATGCCTTTTACAGTAGAAACTGTTTGCCCCGCACGAGCATCAGTTAATCCTAAAAGTGCCGGTATGTTTCCAGCCCCAAGCTCACCAACTTGCTCCCTAATGTTTGACATGAAAAAGTTTACTGATTGCACTCTTCCTTCACGCTTTGTGTCAATGATATTGATAGTTTGCCCATCTTTTATCGTTCCAGAAAATAGGCGGCCTATAGCTACAGGCCCTGCTGCAGGATCAATTGTCATGTTTACAATCATCATTACAGTTGGTCCATTATCATCACAATCCAAAATAGCTTTTCCTATATCTGATTCTAGATCTCCCTTCCAAATCTTTGGAATCCTGTATTTTTGTGCTTCATGTGGTGGTGGATGATGCTTTACAACCATTCCCAATACTGCGTCTGCAAGTGGTGCCTTTTCAACCAAGCCCTCAACGTTGCCAGAATCTGAATATGCATCAATGACATCCTTGAAAGTTACACCTGTTTTCTTCATTATGTCGATATTAATTGCCCATTTATCTTTGGCAGATCCAAAAGTTACACTACCATCCTGAATAGAAACTTTCCACTTCTCTTTGTATTCATCTTCAGCATATGTGTCAATTAAGTCGTTAAAGTTAGATACAACACTTGCAAGTGTTTCTTGCATTTTTTCAGGTGTCAATCTTAGCTCCTTTATCAACCTGTCAATCTTGTTGATATACAACACGGGTCTCACTCTTTCTTCTAATGACATTCTAGTGACAGTCTCAGTCTGCGTCATAATTCCCTCTACTGCGTCACATACTACCACAGAACCATCTATTGCTCTAAGACTTCTAATTACACGGCCAGAAAAATCAACATGCCCAGGTGTATCAATCATATTAATAACATAATCGTTTTCCCCTTCCTGGTAGTGTAAAGTAACATTTGCTTGAACAATTGTAATTCCTCTTTCTTGCTCAGCTTTCATAGAATCCATTGCAAGTGCAGAGCCAGCAGCAGACGGTGAAATAATTCCAGAATGTGCCAAAAGGCTATCACCATCTATTAAACCTTATGAGAAAAAATTATTTTTTGTAAAGTTTCTAAATGAGGTTTGGATTCATTAACGAAAACATTCTGAATATAGGATCATGTTCAAATGATTCAATTGTGTTCGTCGTCAACCCAAGCATAACAAAAAATCTTATGTACTTTTTCTTTGTCCTTGTCTATTACTTCTCCACATTTTTCACAGGTCAACTGTTTTCCCATATACCATACATGGTTGAATGTTATTTATATTCAGTTTTAGGAGTAAAAATATGGAAATTTCTGTTGGCCATACTCCAGATGCTGATGATGCATTCATGTTTTATGGGATGTTTACTGGAAATGTATCTTCGCCGGATTTTACTGTCACTCATGTAATTGAAGATATTGAAAATCTCAATAGAAAAGCTGTATCGCCTGTGTTAGATGTAACAGCGGTTTCTGTTCATGCGTGTGCATACATTCCAGATTATACAATTCTACGAAGTGGAGGAAGTTTTGGAATTGGATATGGACCTATTGTGACTGCAACTAAAGAAATGAAAATTTCAGAATTACAAAAAGCAAAAATTGCAATTCCTGGAAAAATGACATCGGCGTTTTTGCTTTTACAATTAATGATTGGAAAATTTGATTACGTAGAGATGAATTTTAGTGATATCCCCTCTGCAGTAAAAAATGGAAAAGTTGATGCTGGGTTGGTAATACATGAAACACAGCTATCATATTATCAGGAAGGTATCAATAAAGTTCTAGATATAGGGGAATGGTGGGATAAGACCACTAATGGGCTTCCGGTTCCATTAGGTATCAACGTTATGAGTGATAAATTTGGTTTGGAAACAATAAGAAAATTTGACAAATTCCTTGCTGAATCTATTCAATTTGGTCTAGAGCATACAAATAATGCAATTGATTATGCAATGCAATATTCAAGAGGAAAAGATAGAGACCTGATTGAAAAATTTGTTAAGATGTATGTTAATAATGTGACAGTTAACATGGGTGACTCGGGTGAAGAATCTATCAACATTCTTTTTGATATGGCAAAATCTAAAAATTTGGTGCCTGAATTTAATCTGAAAATAGCATAATTTCTAATCATGGACTAAATTTATTGTAAAAAACTTTACATAATTATAGAACAGATTTTCAGAGGATGTAAATTGTTGATAGATAAAAGGATGCTTGCTTCTGGGATTGTGATGATTGCCGTTGGATTTTCTATCACATTATATCTTACGGAAACTAGTCCAATTGGAAGTGCAAACATGACAGAAGAAGAAAAACTGGATTTGATAATTGAAGAAAGAGAAAATTCTGATTATCGCACATTATCTGGAATATTAATTGGTGTGGGATTTTTATTAATACTAATTAGCTTTGGTGCAAGAAGGAAGAGAGGTAGTAATGCTAAGAAAACTGAGAAAAAACCCGAGATATAAAATCAGAATGTTTTAAGAACGTTAAAAAATGTGTCACGCTGTGCTGGTTTTCTTTTTATTTCTTTGACCAAGTTTACAAGTTCCTCTAATGATGAGTTAGTTGATTTTCCCGCTGCGCGATATACTTCCTCAGAAAATGCTGTACCAACTAAATCATTTCCACCATGACCTAGTGCTACCTGTGCAAGTTTTTTACCATCTGCCACCCAGTAAACTGAAATATTGTTTAACACATCTGCCAACATCAGACGTGACAGTGCAATTACTTTCAAATCATAGATTGATGAACACTCCTGTGTTAGCTGGTTCTTTTTCTCAAGTTCTGTGTTCTCTAAACTGAATTTAAGTGGAATTAATGTTATGAATCCATTAGTTTTTTTCTGTAATTCTCTGATTTTTATCAGATGATCAACAACATGTTTTGGCTCCTCAATATGACCATATAGCATAGTTGCATTACTTTTAATGCCAAGATTATGAGATTCTTCCATTGTATCCAACCACTCTTGACCGCTACATTTTCCACGTGCAATTTTTGGACGAATATCAGGGTCAAATAATTCTGCACCCCCACCAGGTAAAGAGTCAAGTCCAGCCTCTTTTAGCCTAGATAATACTTCCTTCACGGAATTTTTTGTCAGCTTGGAAAAGAAGAAAATTTCTGCAGCAGTAAAAGCCTTAATTTTTAACTCAGGATGATTCTTTTTGATAATTTTCATCATAGATTCGTAATAATCAAGTGATAGTTTTGGATGAAAACCACCTACAATGTGCACTTCAGTTGCGCCCATACTTTTTGCTGCAGATGCTCTTTTTTCAATTTGTTCTGGTGTTAGTGTGTAAGAATCATTATCATTTTCTTTTCTATAGAATGCACATATTTGACAACTTGCAGCACAAACATTCGTATAATTCAGATATGACGATGAGGTAAATGTAACTTGATCCCCAACAAGTTTTTGTCGTGAGATATCAGCAACAGCACCAAGCAAATGGATGTTATTATACTCCATTATTTCTATACCATCCTGAAAAGTTAATTCCTCACCAACTATTGCGCGTTCTAATGCCTTTGATTCACTGATCAGTGTTTCTAGCATGTAATTTGTGAATTATTTGCAAATAAATAGATAAGTGGGCTGGCATAAGGTTATTCCTTGGTATTACCATTAATTGATGAAGATAAGCCAAAATGTTTCGTATGCCATAAAATGTTTGAAGATATGGAAAAGTTGAAAAAACATCAAGAAGTAGACCATAAAGAATTCTTCCAAAAATTTGAAAAAAATGATTCCGAAACCTAGCTAAAAAATTTTAAAACAAAAATAAAGTGGGTGCCAATTAGAACCCCAATTGTAATAATTTTTAGTATACTTTCACACTTTTTTATTTCTAAATAGTTGCCATTATTTTGTTTTAGATGCTTATACTTTCTTGAAGTTGTTATTAGAACATAAGTTATAATTGAAGAAATGCCACAAATCATCACTGCTTCTATTGTTATTGAATTAGTCTGAATTGCAGAACCAGCAAAAACTGGTAATATAGCCCATGAAAATATTGTCGATGCATTGTTGTGAAATTTACCTCCAAACAATTCTAAATTATATGCAAACAGGAAGAATCCTTCTACAATGCCTATGATGAATAACAGTGGTGAATCCAAGAAAGCGTAATACATACCAATTGAAAATGCTATGCCTAACACAATCATGGATATGGCCCAAAGTTTCTTTTTTGGTAAATCACCCCATGGTTTTGTTTTTCCTCCAATTGCATCAAGTAGATGTGCGGAAACTCCAAGAGCTAAAAAATAGATTACACAAATAGCTACAAGACGTTCTATCTCGAACTCACCAGAAAGTGAACCCAGTGCAGCAAAACATGTGACTATACTCGTATAAGGTAAAAATAATATTCCAATAGTCCGCCTAAAATTTCTAGAGCCAAATTTTGGAACGAACCATTCATCTGTTCTATCTTGATACACAGAATATTATAGTAATTATCACTAAATTACCTTTTTACTAAATACTAATAGGTGATTTTATACTAGTAAAAACGAAAGCATCACATGAACCGTTACAGAAAATTTGTAAAAAAAGGTGTGAAGGAAACTTTTTCGAAAATACCATTTCATACAAATGTTCCAATAAAACGACTTTCTATGCTAAGTAAAAAACTAGTTCCAACCTCTAACACACACGTAGCAATTCACCTTGTAGATTACAAGCACAAAAATTTATCAGAATATAGCTTCTTACACAAACATAATGCTGATGAAATTAATCTTATCATTTCTGAGGATGACAAACTAAAATATGAAATTCAGCTTGATGATGAAATATACAAAGTACTATCTCCATCAACAGTGTTTATACCAAAGGGTGTAAAGCACAAGGCAAGATTTTTGTCTGGTAAAGGAATTTTTGTCTGTATAATTTTGTCTGGAAAATACACTACGTCAAAATAG
>LUMD01000040.1_pt1 | contig 25189 bp, 18 predicted proteins | sample 729651 | NCBI WGS metagenome assembly LUMD01 (sample SAMN03860272, study PRJNA289734) | marine metagenome | biome: seawater column; feature: ocean; material: water; isolation source: Red Sea water column Station 34 - depth 258m | place: Saudi Arabia: Red Sea | collected 2011-10-15 | depth 258 m | reverse complement strand
GTATAAGAGACAGCTATATTGAAGTGAATATCCGGCGGGCCTATCGCCGAAAAGAAGTGTTTCCGTTACGTGATGTTGTGTCGCCATTGATCGAAGACGGGGCAGACACGCATCATGTCGTTATGCCTCCAGCGCAACCTTTTGCACCGTCCAGCGGCGGTCCCGGGCCCTATCTGGAAGGTGGCGATATCATCTGTTACAACAATCATCTATTTGTCGGTGAATCCGATATCGCAACAAACCGAGCCGGCACGCGCTGGCTTGAGCACTACATCGGTCCTTTTGGTTACCAGGTACATCCGATGCCGATGAAAGGTGCATTCCTTCACTTGCTGGGAATCATGGTGTTAGTTCGGGAGGGGTTGCTGCTGTTGCATCGTGACGATCTTGACTGCGAACTGCCAGAGGTTCTCGCTGACTGGGAAGTCATCGAACTGACGGAAGCCGAAGCGCAGGCGTATGCCACGGTGGGTGTGAGCCTGGATGATTCGCGATACATCATGCCGTCCGGGCTGGGCCGGGTAGGCGACGAGCTGTCCCGGCGCGGCGTGGAACCGATTGAGATCGACTACGACCATGTCAGTTACTGGGGCGGTTGCGTGTCCTGCTCCACCCATGCCGTGTCTCGCGACCCTTGAAGGTTGTCAGTGAGTAATAGCCTGCCAGGTCAGCTGGACAGCAAACTGTCCAGGCGGATTCTTGACGCGGTAGCCGGGGGATTTGAATCCCAACTCGGTTTTACGATGGATCTTATGCGGCAGCCTTCTGTGCGGGGCCAGGAGAGTGGTGCCCAGGCACTGGTGTACACCGCGCTTGAAACCCGGGGTTATCAGATGGATAGCTGGACTATCGATATCGGTGAGATCGAGGCACATCCGGGTTTTTCTCCCGTCAAGGTCGATTACAGCAATGCCGTCAATGTCGTCGGCACCCATGCTCCTGTACAGAACCTCGGTCGGTCGTTGATTCTCAACGGTCATATCGACGTGGTACCGACCGGGCCGTTAGACATGTGGACTCGACCTCCATTCGAACCATCGATAGAGGGTGACTGGCTCTACGGGCGGGGCGGCGCCGACATGAAAGCCGGATTGTGCGCAAATATCTTTGCCCTCGATGCACTGCGCAGCCTGGATATGCAGCCTTCAGCTGATGTGTTTCTGCAGTCCGTGACCGAAGAGGAATGCACCGGTAACGGAGCCTTGTCTGCGCTGGTCCGCGGCTATCGCGCCGATGCGGCACTTATTCCTGAACCGGAAGAGGACATGCTGGTGCGGGCAAATGTCGGTGTAATCTGGTTTCAGGTCCACGTCCGTGGGCGCCCTGTGCATGTTCGTGAAGCGGGTGAGGGCGCGAATGCTATAGAGGCGGCTTACCGATTAATCGGTTCGCTGAAAGAGCTCGAATCAGAATGGAATGCCCGTCGTGGCGATTTTAGGTACTTCGAAGACCTGGATCATCCTATCAATTTCAATGTCGGAAAGATCGCAGGTGGCGACTGGGCGTCCTCCGTTCCGGCCTGGTGCACGCTCGATGTCCGAGCCGCCATCTATCCGGGTGTCGATCCGCGGGATGCGGCCCGTGAAATTGAAGCATGCCTGGAACTCAGTAGCCGCGAGGACCCGTTTTTATCTGACAACCCACCGACGGTTGAATACAACGGCTTCTTCAGTCGCGGTTACGTACTGGAAGAAGGCAGCGACGCGGAGAAAGTATTGTCCCAGGCGCATGCCGTGAGTTTTGGCAGTTCGCTGGAATCGTTTGTTACGCCGGGTTATCTCGATGGGCGAGTTTTCGTTTTGTACGACGATTGTCCCTGCTTGGTCTACGGACCGGTATCTAAAGACATCCACGCGTTCGACGAGCGAGTCAGCCTGGCTTCGTTACAGCGTATCACTGGCACCATCGCATTGTTCATTGCCAACTGGTGCGGGCTGGAAAAGCTAAGCTGAAAATTCAGTTTTGTTTGGAAGTAGCTATCTATGGTTGATTAATACGGCCTGTGTTATGAGCGATCAACGGTTCCGTAGTGCCGTGCCAGGTAGTCGTCGCTGAATTTACCTGTTTCACAGTCAGCGCGCAGTTGATCGGCTGTCCTTTCGGAAGGAGGTCCATAGCCACCGGCGCCGGGTGTTTCGATCACAACGGCAGAGTCAGGCGACACCTTGACAGCATCCGGTTTGTTGTCCAGCCGTGTGATTGATTCCGGTGAGCGCAATAGAAATCGCCCGGCGCCGCCAGCGCTGCCGCCAAACAGCCCCCACGGCTGGTGACGAAAGCGTTCGCCGGCACCGTTAAAAATACAGTTGTCATGGCGTGGTGTGATGACTCGCCTTAGGCCCATGCCACCCCGGTGTTTACCAGCGCCAGCCGAGTCTTCGACGAGACTGTATTCATCGACCAGAAGTGGATATTCCATTTCGATGGCTTCAATCGGCAGGTTAGAGGTGTTGGTAATATGCACTTGGACACCGTCTTTGCCGTCTTTGGTTGGTCTTGCCCCCATACCCCCGCCGAGGGTTTCAAGATAAAGGTACGACTGACCCGTCCTGGGGTCTGTTCCGGAGAATACGGCCGTTGTATTGGCGCCGTTTGCCGCAGCAATAACGCGTTCCGGGAAGGCGGTAGACAGTGCACCGAGAACCACGTCAATGATTCTTTGGCAGGTGTTAGCACGTGCCGCAACCGGCGCTGGGAAGGTGCTATTGACCAGTGTACTGAGCGGTGCCAGGATCTTTACTGAATCGAGCACACCCTGATTATTGGGTACGTCAGGATCCAGTAGCGCCTTGAGCGAGTAGCAGACTGCGGCCTGTGTTGCGTTCAGGGTCACATTAATATTACCGGCGACCTGCGCGCAGGTGCCTTCGAAGTCAAAAGTGATCTCACGGCCTTTTACTCGGATAACCAGCTCTATCGGTAAATCAAGGGCCTCAATACCATCGCCATCCATCATGTCAGTAAACCGGTACTCTCCATTGGGGATAGTCTCGATGCTGTCACCCATCCGCTCTCGGGTCCGGTCGATAATGTCGCCGAACGCAGTGCTGATGGTTTCGGCGCCGTGTTCAGCGACAACTTCCTTCAGGCGGCGTTCACCCAGTCGACAAGCTGAGATTTGTGCGAAGTAGTCTCCGCGACGTTCTTTGGGTACCCGCACGTTCAGCAGCATCAGATCGAACAAATCCTGCTGCAATTCGCCGTTGCGAAACAGACGAACGACGGGTATTCGAAGTCCTTCTTGATAGATTTCTGACATACCGCCAGCCATGCTGCCGGGAGCCATCCCGCCGATATCTGCATGGTGTGCGATGTTACAGACGAAGCCGAATATTTCGTCGTCAATGAAAATAGGCATGGCGAGATTGACATCGGGTAGATGTGTACCTCCTGCAGCATGCGGGTCGTTGGCTATAAACAGATCGCCGGGATGAATGTTGTCTCCAAATTTGTCGAGTAGTGCCTGCATCAACCCATGCATGGACGCGATATGAATCGGCAGAGATTCGACGGCCTGCGCCACCAGGCGACCGGAACGGTCCATGATTGCAGTCGAGTGATCGTGGCGTTCCTTAATGTTGGTCGAATACGCCGACTTCATTAGCGCCGCATACGTCTCATCTGTAATCGATCGCAGGGCATTCGATATTATCTCTAGACTGATGGGATCAAGTCGGTTCAATTGAGATCCTCCCTAAGGGTAATAAGGAGTGTCGCGGTTTCATCGACTGTGCCGATGTCGCCAGGATACAGCAGGGTGGTCGCATCCAATTGGTCTATCACGGCTGGGCCGGTCAGTATGTGACCTGCACTAAGATCATTGCGGTTATACACGGGGCAGGTCACGGGGTTGTCTGACCGGAAGACGACCTCCCGTTCGCCAGTAATCACCGGTGCAGTTTCTGATACTTCCAGTTTGCGGTAATCTGCAAGTGGAGCGAGTCGTCCGCTGGCAGTCAGGCGGATATTGATGATCTCGATTGGATCGTCTGGGTTGAAATAGCCATAGTTGTCTTCATGGGTACTGAAAAAGCTTTGCTGAAGATCGCCGACCATCAGAGCAGGTATCTGATTTCCTGGTGTCTCCAATGGTACTGCCAGTTCAAAATTCTGCCCTACATAGCGCATATCAAGCCGGATTCGAATAGCGCGGGTGTGATCTAGAATGCTTTCCTGTTCGAACCATTTTCGAGCCTGTAGGCTGAGGGAGTCGAGGATTTGCTCGATCTGCGTGACGTTTTCCGCATTGACCTCGATACGCCCGCTATCTACAAAATCCTCCAACAGATCAGAAACTACCAAACCGTGTGCGCAGATGATGCCTGGAGCTGGTGGGACCAGTATCTCCTCAATCCCCAGGTTGCGCGCCACATCTCTGGCGTGAAGTGGACCTGCTCCACCAAACGGCATCAAACAGTATCCCCGGGGATCATGGCCACGCTCTACCGATATCGTACGGATCGCCCGCACCATGTTGGCAACAACGATATCGATCACGCCTTGCGCGGCCCTCAGAGGACTCACATCAAGTGACTGCGCCAGGGAATCGAATACCGAGGCTGCTGCTGCTTTGTCGAGATTCATTGTTCCGGCCAGAAGCCCATCTTCACTGAGTCGACCGAGAATTAGATTGGCGTCAGTCACGGTCGGCTGTGTACCGCCAAGTCCGTAACAAGCTGGACCGGGATTTGCCCCCATGCTTTTTGGGCCAACCTTGAGCAGGCCGTCACGGTCGACCCAGGCAACCGAGCCTCCACCCGCTCCCACGGTTTCGACATCGACCATCGGCATCCGGATCGGAAAGCCACCGACTTCCCGGGAAAACACAGTCGGTATGCGCGCTCGGCGGATCAGTGCGACATCGGCACTGGTCCCACCCATGTCCAGGGTAATTGTATTTGGTCGTTGTGCCGCAGCGGCGACGTGTGCAGCGCCAACCACCCCGGCAGCCGGGCCAGACAAAGCGGTACGAACGGGCAATCTCTGAGCCCGTGCCACAGACATTAGGCCGCCACTGGACTGGTTAAGTCCGAAACTGGCGTTCGGAACCAGGCGCTTAAGACCATTGTCGAGTTCCGTCATATATTGGGCCATGACGGGCTGTAGATATGCGTTGAGAACTGTCGTTGAGAAACGTTCGAATTCTCGAAATTCAGGCTGAACTTCAGATGATGCACAGACCTCAATGTCTGGCAGCGACCGGCGCAGTTCGTCGGTAATCGCCCGTTCGTGTTCAGGGTTCTGAAACGCAAACAGAAAACAAACGGCACAGGACTGTGGGTTGGCGGCACGGACGCAGTCGACTGCGCGTTCGATTTCATGCTGGCTGAGTGGAATCAGGACCTCTCCACCATCGGTTATTCTTTCAGACACTTCGACCCGTCGCGACCTCGGGACCAGGGCGGCAGGGTAATCCTGAAAAAGGTCGAACATGTGCGGCCGGGTCTGGCGCCCGATATCGAGCAAATCGGCAAAACCAGCGGTCGTAAGTAGCATGACATCACCACCACGCCGTTGCAGCAGTGAATTCGTTGCGACAGTAGTGCCATGCGAGAAGTGGCGGAGTTCATTGAGATTAAGGCCGTGTCCCTGGGCCAGCACCTCGAGGCCGTTCAGCACTGCATCGGCCGGATTCCCCGGTGTTGATGGAAACTTGCCCACGTGAACCGAGCCGTTTGACTCGTCAACGGCAAAAAAATCTGTGAAAGTACCGCCCACATCTACACCCACAGTCCACACCATGTTTATCACTCCGGAAAACCCTAACTCTCGCCGCAAGTATAATTGCAGTAATCCGCCACGTGCGTCTTTATGCTAATGACCGATACGGATAGATCTAAAATTTCTGAAGTTCCGGAAAGCGCGGCTTCTTCACTGCCCGTTGGCGGCCCTACAGAAGAAATCAGCACTTCGAAGGTGTTCGGGTTTGACAGCGCACTTCGTGTGCCCGCATTTGCCGAGCCCTCCGAATATGTGCCGGAGATCGATCCCGCTTACTGTTTTCATAGGGAGACTACACTCGCAATATTGTCCGGCTTCATGCACAACCGGCGAGTCCTGATCCAGGGGTATCACGGAACAGGCAAATCCACACACATTGAACAGGTTGCAGCACGGCTCAATTGGCCCTGTGTACGCTTGAATCTGGACAGTAACGTGACTCGTGTGGACCTGATTGGCAAGGACGCCATTGTTCTTGAACAAGGGGTTCAGGTGACCCGCTTTAGACCAGGGATACTGGCCTGGGCGCTCGAAAGACCGGTGGCACTGGTTTTCGATGAATACGATGCCGGTCGGCCTGACGTTATGTTTGTTATACAGCAAGTTCTCGAACTGGATGGCCGCTTGACTCTGTTGGATCAAAGTCAGGTGATTCAGCCGCACCCCAATTTTCGACTGTTTGGTACTGCCAACACAGTGGGTTTGGGTGATGCTACTGGACTTTATTTTGGAACCCAACAGCTGAACCAGGGGCAGATGGACCGCTGGTCGATTGTGGCCACGTTGAACTACCTTTCCATGCAAGAAGAAGTCGACATGGTTTTGGCGAATGTGCCGTCCCGCCAGACGGAGCAGGGGCGTGAATTGGTGTCGTCGATGGTCACGCTGGCAGGTCTAACCAGAACTGCGTTTGCCGCTGGAGAAATCGCCACAGTGATGTCGCCGCGGACAGTGATTACATGGCTGCAGAATTTAGAGATATTCGACGATATGATTCTGTCGTTTCAGTACGCTTTCCTGAATAAGTCCGATCCTGAAGATCGGCCGGTTATTGCCGAATTGTTTCAACGCTGTCTGGGTGAAGACCTACCAGAGTCCCTGGCCTCAGCTGTGACATCCAGCCCGTGACTACCGATACCCGGCACTCTGCTGACCTAGAACAGTTCATACACTGCGTTGAGGTTACCGGCAAAATACTAGCCGGTGGTTGTGAAAACGATCCGTGGGCAGGCGGGTCGTCTATCGATCACGCCCGGCACAATGAAGATTTAGTCACTCATCTTTTTCTCAGCAGCGTATCGCATACTGATGCCATCAGTGCTTTTCGTGGAGCCTGGGATGCACGTGGTCTGAGACCTTGCCTTGAGCCGGCCATTTCCATTGAAAGCGTTCTTTCACCCAGAGGGCAGTTCATCTTCGGTTTCAGGCACGCTCGCCTGGAATGGCTCCGTTCACGCTATATGCCCGGAACGCGTCAGAACCTGCGGACCTACTACGGCTACTGCAGCAGTAGTCTGGGGGTAGATACTGATCATGAGCCGGATGATTATGTCGCGGCCCAGATGCTGTCCTGGCTGTTTCGCTCGTTGTTGTACTCAGTTACCGTAGGCGAAGAGGTGCAATCATTATTGAGGTTATGGTCAACACACCGACTCGATATTGCGCTTAAGCGTATGCCTGGGTTGGTAGATTTGGCAGATCGAGAGGATGATTTCGAACGTGCGCTGAAGCGTTGTGCCGATGAGTTGGCGTTTCGCCCGACCGTGGCCACTGCAGTTGAGCCGATACCAGTAGAAAGTGAAGACACCAGCGAAGAAGAGTCACTCGAACTGTCTGAATTATCAGCACCTACAGATGATGATGAATCCGCAGGCGGCACAATCGTCAGCATTGCATCTGCTCGTAAAGAAGAACGCTACCGTATCTATGAGCACAGACACGATGAGGTTCTTCAGCCACGCGACCTCCTTTCTTCGTTACGGTTACGTGAATTACGCGATCAGCTCGATCAAGCGGTGCAACTGGAGCGAACCGGGATTCGACGCATGGCACGTAGACTTTACGATCTTCTACTCAGCACGATCGATCGCGGCTGGGATGACGACACCAACGAGGGTTTAGTAAACCCTAACCGACTGGATCAGGTCGTCGCCAATCCGTTCTATGACTATATACACCGGCAGCAGCGGCCACTGCTGGAAAAGAACACTGTTGTCAGTTTGCTCATCGATAATTCAGCTTCGATGCGCGGTAGGCGCATTCTAGTGTCTGCAATTTGTGTAGAGATGATTGCAACCGTGCTAGAACGATTTGGCATCCCCACGGAAGTCCTGGGATTTACGACCCAGGCGTGGCAGGGTGGTCCTGTTCGTGAACAATGGGTGCGTGATGGGCGGCCGGTTATGCCGGGACGACTGAATGCGCTTCGTCATATTATATTCAAAGATGCCGATACACCCATGCGGCGTTGCCGGGAATCGCTTGCTGCCATAATTAACCCCGGCTGGATGCGGGAAAACATCGATGGAGAAGCAATCCAGTGGGCGGCATCGAGACTGACGCGTCGTAGTGAATCGCGCCGGTTTCTTGTCGTGATCTCAGATGGTGTGCCGTACGATGCAGCGACCGCTGAGGTCAACCCCCCGGGCTTCCTGGGTCAGCACCTTGCCGACGTTGTCAGTGAGCTCGATCGATCACGTTTATTGGAACTCCTGGCGATTGGGATCGGTTACGATGTCAGCCGTTACTACCCGCATGCGGAGGTGATCGATACGGCTGATGAACTGGGACGGACACTGGTATCATCGCTGGGGCGGCTACTCGGATCCCATCTGGTGCGTAGCCGGGTAGCGTGAGAGTTACGTATGCCTGCAAATCGAGTGCACCACCGGGAAACGCGTCTGAGTATAGACAGGCTGCAAAGTGATAGCACTGCACGACATTCAATCCTGAAACCCCCGGGGGTACGAGAATGAGCATCAACAAAGCACATAAAGAGTTCTATGCGCTGGATCTTGAAGACGGCTGGGAAGTGCCGCCGGGTTACCCCAACGGGATTGAGCAGAAAATTCTTTCGGGCAGCCTGGATGAAATTAATCGAACGGGCAGTCGGACTCGGCTACTGCGTTTCAAACCAGGTATCTACACCACCGCACCTTTCAATCACGAGTACTGGGAGGAGGTGTACCTGGTGTCGGGCGATTTAATCGTTGGCAATGACGAGAACGGTCAGGGTGGTGAGATATTTGCAGCCAATACCTATGCTTGCAGACCTCCGGGTACTGATCACGGTCCGTTTAAATCCCGTAACGGTTGTCTGTTACTGGAGATTCACTACTTCGACTGACTGCAATGGACATTATGGCTACAGTGCAGCCGAGTTTGCGGTTTAGTTTTCGGTTTGACTGCTGTCTACGCCCATCACATCCATGGCAGCATCGATGATTTCTCGATAGCCAGTGCAGCGGCAGATATGACCACCCAGGGCATTCCGAATTTCCTCTTCCTTGAAATCACGGTTCTCATTCTTCAAGTGCTGAAGAGTCATCAGAATACCCGGTGTGCAGTAACCGCACTGGGCAGCGAATCGGTGGTTGAAAGCTGACTGAAGTTCATTGAAAGAGCCATCCGCCCGCGCCAGTCCTTCTATTGTCTGAACGTCGCAGTCCTCAACCTGAACAGCCAGCATCAAGCAGCTGCGGACGGGTAGTCCATCAACCAGAACCGTGCAGGCACCGCAAATTCCATGCTCACAGCCCACGTGAGTCCCGGTGGCACCGACCTCGTGACGTAAAAAATCAGATAGAAGCAGTCGGTTCTCGGCATATCCATGAACCACTTCGCCGTTGAGCTGAAAACTCACCGGATAGCGTACGCCGCGGTCAATCTTGGTCATTTTGAACTTTCTCGATCTGGTCGCGACCCAGCTTGCGTATCAGTTCGCGACGATAACGGGCACTGGCGTGAATGTCATCATAACCACCCAAATCCCACGCCAGCTCGTTTAGGGCATCATCAATCTGGTCTAGTTCGAGACGAGGCCACTCACGCACAGCGGGTGTGTCGGCGACACCACCCACGCCAATGCGGGTTTTTTTACCGTCACAGCAGCCTGCAATCGCGACTATGGCAAAGTCACCGTGCCGGCGAGCAACCTCGGTAAAACTGAATCGCTGTCCAGGCAGTGCGACCGGAAAGCGGGCAGACACCACTAATTCATCTGGACGTCTGGCTGAGGTCATGAGCCCGACCTGGAAATCCTGAATCGGGATTACGCGTTGTTCTGTTTCACTGCGTACGACAATTTCGCCACCAAGAGTGGCCAATACCAGGGGGATTTCAGAACTTGGATCAGCATGACAGATCGACCCGCAGATCGTACCCCGGTTTCGCGTCTGCATGTGGCCAACGTAGGGGAGCGCTTGCCCTAATAGTGGCACTTCATTGACTACCCGCGCGTTATTGAGCGCTTGTGCTTGGGTAACGCCGGCACCAAACGATAGGTAATTCGATGACTCGGTCTGGTAGTTGAGCTCAGATATACCCGATATGTCCAGGAGAATCTTCGGTTGGGTCAGGCGCATGTTCAACATCGCCATCAGTGATTGACCTCCAGCCATTACACGAACGTCACTACCGTGCTCCATGAGTGTATTGACCGCCTCATCCTGAGTTTGCGCGCGATGATAATCGAAAGGTGGCGGTTTCATGGATTTTGCGACCTTCCTGACCATAGTCTGCTGAGCCAGGCACGTTTCTTTTGATCTTGGGAGGCATCCGGATTAATTTCGGCCACAAGCCCTGTAAAGAAGCGGTTGATGAGGACGCGAGCTGCACCAGAAATCAGGCGACCACCCACCGATGCAACGGTGCCGCTCAAGCCAATTTGATAGCTGTATTCAATCTTGGTCGAATTGCCGCCATCAATCATCTTGATGATGCCCACGCCCCTGGAAGTACCCAGCGGACCCGTAACCTTGCCGGTCAGGGTCATTGTGTGTGGCGGGTCGAGATCGGAAAGCTCAACAAAGGCATCAAACGTACCGGAGACCGGGCCAATGCCTAGATCAACGACACCCTGATAGACGTTATCCGACGTTAGCAGCAGTGAGCGGCAACCCGGAAAGACACGAGCCAGGCGGTCTGGGTCGACCAGAACCGACCAGATCGAGTTGGCATCGGCCTTGATGTCTAACGTTCCTCCACTGGAGATAGTGCCACTATCATCCCATTTGACCTGTTGGGCAGTCTGCTTTGGCGGGGGTGTTTCTTCTTCAGCGTGAACCCATTCGAAGACCTTGCTTGGCACCAGTGGCAGTTCAATGGATTCGCGGCCCAACGCATCGGCAACCGCGTTCGCAATACATACCGGCGTCGTGTACTGGTTGCCTTCCCCGATCCCTTTTGCACCCAGTCGGGTGTAGGGTGACGGCGTCTGTTCGGTATGAACCAGCACAGGATCAACAGCCTCAGTCGGTGTTGCAATCAGGTAATCAGCAAAGGTACCCGACAGAAACGATCCGTCACCGCTGTAGACGAATTCTTCATACAACGTCGCTCCGATCGCCGAGGCAAAGGACCCTCGAATCTGGCCTTCGGCCAGGCCAGGATTAATGATAGTCCCGCAGTCGTGGGCAGTAACGTATTTGTCGATGATCACCCGTCCGGTATCGGGGTCTATTTCTACACCACAGAAATCAAATGCAAAGCCGTAGGCCAGGGAGGTGTTAATTTCGTCGTTGGCCGTGGTGGGAGTGAGTTCAGGTCCACTCCAGTGGGCGGTTTCCCGCACGGCAGGTTCCATGTCATCCGGCAGGCTGCTGGGCGACCAATGGGTGAGTCCGCCGATGCGTCTGAATTCCAAGCGATTGTCCGGATTCGACTGGGATTGTATCCAGCCGTCCTTAAATTTCAGATCTGTTGCGGGTACGTTCATCTGACTGCTGGCGATGCGGGTCATCTTCTGACGCACCTTCACAGCAGCTTCCTTGGCAGCGCTGGCAGAGGCCGGTGCAAACCGGCAGGAATAGTTACCCGCGGCAATCGACCAGTTGTCTTTCTGTGTATCGGTCTCCAGGTTGACCGCAATGTCATGCATGCTGATGCCGAGTTCGTCAGCAACGATCTGGGCTAACGCTGTCTGATGCCCCTGTCCCTGCGGTGTCGAGTCGCCGATCACGCTGACCGAACCCAGCGCGTCAACGCTGACTGTGCAGGAAGCGACGGCACCGTCTTTGGGTCCTGCACGCTCGCGTTCGTCATGGGTTTTGAGAGTGGAGATATAGCCCATGTTCGACTGGCTTGGTTCTACTGCACTGGCGTAGCCAATACCATAAATCTTGCCCTGGGCCCGGCGTTCGACTCTGCGCTGAAGCAGGGCTGCAAGGTCGCCCTGTTGGGTCGCATCTTCGATCACTTTCTGGTAGTTGCCGGAATCGAGCAATGAGCCAGCCGGCGTCCGGTACGGGAAATCCTGTGGTTGGATCAGATTCCGCTGCATCACGGTGAGCGGGTCCAGTTGGAGCAGTGTGGCAATTTTGTGCATCATCCGTTCGATCGCAAAATAGAGCTGCGGTCCGCCGAATCCCCGCACGGCACCAGTTGGGCATTTGTTGGTGAGGATGATCTGGTTGATGACATCGACATTTTGAATCGTGTAGCCGTTTGTGGATAAGCCGTGCATCCGGTAGATTGGTGCGGGCATGGGTGCACGCAGATAGGCACCGTGATCATCCCAGTGTTTCAGTCTGAGTGCCTGGACAGTGCCATCGGTGCTATATGCTGCTTCGACATGAGTCACACGGTTAGGCGCTACACTGGAAGCGGATAAATGTTCAAGCCTGTCTTCGATCCACTTGACAGGCCGACCGGTCAGCCGGGCACAAACACACAGCACTACAATGTAGGGGAAGATGGTAAGTTTTGAACCAAAACTCCCGCCAGAATTCGGTGGGCTGCGATGCCGTAGTTTGCTGCTTTTAACGTTGAGTGCCATCGCCATCACGGTGTGAACCGAAAACGGGCCCTGAAAGTTCGACAGCACGTCGTAGCCGCTGTCTTCTGATTTGTATTCGGCAACGACTGCGTAGCCCTCCATCGGGGTGATTGCATTTCGCGGATACCGGATGTCGAGCTCACAGGTGTGTGTTGCCGCCTCGAACGCCGCATCCGTATTACCATGTGCAAACTCGCGGTGTGAGATAACGTTAGACCCCGCTGCTTCATGCAGTAGGGGGGCATCGGATTGCGTCGCATCGACCGGGTCGACCACAGCAGGAAGAGGATCGTATGCGACACGTACCCTTGCCGCTGCATCCTCCGCAAGGTAACGGTCAGTCGCACAAACGATCGCCACGGGTTCTCCAACGTAGCGCACTTTGTCGTGGGCTATACCCCGGTAATCGATGGGGTTCTTGAATCCGACCAGCAAAGGGCTAGTCAGCGGCCATACATCCTGTCCTGTGATCACCGCATGCACGCCAGGGCTTTTCAGGGCATCCTGGGTGTCGATGTGATCAATGCGTGCGTGCGGATGGGGTGACCGGACAAATGCGGCGTGTAACGTATTGCGATAGGTCGGCATGTCATCTACAAAACGACCGCGTCCGCGCAGAAGCGTTTGATCCTCTGTACGCAGTATGCGCTGGCCGACGAACGCTTCAGTGTTCTCACTGGATCGGTTGGTCATTATTGGGTCCCAAATCGAGTCTGTGAGCAGTATGGCGGGGGCATCTTTCCTGGGTCACGCGAGACCGGTATCGCGCATAAAGCATTTCAACTCGTCAGCGACTGCCTGTGGCCGCTCGATCTGCATCATATGCGTTGTTTCCGTTATGCACGAGTAGGGAAGACCCAGTTCGGTGTGAATCGCCCGGTTGACAAAAGCAGGTGGCCAGGCACCCTCGATGTCCGGATCAGCGCCCAAAAACCTGACTGGCCCTGTCAGCCCGGTCAGTTGGGTCCAAATATTCAGTTTAGCATTGTCATCGTAGATTTGGGATTCGTAGGCGCCGGGACAGGCCAGTTCCCAACCGGATGAATTCTGCGCTAGCGTTGCCGCCGCCATCAGTTTGTGGCTGCCGTTCTGCCATCGGTTCAGGCGTTTCATGTTCATCAGGGTTTGTGCCAGTTCATTCGGGCTGGAGAATTGTTGTGGTCGGCTGACCGCCCAGTCCCGCAGCTTGTGTTCGAATGCATGGGCTCGCGGATACAGCGCGTGTCCCGGTTCTGGTATCACAGGTGGATCAACTGCCAGTAGCGCATCCCAGCGCTGACCGTACTTGAGGTTCTGCAACAGGCCGGTAATCGCTGAAATAGAATGAAAGACCGCCACTGTCGGTTTAGCGCCAAATTGTTCGGGAATGCGGGCGTAAATAGTTTCAAAATCAAGCACAAAACGATTGACGTGGTGTGAAGCGAGCTCGTGGCGGGGATTTTGGCCGTGGTTGCGAACATCAAAAACGACAACCTCATAGTTGTCCAGAAACAGTCGCCAGAGCGGGTAGTAAGCATTGATGGCAAATCCGTTTCCATGGCTGAACAGCAGTCGTTGTTTACCTCTACTGTGACGACGGACACGAATGACGGCACCATCATCCATGCTGATGTCTACCGTCTCTACCGGTGTTGAAAAGTCGGAGGTCATCACCTGCTGTTTCAGGACATGTCGAGGACGATCTTGCCTCTGGCCTGTCGGCCCAGCAAGCGGGCCAGTGCGGTCCCTATCTGATCGAACGGATAGGTTTCAGTGACATTAGCGCTGATGTGTTTCTGAGCGAGGAGATCAAGCCACCACCCCGTCCCGGCACGAATCTCGGTGGGTAACAGATCGAAATTGATGTCCAGCGGTGCACCCATTACGGTCAAACCGTTGTACAGGAGATAGTTGCCACGGACTTCGCTAATGGTACCCGAGCTAAAACCGACGATAACGATCCTTCCTCTGAAGGCAAGTGCCCGCAGCCCCGCGTTGAAAAAGTCGCCGCCCAGAGGATCGATGACGACGTGGGCCCCGTTACCGTTATTAACGGATCGTACCTGGCTGCGAAAGAACTCCTTGAGCTCGTTACCATCGAGACCTTTGTAAATGAGGATATTGTCGGCGCCATTTTTTTTGCACAAAGAAGCTTTGTCTTCCGATGAGACGGCTGCGATTACATTTGCACCCAGTTGTTTGCAGAGCTGGATACAGGCAAGGCCGACACCGCCGGCAGCACCTGTGATGACTACTGTTTCAGCGGGCTTGACATCGGCCCGCTGCACGCAAGTGGTATAGGCCGTATTAAATACAGTTACGGCACCGGCTGCGTCCTTATAGCTGACTGCTTCTGGAAGAGAGAATACACGGCTGACTGGCGCCAAAACTACCTCAGCAAAAGCACCGGTGAACACCTGCGCAACCACACGATCACCGATTTTGAATTCCTCGACATGTTGACCGACAGCGCAAATCTCGCCAGCACAGTCACGGCCGGGTGTAAATGGGGGTTCCGGGCGTTTCTGATATTTTCCCATCAGCATCAACGCGTCGGGAAAGTTCAGACCGGCCGCATGGTTGCGGATTAGTACTTCGTGAGAGCCGGGTACGGCTGGATCTGTAGTCTCTATCCGGTGGCTGTCGACCGCACCATATTGTCGAATTCGTAATGCTTGCATAGTTGTCCTTGTGGGATTGGCTATACGACCCGCCGGTGTTCTGCGTTTGTCAACAACGGGGCGACTGGATTATCAGGAGCACCCAGAAACAATTCCCTTGTGTGCAATCCAATCGGTCTAGTGAATTTCTACACCGCAAAGGCCGTCAAGGCGATATGATATCCCGAAAACATCGTACTTGATGCCTTGGTAGGTTTGATTGTGTCCGGCGTTCGTGGCCAGTCAAATTACACTGTCACAGGTAGATTGGAGACTAATCTGATGGCACCCTTGCGTGCAGATCGAGATTTTGCGCCAGAAGATGTCGAAGCGTTCCTGAAGGCAGGGTATTGGAACGACGACACGCTGGGAGACTGGCTGCGCCACTGGTCAGAAGAAGACCCTGATGGTCCTCAGATCATCGGCCTCGAGGGCACGCTGACAAATCTCGAGGTCTATGACCGTGCACAGCGGATGGCTGGGGCACTGCTGTCCATGGGCATCGTCAAGGGCCAGGCTGTTGGTATACAGATGGCGAACACACCGGAATTTATTATCACGTATTACGGCATCGCCCTGATGGGTGGTGTGCTCCTGACGATGCACATGCCTTATCGTGCTCCTGAAATGGCCCCATTATTGAACCATGGGCGAGCAGTTGCAGTGGTCTGTGAACCGGCGACAGAGAAATACAACGCCCCCGATACAATGCGCGAACTTAAGCGTGTCGTGCCAACTTTAGAACATGTGATCGTCGGCCCCGGTGGCTTTGTTCCTGATGATTGTGTGTCGCTGGCCGGCATGTTTCAGGCCGATCCAGGAATCGAGATCAGCGATCCACCTCATGCCGCTGACCCTGTTTTACTGTGTTTCACGTCGGGTACGGCAGCTGCCCCGAAGGCGGTCCTTCGCAATTATCATAGCGCACTGGCGAATGGTCGCATTTATGGTGAGGCTATCAATATCGGCCGGCACGATCGGATCATGGTCGTCCCGCCGTTTTCACACGTTTTTGGCTTATGTTGTCTGCATTCAGGGTTGGCATACGGTGCGCCGACCGTTTTGCTTCGGGCATTTTCGCCGGAACTCTTCGTTGAAGTCGTGGAACGACATCAGCCAACGCTGTTATTTTCCTCTCCGGCACCTGTTGCCGCGACGCTTAAATCCGGGTTACTTACAGGCGATCTGGTCTCGGTACGCCAGGCAGTGCTTGCGGGTTCAATTGTTCCACCTGCAGTTTCACAAGCGCTAGAGGATCGCATGCCTAACGGCAAGGTCGGCGGATTGTTTGGCATGACTGAAATTATTCTGACTACGGCCACTCCGTTGGAGGGCTCAATCGATGAGCGTCATCATTCTACCGGTCGACCAGTTCGCGGCATGGAGGTACGCGTGACTTCACCCGAGAGCGGGCAGGTGCTCAAAGCCGGCGAGGAGGGGGAACTCGAAATCAGAGGCTATTCGGTGATGTCTGGCTATCTGAACAATACTCAGGCAAATGCTGATGCATTTACCGAGGATAACTTTTTCAAGACTGGTGACCTGGCGATTGTTGATGTAGATCAGAATGTACGGATCACCGGGCGCGTGAAAGATATCATCAACCGCGGTGGCGTGAAGATAAATCCAACTGATATCGAGAATCTGATCGCAGCACACCCGGCGGTTACATTGGCCGCCATTGCCCCTATGGGTGATGACATCATGGGTGAGAAGGCTTGCCTGTTTGTTACGCTTGCACCGGACGCTTCGTTGACGTTCGATCAAATGATCGACTATTTGTCAGCTTCAGGTATCGCCAAGCTACGCTGGCCGGAACGGTTAGAAATTGTTGACGATATGCCCATGACCCCTACTAAAAAGGTCATGAAGCATGTACTGACTGGGATGGTGAGCTCAAGTTCCTAATCGCTTCGGATGTGTTTAGCGGCAGTCTTGATCCATGCTGGTTTTGAAATGACGGTTCGTAAAAAAACCGGGGATCGCAAACGCGATCCCCGGCTGTCAGGCTGGTAATTGTTTGCGAGATTTAGCCCGCGATGTCCACGTACTTTCCGTCTATAACTTTCAGTACCCGGTTGCCGCCTGCGCCATCGCCCACTTCATTCATGGTTGTGGCGCCAGAGACACCTGGATAATTCTTAAGGTTAGCCCAGCACTTCTTGATTTTCTCACGGTCTGAGGCGAGGTCACCCTTCTTATTTGTGATCCCATTGTCGTTCATGCAATTGGCCGTGATCATCAGAGAATCATAGCCGCGTGGTGCACTGTACGGAAACCCTTTGTTACCATTTCGCGCTTTGATCTTAGCTACAAAAGCTTGAATTTCAGCAGCTGGATCATCCATCCATGCAGCGGTTGAGACGTAGGTGCCTTCCGTTGCTTTACCGCCCAGTTCAATCAGGGCAGGTGCTCCAGTACAGGCACCGCCGATGAATGGTTGGCTGAGACCTTGGCGACGAGCTTCTTTGATAATACCTGCTGCATTCTGATAGCAGGATCCCAATCCGATTCCATCAGGGTTTAGCGACTTGGCCTTGGTAATCTGAGCTGAGTAGTCGGTATCCTCTGTGCGGAAAGTCAGAATATCCAGTACTTCGATACCTTCTTTCTTGAATAGCATAGGCAGAATTTTGCTACCTTCAGCTTTTGAAACAGCATCTTCAAGATCGTGAATGATAACGGCCGTTTTGACGTTGTAATCTTTGGCCCAGCGTGATGCCACCGGCGCAAGTTGTTTGTCACTGGTCAGGCTGTTTCGAAACGCCCAGTCACTGAGTTTGGATAGACCAGGTTTGGCCGAACAGTAGGAGATGACGGGTGTCTGTAGCCTTTCCAGTAATGGGAAGATGACTTCGCACACCGAACTGAAACACGGTCCGAGAACCGCCAGTACATTATCGCGGGTTGCGAGTTTGTTGATGATATTGATCCCTTCAGATTCCTTGGCCTGGTAGTCGTATTCCACCAGTTTGATAGGCACTCCACCAATACCGCCGGCTGCATTCACTTCTTCAACGGCAAGCCGAATACCGATCTGGGCATGGTTACCCCAGGTGGCGCCTTTACCCGTCAGCGGGTACATCACCCCGATCTTGACAGCGCGACCCGAGACATCCGCCGATGTTGGCAGTGAAGCTGCCAGAAGGGCGATTGCTGCAGTGGCAGCAAATGCCAGTTGTTTCGCTCGAATTCTCACTTTCTCGCTCCTTGATCCCCCGAGTATCATTTTGTGTCTAACTAACTGGGACAGAGTGGGGGTTCCCCTGATCTATTAACTTTACTGAATGAACGTCGGCCCGTCTACAGCACGGGGGATGCTGTCAGGCTCGTTGACCTAGGTAGGTCTGCTGTATTTTTTCATCGTCTAGAAGATGCTGTCCGGTGCCTTCGAGCGTGATCTGGCCACGTTCCAATACGTAGCCCCTGTCGGCTACCTGCAGCGCCCGGCGGGCGTTCTGTTCCACCAGGAAAATTGTCGTCTCGTCATCGCGAAGGGCACGCAGAGTGCGAAATATTTCCGTGACCACCATGGGCGCAAGACCCAGCGACGGTTCATCCAGTAGCAGAATCCTGGGCCGTGCCATCAGTGCACGACCTATTGCGAGCATCTGTTGTTCTCCACCACTCAAAAGACCGGCTAATTGGTCGTGACGTTCACCCAGCACCGGGAACTTGGAGAATATCTGGTCGATATCTTGTCTGATCTTTTTATCCTTACGAACATGAGCGCCTATGCGGAGATTCTCGAGCACTGTCATTCGTTTGAGCATGGCGCGACCCTCTGCGACCTGGCTCACGCCAGACTCGACGATCCTGTGGGCTGAAAGATTTTGGATTTCTGTATTTTGAAATCTGATAATGCCTGACTGTGCTTGAACCAGGCCTGATATGGTTTTCAGTAAAGTACTTTTGCCAGCTCCATTCGCGCCGATGAGGGCGACAATTTCGCCCTCATTAACGTATAAACTGACACCATGAAGTACTTGGCTTTTCCCGTAGCCGGAGAACACGTCATCTACGACCAGCATGGTCATAAGACCTCCTCCTCGCCAAGATAAGCTTCGATAACCACAGGATCACTCTGTACTGCGGAGGGTGGACCTTCGGCGATCTTCTCGCCAAAGTTGAGAACGGTAATCTGATCTGAAATTCCCATAACGAGGTTCATGTCATGTTCAACAAGAACAATGGTCACACCCCGGTCGCGGATTCGTTTGATATGCTCGTCGAGCTCGTGGGTTTCGTTTGGGTTCATCCCCGCAGCAGGCTCATCGAGCAATAGTAAACGGGGTTCGATTGCCAGGGCACGTGCGATCTCGAGCCGCCGACGTTCACCATAGGCAAGGTCTTCAGCGTCTTCGTTCATTTTCTGCCCAAGTCCCATGAAATCAAGTAACTCAAATGCTCGATTCCGCATCGTTTTCTCAACAGCGGGTCGTGCGAAGGGACGGTGGAGTACAGAGCCGAAAAATGCACCCCAAAGCGCAGGATAAGAGCGAGAATGTGCACCGACCATGACGTTCTCGATGACTGTCATGTGTTCAAACAGTCGGATATTCTGAAATGTCCGCGCAATGCCCAGTGCAGTTCGGCGATAGGGTTTGAGCATTTCGAGCCGCTGGTTCTCGAATGTGATTTCACCGGAATCGGCAGCAAGAGTTCCGCTCAGGATGTTAAAGAGCGTAGTCTTGCCGGCCCCATTGGGTCCGATCACCGCGTGGATGTGTCCTTCTTGGACATCGATAGTGACATCCCGCAATGCATAGAAACCACCAAAACGTTTGGTGAGACCCTCGGCATGCAAAGTGCAATGAGTACTGGCTTCAGGCATCTCTAGAGGGCCGCTTCCAGAACATCAGTTGACGCACCGTTTTATTAGTCAGCAGCCCCTGTGGGCGAATGATCATCATGATGATCAGTATCGCGCCATAGACAATGAGCCTTTTCTCATTTTCGAAGTCGAGTAATTCATATAGCCATTCGTAAATTTCATTGCCCTTGGGAATCGCATCTGTAACCGCAAGCGGGATCAGTTCCATAAGATCACGTAGAGTCCTCAGGCCTTCGGGTAGCAGTGACAGAAATGCAGCACCAAGAATAGGTCCCCAGTAGGTCGTGACTCCTCCCACAACACAGAACATGAGGATCTCGACCCCCAGAAGAATTCCAAAACTTCGGGAGTCAACATAAGTGGTGTAGTGTGCAAACATCGCACCTGCCACTCCTGCCATGACCGCCCCTAGGCCGAATGCGAGCAGTTTGATCCGGACCACGTCGATGCCCATAACCTCGGCGGCTTCTTCATCTTCATGAATCGAAACCATAGCTCTGCCAAGGCTCGAGTTTTCAAGACGAGAGAAAAATAGAATCAGGATAATGATCGTGCCGTAGACGTACCAGACCGTGTTCTCCTGGTAAGGGATCCCCTGAAATCCGTCGTGTGCACCGGTGTAGTCCCATGTCAGTGCAATGACCTGTACGATCTGGGCGAAGCCCAGAGTCAGCAACAATAGGTAGATGCCACGGATACGCAGGGCCGGAAACCCGACACAGATGCCGATGAGTCCCGAGAACAATCCAGCGAAGATAAGGCCAACAGGATAAGGCAGGCCGAATTTGACTGTGATGACACCTGCTGCGTAGGCACCCACACCCATGAATCCCGCTTGGCCGAGCGAAACTTGCCCTGTTTTAAAGGGCATGTAGAAACTCATCGCGGCAATGATATGAATTCCGGTAAATACCAGAAGAGATTCTATAAACGGGTTCATCCGAGGGTCTTGGTATCGAGATGGATCAGTCGTCGACGACGCGAGTTCCGAAAAGTCCAGATGGTTTGTACAGCAAAATGAGGATCAGTATCACAAAGGTAAACAAGTCGCGTAACGAGGTGCCAAGGTAAGCAGCGGAGAGGATTTCAACCAGGCCGAGAATAAATCCAGCGACCATTGCTCCAAAGATGTTGCCCAGGCCACCCAGTAGCATACAGACCAGGCCGGCGACGGCGACTTCTAGCCCCATGAACGGGGACACCGCGCTGTTCTTGACACCATCTAATACCCCCGCGGCACCCGCCAGGCACGATGCCAGGAAGAAGGTGACCAGAACGGTGCGACCCACATTGACGCCCATTAAAGCTGCTGTTTCATGACTTTCAGCGACGGCCCGGATGGCCCGCCCAGTTTTGCTTCTGCCGACAAACTGCCACAACGCCACCATGATGATCATCGACATCAGCAGGGTAAAGATCTGGATATTACTCACCGTAACGCCGGCGACACTGTAGATCACTGGATCCATGGTTTCCGGGAAGGACTGGTTCTCGCCACCAAAAACAGAGACTGCGACGTTCTGCATGATCAGGGTCGCACCGATGGTGCTGATCAGAGGTGCCAGCGGATACTTGCTGCTGATAGGGCGCACAGCGATCAGTGCGACGATGACGCCGATGACACCGGTACCGAGCATGGCAAAGATGATTGCCAGATAGATATTGACACCAGACCACGCGAGTACAATCTGAAGTCCGATGAAAGCGCCGAACATGAAAACCTCCCCATGGGCAAAATGAAGCAGACGCAACACACCAAATATGATGGTGTACCCAATCGCGACGAGGGCATAAGAAGCCCCCAACATAAGGCCATTGATGAGTTGTTGGGCGAGCATGGAGTTGTTGTAGGCTACGTTATCAGTTCCGCGCCAACCGCTCGATTAAGTCTCGTACAGCTATCCGCCTGACAGACAGCCATCGTACAGACACGGGAATGATCAACCTTTATCATTAATCTAGCGAGAATTGACGGTGTTCTTGTTATTTGCGGGCAACAAAACTTGACCGAGAATCAATCATAACCCTTTTTGTCACCCTCACTTGTACCATATCGGAGGTGGGAGAACAGCGCAACCGTTCAGTGGTTTTGTCGTTATTTCAGTGGGTATCGACCTGTTTCGGGTAAGTCTGTAGGCAGTGTCAGTTTGTGAAGTCCGGTACGTCGTACTGCTGCATTAGGTCCTCGACGATAGCATCGAATTCATCCCATGGTGCATTGATATAGCTGTAGTTGCGTATAGAAAAGACTGGACCCACAAAGAATTTTTCGTAGGACTGCAGTCGACTCGCGTGCGCTGAGCCTACCAGGTCCCATGCGAGTGAGAATAGTTTCATCCTGTCGACTGAAGCGTCATCGACCGTAGACCAATACTTGTCGAACATAGTTTTTAAGGTCGGATCGCGGACGAGATTGATACTTGCCGGAAACTGGAAAACACCACCGCCCATCAGCTCGCGGACGGTATCGAGCAGGGCCGAATGATGTTCTGCAGCCCAGGCCAGACCGGCATACATGTAGCGACGGCTGTAAAGGACAAATTCCTCAGTAAGCTGTTCGTGGGCGTAGATCTGAGCATCGATAAGAGCACCGAATCCGGCTTCCATCGCGGCCAGGCGGCCGAGGGTTTCACGTACCGCCGGAACGTCGTGGGCACCTGTAGCCTTGGTGATCATACTGGCCATACCCAGAACAAGCCTCATTTTGGAATGGAATCGGCAGTTCGACTGATGATTCGACAGCACATGGGAAGCGCTCTTGATGAACACATCCCGGGACAGCGGTGCATTGTTGTGAACGATCACATTTTCCCAGGGTATATGTACATCCTCGAACACAAGCATGCAGTCCGACTCGTCGTAACGGAAACTCAGTGGTGCTTCAAACTCGTATTTCACGTCTTCGGCAATGGGCTTTCTTGCCCACAGTGACATGCCTGGCAAATTAAAGGGGATGATGCAGGTGATGGACTCTGCAGCCTGATCGGGTGCAAGAGGAAGGATGTTGCCGACGATCACTTCGTTTGCAACTGCGGCGCCGGTCGCAAGAAACTTCATGCCATTGATCGTTACACCAGCATCGTCTTCCTTGGTTACTCGCAGAGTTGGGGACTCAATGCCCTTGGATTGGTAGTATTGGGGATTGCGCGCGGCAGGTGGCGGGACGATCGCATAAGTCAAAAAGATATCATCTGTTCGAAGATGCTCCCAGAGCACTGAAAGGTGTTCTGGAAATCCACCGTCATTGTCTTCAAGAACGGTCGGTTTCATTGCCATGCCGGTAACATTACTCGCGGTCGCATCGGGCGATCGGCCCAATAGTCCATACGACCACTCGGTGATGAAACGATGGGCACGGGTCCTTTTTTCGAGGTCAGCCTGAGTTCTTGGTTTGAGAAAATAAGTACTGAATCGCTCTCCCTTTTCCTCGTACGACATCAGATCTATATTCTCTGGCGCTTTTTTCTGGTCATACAGCGCGGCATATGTATTGGCAATCCGGTCAAAAGCTGGGTGGGTCGTGGGGTCCAGCACTGTCTCATCCCCGATATAGATCACGCGGCCGTCTTTGAGGCTGTCGAGATATTCCTTTCCGCTTTTGAGCATTGCTGTTTCCTGGATCTGGTGGTGTTGCGTTTGAAATCTATCGCTGCTTTAGCCTAGTTTTGTCGAAAGATTGATCTGAAACTGTATAAACGTGATCGGTGATCTCTACCGTTCGTACCTAGATTCTCACAATATCACAGTGTTTTTTGCAGGGAGTACCATTGGAGGCCGGTAATGGGCCGACAATTGGTTGTTTCAGCTGGATGGACTGTTGTGTTAGGGGACTGAATGGGCCTGAGTTGTGGTTGGTCATTGAACCCGAATTAGGCCATCGATGATAGTTGTGAACCACCTTATAATTTATCAATTGCTGACTACTGACTGAGTACCACGATGACCGGTCAACCCATCAAGAACGCCACAGAACACCTACAGAGTCTGGTGGATGACCGTGCTGTCTACCTTGATGGCGAACTCGTCGATGATGTGACTTGTCACGCTGCCTTTTGTCGATCCGTGCAAACCGCAGCTGGTCTTTACGATTTTCAGGCAGATCCAGCAAATTCTGATCTGATGACTTTCGAATCGCCCACCAGCGGTCGTCGGGTGAACAGGGCCTGGCAGATGCCGACAACCTATGAAGAGCTGGTCATCCGGCGCCGGGCGCTGGTCAGTTGGGCGGAACAGCATGCGGGTTTCATGGGACGCTCACCGGATCATCTGGCTTCGGCTATAACCGGGCAGTTGATGGGCCTGGACCTGTTCGAAGAATACGATAAGGACCGGGCGAAAGCATACTGGGACTATTATGTCTATGCCCGCGACAACGATTTGTATCTCACTTACGTGATCATCAATCCCCAAGTCGATCGGTCTAAATCGACGATCGAACTCGAGAACAATAATCCGATGATGAAGATCGTTGATGAAGACAGTGAAGGGGTTACGGTGCGTGGCACCAAAATGCTCGGTACCAGCGCCGTCATGGCTAATGAAGTATTCGTTGCACATCTGCAGCCGCTGCGCCCGGATGAAGTGGATTACGCCATATCGTTTGCAGTGCCAATGAACATCCCGGGATTGAAAGTTTTGTCGCGCAAATCGTATGAAAAGCACGCTGTATCGGAATTCGATAACCCGCTCGCTTCTCGCTACGACGAGAACGATGCCCTGATGTACTTTGATGATGTGAAAGTGCCGTGGGACCGGATCTTTGTCTATCGCGATCCCGAGATGTGTCGGCGGCAGTTCCACGACACCCCAGGACATATCTACCAGAACTATCAGGCTCAGATCCGACTCACCGTCAAACTCAAATTCCTGGTGGGATTGGCTCGTGATATCTGCGAGACCATCGGCACAACTAAAATTCCTTCTGTATCAGACTCGCTAGGTAGGATGGCAGCACAGGCCGCAGCTGTGGAGAACATGATGATTGGGATGGAGGTGAAAGGC
>LUMD01000135.1_pt1 | contig 25333 bp, 28 predicted proteins | sample 729651 | NCBI WGS metagenome assembly LUMD01 (sample SAMN03860272, study PRJNA289734) | marine metagenome | biome: seawater column; feature: ocean; material: water; isolation source: Red Sea water column Station 34 - depth 258m | place: Saudi Arabia: Red Sea | collected 2011-10-15 | depth 258 m | reverse complement strand
CTACTATATAGTATAATATGGCACCAATAGACAGGCAAGCGAGATGCCGGGTGCCCGTGTCGCCTGGGCCTAAACAGGCACCCACAGGCAGTGAAAACCCGGACAAAGTCACCATTTGTCACGAAGGTGCCGTGAAAATCATGGGATAATCGGGTTTAACGTATCGTCGCCTGACCGAGGGCGGTTTCACAACGACCAACAACCCACAATGCCCGTGTCCACGCAGCAAACCAGCTATATCAAGCCTATCCTGATTCAGCTAGCCGCGCTCGCTGTAATCTGTTTATTGGTGGCGCTGTGGCAGCGCGAATTTCTGGCGGAGGTCTATTTGCGGAATCAACTGACTCAGGTGGGCTGGTTCATCAATGGCGGAATTGTTTTGCTGTTTTTATCCGGGATGTATCAGCTGGTGCGCCTTTTCGTCAGTTACAGCGGGGAAGAGCAGGCGATCGGGCAGTTTTTGGACAATGTAGACAATGGAGTGGACCCGGAGAAAGGTCTTGTGGATGGTGCCATTATTCTGAGGCGCTACCGTACGTTGCGCGACCTCCACCATCGCCGGTCGCCGGTCAACCATAATGCATTGGCGGCTACCCTTCTGGCCGATGAATCGAGCCGTAACAGTTTTCCCAAGTTTGTTCAGAACGTCCTCATATTGACGGGCGTTTTTGGCACCATTGTTTCTTTGTCCATATCGCTTTTCGGCGCCTCCAACATGGTTTCCACCGTGACCGAGGTCGGTGGTTTGGGAATGGTTATCCACGGCATGTCGGCTGCTTTATCCACGACCATGACGGCCATTCTGGCTTATTTGTTTTTCGGTTATTTCTATCTTCGCCTGACAGACGTACAGACGCATGTGATCAGTCGGGTCGAAGAGACCACGGTAACTATCTTGTTGCCTCGATTCCAGGTTACGCCAGAAACAGTCATCGAGGACTTCGCCGACATTATCCGGGCTGCTGCCGCGCTGGTGAAAAGGCTTGATGCTTCGCAGGCACAGTACGCCGAGGTGGCTGATGAGCTAAAGGAACTCCTCGTTAGTTATCGTGACGAGATGCAGCGTAACAGCGCTTCACTCGAGCAGATGATCGAGCTCCTCAGGGAAGGGTTCCGCCTCCAAGATCCACAAAGATGATGCACAACGCGGGGTTTGTCGACCTGCGGGTCTCGCCGTCGGGCCAGACCAACGCGAACGAGGACAGCGTCTGGCCCTCGTTTACAGATGTCATGACAGTTATCGTCATGATATTTCTGCTTGCGTTGGTGATCATCCTGATCCGAAACATGGAGCTGGTCCGACAGCTGCGCACGACCATGGCTTATGAACAGCAGGTATTGACTGAGCGGACGGCGCTGGAACTCAAAACCAATTCTCTCGGAGAAGAGGTGGCGGCTCTGCAACTCACACTGGGCGAAACTGTTGCGCTAAAAGAACGTGCTGAAGCCACATCGCAAAAACAGCAGCTACATATCGGTGAACTCATTAGCGAAGTCACAGCGCTTGAACAACTTCGGGATCATCTGACCGCAGAGCGCGGCACGTTGACGGTTCAGCGTGACACCCTGGAAGGGGCATTGCTGAGCCTGGAACAGAAACACCAGTCGCTTGAATCACTGAGGCTAGCACTAGAAAACGAGGTCGCTGTCCTGATCGGAGAACGGACGGTGTTGCAGGATGAAAAACGCGTACTCATTGAGCAGAACACAGCACTGGACGATAGCCAAGCGCAGTTGACCCTGGAGAAAACAGCACTTTTGAGTACGCGTGACCGGCTTGAATCAAAGGTAACCACCCTGGGCAATGACATCGCATTGCTGGAACAGCACTTGTCGGAAGTACAAACACAGCGAGATGATGAGCGACGGATTTCGGTTGCACGGCAAGACCGAGTTGAAACGTTGTTAAGAGATATCGCTGCATTGGAGCAAGTTCGTAAGGGCCTGGTGGACGAAAAAGAAAATCTGATCCAGTCCGGAGAAGTGTTGTCAAAAAATCTACGGTCGTTGGAGGACAAACACAGCTCGCTGATCGCCGTTCGAAACCGTCTCGAAGGAGAGGTTTCTCAATTGACTGACACCGCACAAGGGCTGGAACAGGCGCTCAATACTGAAACAGCGGCGCACAACAAATTGAGCGAAGAAAAACTCACACTGGTCCGCCAGTTGGCTGAGCTTACCGCTCTCAGGGGTGTGCTGGAACACGACCTCGCCGAAGCCACTGGCGAACGCGACCACGCGCTCGCAACCCGCCAACAACTCGCGGCGGAGAAAGCCGAATTATCTACACAGTACGCGGCCCTCACGACCGAAAAACGCTCGCTTGTCCGCCAATTGACGGAGCTTGCAACGCTCAAGAAGGCGCTCGAGGCACAGTACGACACACTGGCTGGAGAGAAAACCCAGATCGAAAAAGAAAAGGCTGTGCTGGCTGAAACCACCATTGGCCAGGAACGGCGGTTGCTGGATTTGGAGAGTGTTCGTGACCAGCTTAAAGAACAGATCAATAGCCTCACCAGCGCACTGTCAGCACTGCAGCAGGACAAATCCGGATTGGGTGAGCGCAATACGACCTTGCGGGCCGAGCTCGCAGCGTTGGGCGAGCTAAAGCGCGCCCTGCAGCAAGAACACGATCAGCTAAACGCCGCTTTTGAGCAGGCTTCGGGCGATATCAACACGCTTCAAGCCGGGCGCAGCGATCTGCAGAATCAGATCGTCAAACTGAGAAACGAACTGCAGGCACTGCACGAAGATTATTCGGAACTGACGCAGGCTGCAGAACAGAGTCAAGTGGATCGAGCGGTGCTGGAAGAAGACACACTGGATTTAACCAATCGACTCAGTGCGACGAACCAATTACGACGCGACCTGCAACTTAAGCTGTCCATCGTTGACGAGGAGAATTTGGAGCTGACGCAAAAGAGAGACCGGTTGCTGCAGAAGAATACCGAGCTACAAACTCAGGTGAAACAGTTGGACCACTTGCGTCAACAACTCGAGGATGAGCAGACCAAATTCGCGGCCGAGCGACGTCGTTTTGAGCAAGATGCGGCCAGATTGACCGAAGAAAAAGCGAGCTTAAGCGGCGAGCTCAGAGCTGTTGGCGAGCAATATCGCCTGACCAAAGAAGAATTGGATTTTCTAAGAGCAGAATACACAGACGAAGTAGTCGCCTTCAAGAAAGAACGGGAAATTATGAGAGAAGAACTCGAAGCCCTCGAGATTCTGAAGGCGCGCTACACCGAGCTAGAGAGTGACTACAACCGGCTCGTCAAGCCGGCACGCAGCAAGGTGGGCCGGTACGTGGTTAGCATACACTATTGGAAAGACGAGTCCGGCTACCATTACGCTTTGCGGTTGCCGGGGGCGGATCGACATACTGACCTTAGCCGGGCCCAACTGCATACCCAATTAAAGGCGTTGAAAAACCAGTACGGCATAAAACTCTATACGGCCGTCTGGTTTCCTGACGACACCAGCCTCTCTCATGCAGAAGCGAGTTCGTTTACATCTCGAATCCACAGCCTTTATGACTACTATTACAGCAAGAACTAGGCAGGCGTGCTGATAAATGAAATATCCAGATCAGTTTGATGTAGTCGTGATCGGTGGTGGTCACGCTGGCACCGAGGCGGCGCTCGCTGCTGCGCGGATCGGTGTACGGACGTTACTGGTTACACACAACATCGAGACGATCGGACAAATGTCCTGTAATCCCGCGATCGGCGGAATCGGCAAGGGTCATATTGTCAGGGAAATAGACGCTCTGGGTGGGGCGATGGCACAGGCGATTGATCGAGCCGGAATACAGTTCCGCATCCTCAACGCCAGAAAAGGCCCGGCAGTGCGTGCGACGCGTGCTCAGGCTGACCGGGTACTGTACAGGCAGGCGATTCGCCAGCGTGTTGAAAACCAGCCGAACCTGAGCCTGTTTCAACAGGCAGTGGATGACCTCGTGATTGAGAACGGGCGCGTAACAGGTATCGTCACACACAGTGGACTGACTGTTGATGCGAAGTCCGTAGTGCTGACAGCAGGAACATTCCTTGCTGGACGCATACATGTCGGTCTGGACAATCATGAAGGCGGCCGGTCGGGCGATCCGCCGTCGGCCGCGCTGGCTCGGAATCTACACAGCCTGTCCTTGCGCACGGGACGGCTGAAAACCGGTACGCCCCCTCGACTGGATGGGCGAACCATTGACTATGAGCCGTTGGAGAAGCAACCCGGCGACACACCCGTGCCGGTATTTTCTTTTCTAGGAAATCCTAGACAGCACCCTCGCCAGATTTCCTGTCATATCACCCACACCAACGAACGTACTCACGAGATTATCCGGTCCGGTCTGACACAGTCACCGTTGTTCAGCGGCGTCATTGAGGGTACAGGACCGCGGTACTGTCCTTCGGTAGAAGACAAAGTCGTGCGATTTGCCGAGCGGTCGGCCCATCAGGTCTTTGTCGAACCTGAAGGCCTGGATACACACGAGGTCTACCCGAACGGTATTTCTACCAGTTTGCCATTCGATGTGCAGTGGGACCTGGTTCGGAGTATCCGGGGGTTTGAGAAGGCCGTCATCACCCGACCAGGCTATGCGATTGAGTATGACTACTTTGATCCCAGAGACCTTCGCCCATCATTGGAAACTCTGGCTGTAGAGGGGCTTTATTTTGCAGGACAGATCAATGGTACTACCGGTTATGAAGAGGCGGCCGGTCAGGGGTTGATTGCCGGGTTGAACGCAGCTCGGGGTACACAGGGGCTTGAGCCATGGACTCCGCGTCGAGACGAGGCCTATGTCGGTGTCATGATTGATGATCTGGTGACACGCGGTGTCACGGAGCCTTACCGCATGTTTACTTCGCGAGCTGAGTACCGTTTGCAGCTCAGAGAAGATAACGCGGATCTGCGTCTGACAGAAACTGGACGGGTACTGGGCTTGGTGAACGATGCGCGGTGGCAGTATTTCAACGAAAAGCGCGACGTGTTTGTCAGGGAGCGACAGCGGCTCCAGGACACGTGGATTCGGCCCGATTCGGCGGCAGCCAAAGCGGCCGAAAAACTACTGGGTCAGTCACTGACGCGGGAATCCCGATTGGCAGACCTGCTGCTGCGGCCGGAGACCGGTTACCGCGAACTGGTGACGCTGCCGGGTGCTGGGCCCGGAATTGACTTTCCCGAAGTCATCGAGCAGCTGGAAAATGAAGCGCGTTATGCCGGTTATATTGAACGCCAGCAGGATGAAATTCAACGCCGTCGACGTCACGAGGAAACGAAAATCCCCGAAGGTTTGGATTTCTGGCAGGTGCGCGGACTATCCAACGAAGTTTGCCAAACACTTACGGCACACCGGCCGGCCACATTGGGTCAGGCGGGCCGCATCTCGGGGATTACACCGGCAGCGGTTTCGTTGTTGCTGGTGTACCTTAAGAAACGATCGCTGCAGTCTGCGGCCTGATCGAGGCCATCCGTTGCACGATCAGCAGGAACTGGCCAATCAACTCAGCACGGGTTCTGCGCGAGCAGGCTGGACTTTGGATGAACCGGCCACTCAGCGTTGCACACAGTTTCTGGAGTTGCTGTATACCTGGAACAAGGTCCATAACCTCACGGGCGCTCTCTGCCGCTCGGATGCGGTGTCGCGCCACCTGCTAGATAGCCTGTCAATCGCACCTTTATTGAAAGGCCAGCGTCATCTGGATATTGGCGCTGGCGCTGGATTTCCTGGGCTGCCGCTGGCCATCTGTCGACCGTCCGATCAGTGGACCTTGCTTGATAGCCGCGGCAAACGGGTGGCTTTTCTGCGACAGGCCTGTGCAACCCTGGAACTCACCAGCGTAGAAGCTGTCCATAGCCGGGTTGAAAATTACCGACCGACAGAGAATTTTGATACGCTTGTGTCGCGGGCGGTTGCCGCGCTGCCGACGCTGATGGACATGACCCGACATCTTTGCGGCGAGGGGGTGCGCGTGATCGTGATGAAGGGCATCTTCCCGGAGACTGAAATCCGCGAACTGCCTGATTCACTCCGCCGCCGGGCTGATGTAGTACGGCTTGAGGTGCCGGGGCTTAACGCCGAACGCCACGCTGTGGTTTTTGATAATTGATCTCGAAGTGGTCATGACCATTGATCTGATATGACACGCATTATTGCGGTGACTAACCAGAAAGGCGGTGTCGGCAAGACGACCACCACTATTAATCTTGGTGCGTCACTCGCCCGCATGCACCGCCGGGTGCTATTGGTCGATCTGGATCCTCAAGCCAACGCCACAGTAGGCTGCGGTGTGGACCGAGTCAATCTGTCGGGCTCGAGTTACCAGTTGTTGCTGGATGCCTGCACGTTGGGTGAAGCCGTGGTCGTTGTGCGCGAAGGACTAGATCTCTTGCCGGCAGAGAGCGGATTGGCAGGCGCGCAAGCTGAACTCGGCGGAGAGGAGGGAAACGACAACTACCGGTTGCGTTCGGCACTGGGAGGCGCAACAGGCTACGACTACATTTTTATAGACTGCCCACCGGCGCTGAATGTGTTGACGATCAATGCCCTCGTTGCGGCACACTCGGTGCTGATTCCGGTGCAATGCGAGTACTATGCACTGGAAGGTTTGACGGGGCTGCTGGAAACCGTGGCCCGGGTACGGCAGAGCGCTAACCCAGGTCTTGTGATAGAGGGCCTGCTGAGAACTATGTACGATGGACGAAACAGCTTAACCCGAGAAGTCTCGGAGCAACTGAGCCAACACTTTGGTGACAAACTGTTTCGTACGGTGATCCCTCGCAATGTTCGTTTAGCAGAGGCGCCCAGTTACGGTAAGCCTGTGATCGACTATGATGAAAAATGTCTGGGCAGTCTGGCCCACCTGGCGCTGGCAGGAGAGATGATGGATGCCACTTCAGCTCAAGACAATACCCCGGCTGAGCAGACAGGAGGTGCGCCATGAATAAAAAAGCGAGGTTAGGTAAAGGTCTGGATGCATTGCTAGGTGGGGTCGATCAAATCGCTGCACAAAGCGACGGCGAACTCCGCTATCTACCTGTTGCGACGATTCGCCCGGGGCGGTATCAGCCACGGACCAATATGGATGAGACCGCTTTAACTGAGCTTGCGGACTCGATCCGCACACACGGGGTGGTGCAACCCATCGTGGTGCGGGAGACCCCGGCAGGTGACTACGAACTTATTGCTGGGGAACGGCGCTGGCGCGCGGCACAGTTGGCCGGTCTTGACGTTATCCCGTCAGTGGTTCGTCGCGTGGCTGACGAAATAGCGCTGGCGGTGGGTCTGATCGAGAACATCCAGCGCGAAAATCTTAATCCGGTTGAAGAAGCGAACGGACTAAGGCGGCTGCTGGACGAGTTCGGTCTGACCCATCAACAGGTCGCGGACAGCATAGGTCGCTCGAGGGCAGCGGTGAGTAACCTATTGCGGTTACTGAATCTAGACCCGGCTGTCCGGGTGCATCTCGAGAACGGTCGGCTAGAAGCAGGGCATGCCCGGGCGATCCTGTCATTACCGCGTGAGCAGCAGCTGGCCGCGGCCGACACGGTTATCCAGCAGCGGCTTTCCGTGCGCCAGACCGAGCAGTTGGTGCGGCGCTATCTCAGTGGCAAACGTAAGGAAAAGCGCAAAACCGCACCTAAAGACGCTGATTTACGTCAGTTGGAAGAGGAGCTCTCACAACAGCTGGCCGCGCCAGTCAGTTTGGAGCAGCGTGGTCAGGGCGGCCGGGTGATTATTGAATATAACAGCCTCGATGAACTCGAAGGCATCCTGGAACGTCTTCGAAAATAAACGTTGAGGTCGGCACGCAACGTCGACGAATGCCAGATTGGTTACCTCGCCTGTTCTGAGTAATACAGCTGGCCTGAAGATAAAAACCCGAAGGAGGTTGGGTTCACCAGCGGCTGACTAATCTGGTACTGGCCTGGACGTTGCTGCAAAGGTAGGGCAGTTGACGGTTTTAGTGGGGTGTTGGGAGTAAGACTGGCAAAACAATAATGACCACTAGATTTGAGTTGAGAACAAGGTATATCGAAGGCTGGTACGAGCTTGATGCTGATAAGCTGATTTCATCTACTTCGTATGACTTCCTATTTGATGATCCAGCGGAGCCCAAACCCGTGAATCGGGAGTCATTACCAGAATATATGATCCGTTGGGACAAACGAACTCGTTTACTTGGTGCGACCAATATATGGAATCTATCTGACGAGGTGCGTCAAGATAGCAACGGAATTCTGACGGATTGGGAATGGTGGGAGCTGGTTGGCACAGATCTTTGTGGGATGGCAATCGTAAAAACCAGAGATGATGGGGTGTTCTTTGAACGTATCACCTATTTTGATCGATCGTCGAACGGCAGTTAACTGAATTGGTTGGAGTCAGATAATAATGAGAAATTTATCAGGCGACATTGTTAACCTCGAGCAATACCCATTGTCGGATTCAAAGTTTAGAACTCAGTGCAAGGGGAAACTGGATGACGATGGTGTATTGGTACTTGATAATTTTCTGACGTCTTCGGCTATGGCCTCCATTAAAGCTGAAGGTATAGATAATCAACATCTGGCTTACTTTACCGAGAAGAACCACAACATCTATCTGTCACCTTCTGATCCGGAGTTTTCATCCGATCACCCGCGGAATCGAGAAGTAGTTTCATCGAAGGGATGCATTACTACAGATCAGATTCCAGACGGTTCGGCATTGCGAGTGCTTTATGATGCTTTGGAATTTCGCGATTTTCTGTGCGCCGTACTCGATATTGAAGAACTTCACGAATATGATGATCCGCTCTCGTCTATCAACCTGCACTACGCCAGCAACGGACAGGAACTTGGGTGGCATTTCGATAACTCTTCTTTTGCCGTTACTTTGTTGATTCAACCCGCCGAATATGGAGGAGGCTTTGAATATGTGAGGGATGTGCGCGATGCCGACCAAGGTGATATGAACTACCCGCTTTCGCAAAAGGTGCTTGACGGTAAGATTCCTTCTGAAAAGCTGTCACTGGGTGCGGGATCACTGGTATTGTTTCGAGGGCGTAATTCACTACACCGTGTTACACCGGCAAAGGGAAGCAAACCTCGTATGCTGGCGGTGCTGGCATATAACACTGAGCCGGGAATTTCGCTTTCAGAATCAGCGAGAATGACATTTTATGGGCGACTTGGATGAACCAACGACTCAAGATGAAACTACGGAGATATAGGCTATGAAGGATATATTGTCTTACAAAAGAACATTAACAATTTTTGCGGTTGTGCTAACGTTGATTAGCCTAAGGATGCACCTTGACCCAGCAGGTATGACTGAAAATGAATTTCCTTACGCTAAGGGTGACGCATTTGATGTGGCAGTCACAATTCGGCATCTCCTCGGTTCACTACTCTTCGCAATAGCCTGTATTACTTTTTTTGCAGGAAGAGTAGAGGATACAAAGTCACAGCAGTCAGTTCTCAATGGATGCATTCTGGCATTTGCCGTTATGTGCATCACACTTGGAACAATGACAGTCATCCAAGCCGGGCACCTTATTGGCGGAACCATAGTGTTTGCTGTATTGACTGCACTTTCCCTCTATAAAAGAGTTACACACTAGAAAAGACTATGGAAGCACTGGGTCCTATACACGTTAGAGAACCATGACCGCGAAAACTTTTGAAGCAGTACATAAAGAATCATTTAGCGGTGAATACAATTTGTTTCTGCCTGATGGATATACAACCAACAACCAATATCCATTATTGGTTTATTTGCATGGTTATTATGGGGAATACATTTCACCTGATGTTATGACGGACAACATTCCAGATGGACTGAAAGAGAATTCGAACAAGTATCAGTTCATTCTCGCTTGCCCTTTGTGTCCTTTTGAATTTTATTGGCGGACTACTTATGTGTTTTCATTTATTAATCATTTGATTGAAACTTACGATGTTGATGATCGAAAGACATTTCTCTCTGGGACCAGTATGGGCGGATTTGGGACCTGGGCTACCGCGCATGAATTTCCGGATATGTTTGCTGGTATCGTCCCCGTTTCTGGGGGTGTGTCTGAAATTAATCAGTACCAATCTCATCGGTTTCAACATCTTCCAGTGTGGGCTTTTCACAATAGAGGGGACGACATTGTTTGGTACGGTGACTCTGAACGAATGATTGAATCGATCAATGAGCAAGGAGGAAATGCTAAATTAACTGTTTATGAAGTAGATGGTCACGATGCAGATGTAACCTATCAAAATACAGATGTTTATCACTGGTTGTTGTCATTGTGAAACACATTGGCAAATTCTTTCGATAACACGACAGCACAGATTGAGGAGCATAAATGTTCGGACCTATCACAGTGCCCTACGAAGCAGTGATGCTTTATAACGTATGCAAACTCAAAGAGGGGGTGGAGTGGAGTGAGGACCTGGAGTTAGCGATAGGTGAAATGTGTAACCTAGTCAGATCGACATACGATGACTTTATCGCTGGCCAAGTATTGAAATATGCCGGTTTCGTTAGTGAGGAAGGATCTGTCGGTGATTACGGGCCAGAAGGAAATCACTTTGCTCTTATCACGTATTGGAAGTCCTTTAAGTCTCACGAAGAATCACATCGGGCAGACCTATTCTTGGAAGCATTTGGCGGTGTTCTAGAATATTGTAGTGAGGCAAAAGAATTAGGTTATGAGATTATGTGGCAGGGGGAAAAATAGATGCCATCTGGTGTAGAAGTATCGATGGAATGGAAACCAGAAGATTCACGGCAGTAACATACGATTCTCAAAAGTTTCGAAACAACCCGAACGTATTCGAAAATAAACGCCGACGCGGACTCAACGTCGACGAATGCCAATCTTCTGTCCAGCCTGTTCTGGGCGCGGTAACTGGCGGTGAAGCGCCATCAATGTTTCAAGCTTCGATAAGACAGTCTTTGGAAATGGGCTAGAGCGTCGTTCTTCAAGATTGACATGCAGTAGTAGCTGTTCACAGGTTGCAGCCAGATAATTTTCTGTTGCATGGTACATATTGAAGAAATAGTGGATGCGCTTACTGTCATAATCCAGTAGCTGGCAGGTCAGGCTTATAGGGTCGCCCAGCTGCAGTTCTTGGAGGTAGTTGATATGTATCTCGAGGGTAAAGGTGGATGTCCCACGTGCATCAATGCCTTCGGGGCCGATGTCTAGATAGTTGGTTAGCCCGTCTACACCATGGTCGAAGGCCATTACATAATAGGCAACATTCATGTGGCCATTAAAATCTATCCACTCTGGCATTACATGCTGATCGGAAAACTCAAGTGGCGCTTGGGATGCGTTCGTTACTCTAGTGGTCATGCGATGATCAGTTTCTCAGACGTAAAATGTTAAGTGATTGTTCGATAGCCTGTTCGAGGTAAGCCCCATAAAACCCTAGGGCGGTCACACCTACAATGTCCTCTACCAGAATGTCACCCGCACCATCGGTGAATTGAATTGTTGGTACGAGCCCGATAGCGCGCTGTTCGGTAAAGGCAGCGTGGCTTATTGACTGTCTGCTGAAATCGAGCAGAGGGTGGGTGCTGTCCATGCGGACTTCGCGTAACAATAACTTGTTCATAAACGCCGGGTCGGTCGAAAGATGATTTAGAAACTCATCCCGGACCATGTCGCAGTATTCACAATGCACGCTGCTGAAGAACAGGACAACAGGAATTTTGCGAAGGCCAGACTCGCGACCGAGGCCATGAAGATCGCTGGCCATGCGTAACTCACCCTGCGCAGCAGACTCTATCGGCACTGCCAGAATAACCAAGACGAGCAATCTGCATACTAACAATAACATAGCAATCATTATAAACATGAATCAAAAGGCACCCCTTAAGACGCAACAGTCCGACTTGAACTTGGTTAAGATTGAGCGGATATAGAGGTCCTGTTTTTAACTTCTTCGCTACAATGGGCGGGGCAGGTGGTTGTAGGGCATACAATTGTTGTCAACTGTAGGCCCGTCTACAAAAAATCTGAGGACAGTATCTATGAGTGATATCAATAGTTCAGTGAAACTTTACATTACGCTGACCTCTCCCTATGCCCGGCTCGCCCGGATGGTGGTGCTCGAAAAAGACCTTGGTGATAAAGTCGAGCAGATCATCGCTAAGACCCGACAGGTTGACAGCCCTTATTACCAGGTTAATCCGTCTGGTCGTGTCCCCTGCCTCATACTGTCCGACGGCACACGACTAGAAGAATCTCAGCTGGTGTGCAGCTACCTAGATCACCTTGATGCGGCACCGCTTTTCGAACCACCTATGGGAACTGTGGGGCTACACGTGCGCAGGCTAGAAGCGATGGCACGGAGCCTTATGGACGGGGTGAGCGTCTGGATCCGGGAAGGGTTTCGCCCAGTCGACGAGCGTTCGCCTGGCATAGTTAGTCATGAGCAAGCGCGTGCGGCACGACTGATCGATGTTTGGGAAAACGAGATCATCGATTCAGCGATGCAGGGGGATCTAAATAATATGGCACAGTTAACACTCATTACTGCACTCCAACTCGAGCAGTGGAACCCGGACTTTAAGTGGCGTGAAGGACACCCCAGGTTGGTTGAATGGTGTGACCAATTGTCTGACCGGTCATCAGTACAGAAAACAGTGCCGGTGCTGTAACAAAATTGATATCTCTAAAAGGAGTGTTTGTGTAGATTAGGGCGAAGATAAGGAGGAACAAATCATGGTAACGACTGTTGGAGAGATCTCCCGAGAAAGTGCAAAACGTTTCGGCGATAAGACCGCGCTGATCATCGAAGATAAAAGCTTCAGTTACAAGGAAATTGACGCTATGGCCTGCCGTGTCGCCAATGGGCTGAAAGCATCCGGCGTGAGACCCGGTGACCGAGTCACACTGTATTCATCCAACTGTTGGGAGTGGGCCGTCAGCTATCACGCAATCGCTAAGACCGGTGCGGTGATCAACCCGATCAACGTCATGCTTACGTCGGACGAGGTCAAATACGTCGTCGAGGACAGCGGTACTACGGCAGTGCTGGGTTCTGCTGACAAGGCCGAGTCACTGTTAGACCTCAAGGGCAATAACGAGCTCAAAGAGATCGTGCTTTTTGGTGACACGGTACCCACTGGTGCAATTTCGTTTGAAGAATGGCTTAAATCAGGCGCTGACACTTATGAAGTGGCGCACCGGAACCGTGAAGATCTAGCAGCAATCTGTTATACCTCTGGGACCACCGGCCACCCTAAGGGTGCCATGCATTCGCATCGCAATATTCTCGCGAACGCCCAGGGCACGGCGATGATGCACGTGAGGACCGAATCAGATGTGATGGTCAATTCTCTTCCGCTGCCTCACGTCTACGGATCCGTGGTTTTTAACAGCGGCTTTATGTACGGTGCGAAACTGGTGATTGTGCCGCGGTTCGAGGAAGAAGCTGTTATGTTGGCCATACAGCAACACCGGGCTACTATTCTGGACGGCGTGCCAACAGCCTATTACTTCCTATTGGCCCATCCAAAATTCGATGACTACGATCTATCCACATTGACACGATCAACTGTGGGTGGCCAGACACTACCGGCGGCGAAATCTATTGAATGGGAAGAGCGCGTTGGTACAGCCGTGCTTGAGCTTTGGGGTATGACCGAGCTGGCCGGTGCCGCAACTGCCAACCCCTACTACGGTGATAACAAGCCAGGCACCATCGGTCTCGTCTATCCCGGAAGCGAGGGTAAGATAGTATCAGCGGAAGACCCTGCTCTAGATCTTGAAATCGGCGATGAAGGCGAATTCATGTTTCGTGGGCCGCTGGTAATGCTGGGCTATTATGGAAACGATGAGGCGACGCGCGACGCAATGGCTTCGGGCGGCTGGATGCACACCGGCGACATTGCGACGCAGGACGAAGACGGATACTTCACGATCGTGGATCGTAAAAAAGACATGATCCTGACAGCCGGTTACAACGTGTATCCCGCTGAACTGGAGCGCGTGATTTGTGGTCACCCGTCAGTGGCGCTAGCGGCGGTTGGCCGCTTAGAGGATGAGGCGAGAGGGGAGCTCGCAAAAGCGTACATCATGTTAAAGCCCGGCACGCAGGCTACGGGGCAGGAGATCGTGGATTTTTGCCGAAAGCAACTCGCGGCTTATAAGGTTCCTCGGGCAGTGCAGTTTGTTGACAGTGTGCCACAAACCTCTAGCGGCAAAATCATGCGGCGGCTGTTAACGGATATTGACGACGGTGAGCGGGCTGTGTAGCGCAGAGCACAAATTTGTTAATAGACCAGTCAGTCCTCTTGCTTTTTCTTGTGTTCGTGTTTGTTGCTGTGACCATCTTGTATCGTGACAGATTCTTTCCCAAAAACCAGCTTAGTCACAACAAGATCGCGATGCGGCTTAGTGAATTCGAGTTTCAGGGCCCACTCACCGTACATCTCTAGCGCGATGCGTACATGGTACATTCCGTTACCATGATTATGAGCAGGCACAGGGACAACATTGTGAGCCATTGCCATGGACGGCATATCAGCACCGACCGTAAATTCTGCATTAGAAATCAATTGACCGGACTTTTTCTTTTAACACAGAATTATCAACCTGTCTTTAAACTTAGAATACCGAAATCGTGGCTCAGATTCTAGACCGAGTTCCTGTTCAAGTGACGAGCCTACTTGTTGTTATTTTCGTGGCAGGCGTGTTCGTCGGCGCAATCCTGCGGGACGGGTCGAGTTTTCGAGACGTATGGATTGGGTCCTACCTAAAAATGCATTCAAGCCTGACGCGCGCCGTAACCGATGATCGGTTGCTCGTGATGCATACTGATCTGGTTGCCCTGCAGCAACTCGCTGATCAGGAGCGCGCAATTCTCTCTGTTAGCGAAAGTGGTTTTTCCAACGTTGCCTACGTTGTTGTTGAGAAGGCCGATGTCGGTGTAGTGAGTCGGTTGCGCGGCCTGCCATCGGTCCAGTTTGTTCTGAGAAATCGAGCGGTGCTTTTCTGTCATTGATACCTCGGTGTCAGTAGGAGCCGCGTCGCCAGTTAGTTATAGCGCGAAAGTCCGCTGCAAGCTGGCTCGCTTCATGGGGCGGTGTCAAGATCGCCTGGAACTCAGCATCTGGGTTGATAAGGAAGATGCTGTAGGAATGATCAATGGTGAGCTCGGAGCTATCGTCGCGGTTCACTTTGAACGGTGCCGCAATTTGCGCGGCCAGTATTCTCAGTTCATCTGGGTCACCAGTGAGACCGACCAATCCCGGGCTTAAATTCTGTAGGAATGTTTTCAGTTGTGGGAGAGTGTCCCGTTCCGGATCGACTGAGACGAAAACAAATTTTACAGGCACATCGTCATTAGGGCTGTGACCGGATAGTTTATCGCTCAGGTGCTGTAACTCAGCCAGAGTCTTGGGGCATGGTTCAGAACAGCGAGTGAATCCGAAGTAGACAAACGACCAGGCCCCTCGAAAATTCTCGACGGAAAAGCGCCCCTGGTTTTGGTCGACCAGTTGGAATCCGCCAATTGCTTGCGGTTCGTCGAAGACAATCCCGTTCGCAATAGGGGTCGGCTCAGTAACAAAGAAAGATAATTGGCTACCGATCGAGATTCCAGCAACCAGTGTCAGCACGCAGACGGCAGCTAACACAATCTGGCACGAGAGGGTTTTCGGTAGGTTCAACGCTCAGCTCCTTACTTGGTAATGGGCATTACTAATTCCCAGCTGGTATGAACGCACTCAACCAGACAAATGTAATCGCCCGTTGTGTCGCTCGGGAAACAAACCGAAACAGTCACGTACGCGTCCGACACAACTATAGGTTATATCAACCACATTGAATTCGAATCACAGTAGCCGTTTCATGACTCGTCACCCCGCTCTAAACCCATGTAGGTATTCAACAGGAGTTCGTGGTTCGCTAAATACTCCGCCTTGCCTTCGAGCAGGATCTGCCCACTTTCAATGATGTAACCTTTATTGGCCACGGCCAGTGCTTGTCGGACGTTCTGCTCTACGAGCAGAATTGTGACACCTGTTCTTCGCAGTTCTTCGATAAGGGTATAGACCTCTTCAACGGCGACCGGCGCTAGACCCAGCGAAGGCTCATCAAGCATGAGCAATTTAGGTTGCGCCATTAATGCCCGTGCAAGTGCCAGCATCTGGGCCTGACCGCCGCTCAATGCGGCTCCTCGTTCACTGAGCCGGTTTTTCAACATGGGAAAAATCGACAGCACCCGTTCTATGTTCTGCTCTTCCGAGCGTGGCCCGGCTACACCGTAAGCGCCCAGTCGCAGGTTCTCCTCAATAGTGAGGCCACCAAAGATGAGCCGACCTTCGGGCACTTGGACTAACCCGCGGCGGACTGTCTGGTGAGACGGCAGGTGGGTAATTTCTTCACCGGAAAACACGATCTCGCCGGCCGTCGCGCGCTTGATTCCGCAGATCGCATGCATGATGGAGCTTTTGCCAGCACCATTGGCACCGATCAAAGCAACAATCTCGCCTTTGTTGACTTGTATTGATATGCCCTGGACAGCGCGGATTTGGCCGTAGCGAACCTCTAGATTTCGGACATCAAGCACTGGACTGACTTCGGCCCAGATAAGCCTCGAGTACGTCTGGATGATCCAATACCTGCTGTGGATTGCCTTCGGCTATCTTGCGCCCAAAATTGAGAACGCACATACGCTGGCACAAACTCGACAGTAGTTCCATTTTGTGTTCGATGACAATGCAGGTCCGGTTAGGTGTAGCGATATGGTGGATAAGATCCGCCATATCAGCAGTCTCAGCTGGGGTCATCCCACCAGCTGGCTCGTCAAGGAGCAGTAAATCCGGAGAGCGAATGAGCGCGCGCGCGAGTTCCAATCGTCGCTGCAGTGCTAAGGGTAAGCCGCCTGCGAGCTGGTCGGCATGATCTGCCAAGCCTGTGACGTCGAGCATTGTTGATACAGCCTCGCGGCGCGCCCTTTCAGGTTTGCGCCGCGCTAGAATTAGTTCCCGTAAGCCGACGTCAGGCAGGCTGTGTTGCGCCACCCAGACGTTGTCGAACACTGTCAAGCGACTGTACAGGCGAAGGTTCTGGAAGGTACGGGCTACGCCGTGGCGAATTATTTGTTGTGGCTTTAGGTTTGTAACGTCTTTGCCACGCAGATAGATGTGGCCGCTGTCAGCTGGGTAGACGCCGGTCAGCACATTGAACAAGGTCGTTTTGCCGGAACCGTTCGGCCCGATAAGGCCGAGTACCGAACCATCGTGAACCTGCAGATCAAGTCCGGCCAGCGCTTCAACGCCGCCGAACATACGTGAAAGGCCCTCAACTTTGAGCATGGAACAACCTCCGCCAATGTTGACGGAGCCAGTGCACGGCGTTCTCGTCCAGAAGACCACGCGGCCGTATAATCAATAGCACTGCAACGAGGCCGCCGAACACGATCATGCGGTATCCCGAGGCGATGCGAATTGATTCCAGAACACCGATATCAATGGCGACACCGATGAGTGGTCCGAAAGCAGTGCCTAGGCCCCCGATCAATCCATAAGCAAGGCTGTGAACACCCAGCATCACATTAAAGATCTTGGGCTCCACGTAAGTCGCAAGGTGGGCGTACAATGCGCCCCCAATTCCAGCGATGCTCCCAGCCATGGTGGCTGCAATGAGCTTGTACGCAACCACGTTGAGACCTTGCATTTCTGTCAGCATCGGATCTTCACCAATCATGCGAAAGGTTGCACCCAAGCGGGAGCGCTCGAGGATAATGAATCCCAGGAGCACTAGGGCTAACAGAGCGTAAATGATAAACATGTATTGCAAAGCTGAAATATCCTGTTCGTAGATCAAACGTATGTCGCGGAAACCTTCCGAACCATCGGGGCCGACCAGTTCACCGTCGATTTCAACCTGATAGGTGAAAATCTCGAAGATCAGTCGCACCATCTCGGCAAATGCCAGAGTCGCAATCGAAAAATAGAGCCCTCGCAGCTTCAGGGTTGGAATAGCCACCAGCATCGCTGCTAAACCTCCGAGAATACTGCCCCACACAAGTCCAAGCCAGAAAGGCCAGCCCCACATTGTTGTTGCGATACCCGCAGCATACGCGCTAATCGCAAAGAAAGCCTGTTGGCCGAAGGAAATCTCCCCCACCAATAGCAGTAGGTAGGCCGATAGCGCGATGAACGCCAGCATACCAATATTGGATAGCACTGAAATTAGGTAGGTATCCATTTCTCAAACCCGGCGTGCTGCTGCTTGCTCTCGCCTGACTTTGAGTTGTCCCATAATGCCGCCGGGTCGCAGTACTAGAAATAGGAACAGCAGCAAATAGGCGGCAAGATCCCGGTACTCGGTACCTAAATACCAGACGCTTTGTATTTCGATCACGCCGAGCAGCAGACCACCAAGAATCGCACCGGGCACTGATCCCATACCGCCCAGCATCATAGCGATTAGCCCCTTGAAAGTTGCCCAAAGTCCAAACATGGGGGTTATCTGACCATCAGTTCCAACAATAAGATAAGCGGCGACACCTCCAAGAGCAGAGGCCACAGCGAAAGCCCAAAACATGACCGCATGAATGTTTATACCCATAAACTGCGCCGCTAACGGGTTCTCAGAAAGAGCGCGGAGCGCAAGCCCGAAGCGCGTACGATATAGCAGGATATGCAGTAGCACCATGAGTACGCTGGCGCAGGCGATCATGATCAGGTTTTCAGCCCTAAAGAAGAATGGGCCGAGAATGATGGGCGCCACCTCGGTTAAGGGTGGAAACGGGTAGGTCCGTTCGGGAAAGAAGATAGTGACGACTTCTTCCAGTTGCATCCAGACCGCGAAACTGGACACCATCGAGGCCAGGGCTGCGCCCTGGCGAATTGCCCAAAAGCACATTCGTTCGACATAGATACCGGCTAATACAGCACCTACTATGGTGGTCAGAGCAACGACCAGATGGCCGGCTTCAAATTCCAGATAAACAAGTGTGCCCAAGAATGCGCCGAGCATAATTGACGGGCCGTAGGACAAATTTAGCCGACGCATGACACCGAAGATTAGTGTAAAACCAATCGCGAGTAGTGCATAGGAAGACCCAATCATCAGGCCATCGATGCAGTTCTGCAGAAAATCGACCACAGTGTTGATACCGTTAGGTGTTTGTATCAGGGACAGAACTATTAACTGGCTTGTTTTCCTCCTAGGTACGCCCTCTGAATCAGTTCGTTTTCAGCTAGTTGTCCAGGTTTGCCGCTGAAGGTGACCTGTCCTTGGTCTAAAAGGCAGAACCTGTTAGCCACCTGTAACGCCATGTGTGCGTTCTGTTCGACCAGTAGAATAGAGGTTCCATCTTGGTGCAATTCACGAATGATTTGGAACACTTCTTCTACAACAAGTGGTGCGAGACCCAGTGAAGGTTCGTCCATTAACAACAGAGAGGGTTTTGACATCAACGCGCGTGCCACCGCAAGCATCTGCTGTTCGCCGCCAGAAAGCGTGCCTGCCAGTTGCTTTTCGCGTTCTTTAAGTCTGGGAAAGCGATGATATAGCGCATCAATATCTTCATGAACAACAGCTTTATCTTTGGAAAGCCGCGAATAGGCACCAGCGATTAGATTATCGCGTACATTCATTTCAGGAAAGACAAGCCGGTTTTCAGGGACCAACGCGATGCCTTTCTTCACGATATCGCTAGAAGACGAGTTGGTGATGGACTCATCGTTAAACCTGATGCTGCCCTCACGGGGATGCAGAACTCCTGCTATTGTCATCATGAGGGTTGTCTTGCCGGCGCCGTTGGGGCCGAGCAGGCAGGTGATTTCTCCATCATTGGCTTCAAGAGTGACACCGCGAAGCGCTTCTATCGCGCCGTAGGTCGTGACTATGTCGTTGATTTGAAGCATGCCCTGAGATTTTTAGTAGGTTAGTTGTAGCTCACTCTGAAACTAATTCACTCTGTGCTCTGGCCAAGATAAGCTTCCTGCACCGACTGGTTCGCCTGTATATCTGCGGGTGTGCCTTCGGCGATTTTTTGCCCGAAGTTAAGCACTGCAATTCTGTCTGTAACGCCCATCACTAGCTCCATAACATGTTCGACAAGCAGTATCGTGATACCTTTTTCTTTCAAAGCTCGTAACCGGTCATCCAGTTGACTAATTTCTTCCGAATTCATGCCTGCCGCGGGCTCATCCAACAGTAGGAGTTTAGGGCTCGTGGCCATTGCCCGAGCCAGTTCTAGCCGCCGTTGCTCACCGAAGGATAAATTTCCAGCTAAAAAGTTTCGTTTGTCGACCAGGCCAGAGAACTCAAGTAGGTTCTCGACGCTTTTGTAGGCGTAGCTTTGGCCCGAAAGCCAACTGCGAATGAAACCCGACCTGTTCTTAGCACTTCGCTCTTTTTGTCCAACCCAAAGGTTCTGCCAAACCGTAAGTCCTTGAAAGAGCCGAATGTTCTGGAATGTCCGGCCAATGCCAGCAGCGACCACTTGGTGAGGTGGTAGTCCACTGATGTCCCGGCCGTCAAGATGCACATCGCCAGCCGTGGCAGAAATTACGCCGCAGATTAGGTTGATCGTCGTACTTTTGCCAGACCCGTTGGGTCCGATGAGCCCGAAAATCTGGGCTGCTTCAATACTCAGGTCGAGATCGTCGACAGCTTTGACGCCGCCAAAATGCTTGGAGAGATTTCGGATCTCAAGCATCTGGGAAACTCCTCTTTTTGCTTTTGAAGATGTTCTTGATGTGGGTAGACAACTTATCGTCAAGCAGACCACGCGGCCGTACATTCATCGCTACCACGATCAGCAGCCCATAGAGCAGATTCCGCCAGTCTCCCAGGAATCGCAAAACCTCGATGATAAAGCCCTGGATAAATATCACTGCTATAAGGGTACCGAAGACGTTGGATAATCCTCCTAGCAGCGGATAGGCGATCGCGAAGGTTGCGAGCAGGATCCCGAAATTCTCCTGTTCGATATGGGTGGTGTAATGGGCATAGAGTGCTCCACCAATGCCGGCGATAAATCCCCCGACCGCGAAAGCGCTGACCTTGACGACAGTCAGATTGATACCAACGCTCTGGGCAGCGACTTCGTCCTCACCGACAGCGCGCAAGACGGCACCAGCTTTTGATCGGTCAATCCAGGACAGAACAGCCATCACGAGGATTACGAAAAACTCACCACTCTTATCGATCTGGAATGTGAAGTTGAACCAAAAAAGACGCACAAATTCGCCGAAGGCCAGAGTGGCAACAACAAACATCAATCCTCTTATCCGTAATGCCGGAAAACCGACAATGCAGGCGACGGCGCTTGCCGCCAGTCCCCCGATTAACATCGCGGGGATAATATGCCAGCCCACCATAGCTGTAAGCATTGCCGCGACGTAGGCCCCAACTGATACAAGCCCGGCCTGAGCCATTGTCACCTGACCGGTCTGCAGGATAACGTATGCAGACAGGCCAAGTATTGTGTGAACACCGATGATCTGGGTGAGGCCAAGGTAGAATTCCATAGTCGTACCTAGTCTCGCTCTGCCGAACGAGAAAAAATGCCTCCTGGTCGGAAAGTAAGGAAAACAAACAATAAAAGCATGATGTAGATGTCGCGTTCTGTCACGCCGCGTAGAACAAGGAACAGCTCCTCAAACCCACCGACGAGTAGGCCCGCGACAATGGCACCGGGAATGCTGCCTAGTCCACCGATCACGGTAACGATCAGTCCTTTGACCGTGACTGGAATGAAAATCAGCGGCGATAACACGCTGACGGAAGCTCCGATCATTGCGCCAGCTAGCCCACCTAAAAGTCCAGTCATGACGAACGTAACAGCGTTTGTTTTTTCAATACTGATACCAGCCAAACGCGCAGCGATGGGCTGCTGGGCAACTGCGCGTGTTGCAATACCCAGCCGTGTCCGGTAAAGCATGTACATAAGAAGCAGGGTCGCAATGACACAGAACAAAAATATGAGTATCAAGTCGCCGCGCACGCTAAAGTCACCAAACCAAAAGTATTCGTCGAAAGGCATAGCTGGATAGGGCACCGGCATACCGTCAGTCGTATGAACCACAATTTCTTCAATGAAGAACAACATACCAACGGTCGACATTAGTGTCGCCAATTGGTTGGCGAGTGGGATGAACTTGAAGCAGAGCAAGTACACGAGGTAGCCTAGTATTCCCGATACAAAGACTGCCATCAGGAAGACAAGAAACGCGCTCGTTGCTGGGAAAAGGCTGATCAGCGTGAGGCTCGCGTACGCACCTGCAATGGAAGCCGCGGCGTACGCCAGATTCAGCTTGTGCATCACGCCGAATATCAAGGTAAAGCCAATGCCAATCAACGCATAGGTCGACCCCTTCATGACTCCATCGAAGACGGCCTGAATGATGTCAATTAATTCCATCGTCGTGTAGGAATTTGCTTCCGGGCTCTAAGTTTCGAAAGGCTCAATTACTTACGGAACAACTGCAGTTATGGCTAAGCAATGTGGAGAGGCTGATCGGTCGCCATTCTCGGGCGGTTCAGACAGTTGGAAATTTGGATAAAGAAATTAATCAACTGGTAATTTGAAACTTGGTGTCGACTCAGCGGTTGACCAGTCAGCCGGATGGCGAATTGGGCCAATGATGGCCCAATTCGCAGCATAAACCGGTTAACTACATGGGGTTATGCAATACAGCCCACTGACCACTTTTCGCGTGTGCGAAAACATACGGTTTGTTGGCTTCGCCTTCAGCTGTACGACCAATCGTACCAAGAAGCCCCGTTGTTTCTTTCAACGCGGCAAGCCCATCTCGGATCTTACGGCGATCCGACTGCACGGTGTCGGGCTTTGCTTCAATGCCACTGGATTCAATGACGCCCTTAAGGACCATGACGATCTCCCACGCTGCGGCACTATGCAGGTCGGCGTTACCACCCTGTGCAGCCGTTGCTGCCGCAGCTTCTCGAGCCGCGTCCGTGACTGGTGCAAAACTTGTTGGGATGATAATGCCTTCAGCTTCTGCAGCGCAGCCCGTTAGTGTCTCCATACTAGACGAACTTGTAAGACCAACGAGCAATTTGGGTTTTACTTTCTGGCGTTTCATCTCACGTAGTACACCGCACGTCGTAAATGGATGGGCAGAAATAGAAATAATGTCTGCTTTGGCCTTTTTCATCTGTCTCACTTGGGTTGTGAAGCTTGTGTCGTTTAACAGCCACTTGGCCTCGTCAACTACAGTGAAGCCAGCCTCTGGGCTGCGCACCTTCATCACCTTGTGCCAGGTAAACCGTGAGTGTGCAAAATCCTGCTCTACTCCGCCGAAGACTGTCTGCAGATCAGGATGCTCCTTTTTGAGCCATGCGAAAAGATCTTTGTACATCACACTTTCATTTGGCACATTGCGAAAAGCCCACTCAGAAATTTTTGCAAGACCACCCTTAATCGCAGTGTCCGTGAAGATAGGCATCTGCAGACCAGAGTCACCCGCATCGTCTACGGTTTTCTGCAGAATTCCAAAGAGTGGTTCAGCGACGTTCGAGCAAGTTGGGCCGATCGCTACAAGTGCCTCAGAACTGGCAATCCGTCTCAAAACAGAAATTCCTTCTTCTGCATTACAGCGGTCGTCGTGAAAAACGAGTTCCATTTGGGCGCTGGTTCCGTCAGCTAGTTTTACGCCGCCCGATTCATTTACATTCAAAACAGCAGCTTTTAGCACGGCTTCAGTATTAATACCGAAAGACCGGACGACGCCGCTTTTTACTCCAAAACCGGTTAACTTGATAGTGCGGTCGGCAGAATAGGCAGGTAAATTCGCACCCAGCAAAATTCCGGCTACGAACATCATCCCAAGGGTCGACCCCAATAGCTTTCTTGATTTCATCGAATTCCTCCTTTGCGCTAGTTATAACGAAAGCTGTGAAACTCTAACATAGTGACAGGACGTGTCTAATCCATATTTTTGACCGCCAATCGAATAATGTAATAAATGATTCAGGCAATTTGAGAGGCTGCACCTTTTGCACTATTTGCCCACAAAATCTTATCTGATATACCTCCTTAGAAAAGGTGGCGGGCACCGGGATACTGTTTGTTATAAATACAGTACTTTATGACCGAATTCCCCCAGTTTTCGCCGAATTCCATGTGTTGTTTCAAACTGGAAAGATCGGTGACACGACTGCCCCCGACGACATCGATACCACGGGCGAAAAATGGATCGGGTAAACAACCCACCGTGGGCCCGATGAGTGCAACACGCGCATCAGCAGGACAACTTGACAGTACTGAGTCCAGCGAGCCGTTGAGCAGTGTCGAGGCGGTAATCAGAACACGGTCACAGCGCTTCAGTGCTCCGACATCCAGGGTGACATCGACCGGTCCGTCGTAATCGAGATAACCTTCGTCTTTTTCAATGACAGTAACAGGAACGTGCTGGTCCTTCAGCATTCGCACAAGCGGTTTGAAAAATCCTACCATGCCCACTCGGTGGCTGGTGTCTAAATCCAGTTGACCCAGTGGGTTGGCATTGTCCTGTAGTACATAGCTGGAACGTCTGAAGACATGCTGAGCGATGGCATTCAATGCACCTAAACCTAGAGTTCGCTTTACTAGGTTATCGTCATTGTACCCTTCGGCAAGATCCAGTACCGGTGTACTCAGTATTTGTTTTTCGTCGATTTTATCGCGCAGTTGTTTCAGGTTGTCGCCTAAACGGGTGAAGAAGAAACCACAGCTGCCGTCGGCCAATACCAGAACACCAAATTTTTTGTGGTGGGGATCACGCGGGTTCTCCGGCGGCAGGTGAAGCCAGGACACCGGGGGCAGCGAGTGCTGTTTACAGATATCTAATGTCAGCGAAATCAGTTCTGAGGCAATGCTCACTGAACTCAACCTAAAAGCGTGTCGTCTTAATCAGGAGGCTAAACAGGAGTGTAGCGTAACGATCAACCGGGTTCTGCACCGTCGTAGCCTAATTGTCGCCAGCCTTCATAAACCGCGATGGCAACCGTGTTGGATAGATTCAGACTTCGATTGCCGGGTCGCATCGGGATGATCACCCGGCGATTTTCAGGTGCCGCTTCACGGATGGTTTGGGGTAACCCCGCGGTTTCCGACCCAAATATCAAGGTATCGTCTTTCTGGTAACGGCACTGGTCTGGTCTACGTTTGTGTTGGGTTGAAAATGTAAAGATGCGGACGGGCTGTACAGTAGCCAGAAAAGATTCGTAATTAGCATGTACTGAAAAACTCGTGTTGCCGATGTAGTCAAGGCCTGCCCGTCGCAGCTGTTTGTCATCCACATCAAAGCCCAATGGTTCGATGACATGGAGCATACAGCCAGTGTTCGCACACAGCCGAAGAATGTTGCCTGTGTTGGGTG
>LUMD01000267.1_pt1 | contig 25368 bp, 26 predicted proteins | sample 729651 | NCBI WGS metagenome assembly LUMD01 (sample SAMN03860272, study PRJNA289734) | marine metagenome | biome: seawater column; feature: ocean; material: water; isolation source: Red Sea water column Station 34 - depth 258m | place: Saudi Arabia: Red Sea | collected 2011-10-15 | depth 258 m | reverse complement strand
GAATAGACCCTTTCGTACTCCGCACCATGGTGTCTCTGCCGTGGCCTTGGTGGGCGGCGGTGCTAAAGCTTTACCTGGCGAAGTATCTCTTGCGCACCATGGAATTCTTTTTCTGGATGAATTCTGCGAGTTTGATAAGCGAGTACTGGACCAGCTGCGAGAGCCACTGGAACAGGGCTCCATCACGATTTCCCGGGCACGCCGGACAGTCTGCTATCCCAGCCGTTTCCAACTTGTGGCAGCGATGAACCCCTGTCCGTGCGGTTATTATGGCGATCCTTCAGGTCGTTGCCGTTGTACTGCACAGCGGATCACACGTTACATGGATCGAATCTCCGGGCCGTTAATTGACAGGATAGACTTACAGATTTATCTCGGCCCGGTAGATTCCGCCGCGCTTAACCCGAAGATCCCCTGTGGTGAGTCGAGTTCTACTGTTCGCTGTCGCGTTAAGCATGCCAGGGCAGCACAGTACTCCCGATTTGGGGAGATCAATGCGAGGGTGGCTACCGATGTGCTTGAAAAGAGAAGCCAGCTCAATCCAGACGCACATCAGTTTCTAATTGAGTCGATGCGTACGTTGCGATTTTCTGCCAGAGCGTACTATCGCATCCTACGCCTCGCCCGGACCATAGCCGATCTGTCGGCGTCTGAGTATATTGAATCTCAGCACATTACCGAGTCTATTCACTATCGATATCTGGATCGGGTATCGGTATGATGCAGATGATTGTTGCCGAAATCGGTAATTGTCAGAACCGGTGTGGGGATGCGGTACTACATTTTGCAAACAATCCCTGTTACCGTGTCGATAACACCTAAAAACTGTGAAGCATTGCCACTTGGATAACACAAACGTTCCAGCGCTCAAGGTGACTGATCTGCACAAGCAGTTTGGTACTGAGTCGGTGTTAAAAGGGGTTCACTTGGAGGCAGCCGTTGGTGATGTGATTTCTATGCTGGGCTCATCGGGTTCTGGCAAGAGCACGTTCCTGCGTTGTATCAACCTGCTGGAGATTCCTGATGCCGGTACGGTGACCATACACGGGGAGACCATAGGTATGACTCGTGATAAGTCAAACAACCCGATTCCAGAGGATATGCAACAGGTTATCCGACTGCGTTCCCGATTGGGAATGGTCTTCCAGAGTTTTAATCTCTGGATGCATATGACGGTGCTGGAAAATGTGTCAGAAGCCCTGGTCCATGTGCTGAAAATGTCCAGGTCCGAGGCGCATGAGCAGGCCGAAGCCACTTTGAACAAAGTGGGGATGTATGACCGAAAGGACTACTACCCGGCACACATTTCCGGTGGGCAGCAACAGCGCACAGCGATTGCCCGCGCACTCGCAATGGAGCCCGAAGTGATGTTGTTCGACGAACCAACTTCCGCACTCGACCCAGAACTGGTCGGCGAGGTGCTCCGGGTAATGCGTTCATTGGCAGATGAAGGGCGAACAATGATCGTTGTGACGCACGAAGTCGGCTTTGCCCGGGATGTCTCAAACAAAGTGATTTTTCTCCACGAAGGATTGATTGAAATAGAAGGCACCCCACAAGAAATGTTCGACAATCCTGATTCAGACCGGTTCCGACAGTTTCTATCGAATGCGGTGCACTGAACGCTTGTCGCAAGAAATAATCCCTTTAGAATGTATGGGGACAAACCACCACGAGAAATAGGAGATTAGGGTAATGAAACTAAGGAGATTAATTCACGTATTTATTGCGGGAACGCTCTTGTTGGCAGGGAGCACTGTATATGCTGGTGATGCGCTTCGAGTCGGTGTTGAGGGTGCTTATCCGCCATTTTCATGGAAAGAGTCTGATGGCACACTCAAAGGTTTTGATATCGACTTTGCGCATGAAGTCTGCAAGCGACTGGGAAGAGAATGTGTACTGGTAGAACAAGAGTGGGATGGGATGATTCCAGCACTATTGGCTAAGAAGTTCGATACCATCATCGCATCGATGTCAATAACTGAAGAACGCAAGAAAAAGATCGACTTTACCATCAAGTACTACAACACACCTGCGAAGCTGGTTGCCAAAAAGGATCCGGGGTTTGAAGGCACTGCTGCGGGGCTGAATGGTAAGCGTCTGGGTGTGCAGCGGGCCACAACCCACCAGTGTTCTGCCGAAAAACTCTACCCCGGTGCTGAACTGGTTCTATATGGAACCCAGGAAGAAGTGTGGCAGGATCTTGCATCGGGTCGACTCGATGCCCAGTTGTCTGATTCACTGCAGGCCTATGAGGGATTTCTAGCTCTTGAAGCAGGGAAGGGTTTTGATTTTCTGGGCGGCGCGATTGATGATGTCGAGTGTCAAGGCGTTGGTGCTGGATTTGCAGTTCGTAAGGAAGACTCGGCACTGCGCGATTCGCTCAGCAAAATTATTCTAGACATACGGGCAGACGGTACCTATAAAAATATGAACGACAAGTACTTCGCAGTCGATATCTACGGCGCCGACTAAGTCAATTGCGCTGACGTTACTCTGGGCGGGCCCCTTTGATGGGCCCGTCCCACTTTTCTAAATTACATTATGGAGTCGGTCTGGGAGTACCGGGCACTACTGTTGTCGGGTACGCTGGTGACAGTCCAGCTGGCGATCGGTTCCTTGCTGTTATCAGTGTTGTTGGGCCTTGCAGGAGCCTCGGCTAAGCTGGCAAAAAATCCTGTTTCACGACGCCTCGCCAATGCTTACACCACCCTGGTTCGCGGTGTGCCCGATCTTGTCCTGATGATGTTGCTGTTCTACGGCGGACAGCAGATTTTCAACGACCTCGGTTCAGTCACAGGGTTCTGGGACTACATCGAGATTAACCAGTTTACAGCCGGTGTTGGGTCGATAGGGTTTGTATTTGGTGCCTATATGACTGAGACGTTCCGTGGCGCGATTCTTGCTATCCCAAGAGGTCAGATAGAGGCAGGTATTTCCTGTGGGATGACACCGCTCACTATCTTCCGTCGTATTACCTGGCCACAAATGGTACGCCACGCGCTACCCAGTTTTACCAATAATTGGCTGGTGTTGATCAAGGCTACCGCTCTGGTCTCTGTGATTGGCTTACATGATCTGGTGTGGAATGCATCCACCGCCGGCCGTTCGGTGCGTGAACCATTCACATTCATGTTTGCCGTTCTGGTTATCTACCTGGTGCTCACGGCCTTTTCAGATGTTGGTCTGCGTTGGTTGGACAGACGCTACAGTGCAGGTGTGCGACAGGATTAATCTTATGGCCCAGCCAGAGCGAACATTTGTGGAGTATCTTGTTCATGTCAGCGAGAATTATTCGCCGCTGGATTTCATGCTCATCGCTGATCATATCGACAAGTTTCTCTATGGGTCGTTGCTTACACTTCAAATCACAATTCTCTCTTTGCTGATTGGCGGTCTAATGGCGGTACCGCTGGCAGTCGCCCGGGCCTACCGCATGCGTTGGTTCAATGGACCGATCTGGGCGTTTACTTATTTTTTCCGAGGCACACCGCTGTTAGTACAGACCTATCTCATCTACTACGGTCTTGCTCAGTTTGAATTTGTGCGTGAAAGTTTTTTGTGGCGGCCAATTCTTTCTAGTGCCTGGTGGTGTGCTTTGATTGCATTCAGTCTTAATACGGCTGGCTATACGACCGAATTTCTTCGTGGAGCCATTGAGAACACACCCCACGGCGAAGTTGAAGCGGGTCGGGCATGCGGTATGTCGCCCGTAAAGTTAATGTGGCGTATCGTTTTGCCCAGCGCTTTCCGACGGGCCCTGCCGGCCTATTCGAATGAAGTGATCTTTATGTTGCACAGTTCGGTGGTGCTCAGCACGATCACGCTGCAGGATATTTTAGGTGTGGGTCGCTGGTTGAACGGACGCTATTATTTGGCCTATGAAGGGTTCATTACCGCAATGCTGTTCTACATGGTGCTGGTGTTTCTCATCAGTCGTGGCTTTCGGGTCTGGGAGAAATACTGGTTGGGTCACCTGCGTCCTCGAGAAGAATAATTTAAACATCGAGCCGGTTTTGACTGACAAATAACGGTATACCGTGACCGGCTCAGCCCCATGTGGTGTCGTAGTCACGGCCCAGCATATCGGTCTGTGAGCCATCACTGTTATAGAAGCGATTGGGTTTTAGGAAGATCGCGAGTATCAGTGCACCTTCCGGTGCGTGAGCGGAATGGCGGCTTCCAGAGGGACGCCAGACAAAATTACCCGACGTGACTTCACCATCTTCATCTACCAGACGTCCGGAAAGAATATAGCTCTGTTCGATTTCTACGTGTTCGTGGTCGGGTAGGATGGCACCCGGTGCCATCCGCACCAGAGCGGTGAGGATGCCGGTGTCTGGATCAATCAGCAGCGTTTTGAATTCTACGCCATCGAATTTAGACGGCTGCCATGCCAATGCCTCGACATCGACAAAGCGAGATGCGAATTGGCTTAGGTCCTGGTGTCCGGCGATGTTTGGAGTCAGTGCGGTCATGGGCCTCCTTCAGTTTGAAGCTGAGTGATTGTTTTTGGAAAGTTGAAAGCGATCGAGAATATGTCCCGGGCCGCTGGTGTGCTCGACGTAGTCTTTGCCGTCAAAAACCTCAATACCATTCACAAAAACGCTGTGTACGCCTACGGGCCGGCGGATGGTTCGTGGGCCACCACCAGGTAGGTCGTGGGTTCTTTCTGCAGAGGTAACACCCACCTTTTCGGGATCAAATAACATCATATCGGCGTGTGCACCGGGTTGAATTCGACCTCTGTCGATCAGGCCGTAGAGATCTGCGGGATGACTGGTCAGTCGCTGAATCGCCTGGGCCAACGAGAAATCACGCCGTTCGCGAACCCATTTGCCCAGAAAGTGCAGTCCAAATCCGGCATCACACATAAATACCAGATGTGCGCCCGCGTCACTGAGTGATACGACGCCTGACTCGTGCCGCAGCAGCTCAGCGACACCATCATCGCCAACGTTCAGAAACTGTCCGATAAAGGTTGTCTTGAGATCCTCTTCGAGGCTCAAGTCCATAATCACATCGAGCGGGTCAGTACCCTGATTGCGCGCAATCGACTCAATGGTCTGATTCGCAAGATGGGCATTTTTCTCTAAGGCCGGTATAGCAACCGTAACCCGATTCCAGTTGCCCTGGAATATCATCCCTGGCCGGGGATTTTGCAGACTGCTTCGGAAACGGTCACGAAAATCGTTATCAGAAAATATGTTTTTTAATTCATCTGGAGGACAGGCTTTTATAGCTCCGAAGGCATCGTGACTGTAAAACGGATAGGCGTTCGCCATCGTGAAATCGAACGACAATGGCTGACAGGGAATCTGGACGTAAACCTGTTGCCCTCTTGAATTGGCAGCTTTACAGGCTTCAAAGATCTGAATCGCCCGATCAGGTTCCTGTTCGTTGAACATGGCCATTCCTGTGGACTGGAATACAGCTCTATTGTGATTGACTGACAGTTCTTCCAGTTCATCCACAGTCCGTATGCCAGAAGCAAGTTGAACGATGCCATGGTCATGCTGAGACATCGCACCAACCAGTGTATCGAACTCAGACCACGGTGTAATGGTTGAGGGCATAGGAACGCCAGCATAGCCGGAATGGTTCAGAGAATAGGAACTCGCGAAACCTACGGCTCCTTGGTCCATAGCCTCCCTAACCATCGAACACATGGCCGAAAGTTCTTCTGTTGTCGCCTCACTTCGACGGGAGGCATCTTCGCCCATCACCGCTGTGCGAATCACGGAATGTCCAGCCAGTACTGCGACGTTGATGTAAGGCGCGATCGAGCGCAGCGCATCCATGTAACTACCAAAGCTCTCAAATGACCAGTTGACGCCGGTGCGAAGAGAGTCCAGGTCCATACCTTCCACAACGGAGAGGTTTCTCAGAATAAGGTCGCGCACTGCCGGTGGGGAAGGCACGATCCCGAACCCGCAGTTGCCGATAACTGCACTGGTTACGCCTAGTGACGGAGACGGAGATAAAGTTGCATCCCAGGTGATCTGAGCATCGTAATGGGTGTGCAGGTCTACAATACCCGGCGCCAGTGTGAGCCCTGCCGCATCGACTGTCCGGGTTGCTTCACCCACGATGTGTCCAATCGCTGTAAACCGTCCATTGCTGACTGCAACATCAGCAGTAACAGGATCGTTACCGAGCCCATCCACGACGTTCGCGTGTCGAATCACCAGGTCATGCACGTACAGGGTTCTCCTTCATGATCTTTTTCAAACTGAGTGACTACAACGGCGGGATCATGCGTGTTTCTGCCATTTCAGGCAGTAGTCGTGAAAACATGCGTTCGCCGTCCTCAAATGATTCAAATCCATGCTCCCGGGCCTTGGTAGTGCTGGCCATGATATCCCAGTCACAATTAAATATGTAATTGCCAAAGGGCCAGTTGACGGCTTTTTCAATACCTCGTGTCACCAGACTGTCATCATTCCTGTCATTGGGTTTCAGTATTTCTGCTAAACCATCCTATACTGTCCTGATTACACTGGCACAGTATAGCCCCAGCCGATCTGTGTGACGGTCGGGGTCTACCGTGTTATCAGCCGCCATTGGATGGGACCGGGATAGAAATGACAGAACCAGTTTGTTTGACGAGTGCGCTTGAACTGGATACATCTCAGACCACGATTCTAAACAGCGTACGGGCGGTCGTTGGCCAGTTTGACGACGACTACTGGTTGCAGCTGGATCGTGCTGGTGAGTTCCCCCACTCGTTTTACGACGAGATGGCCAAAGGTGGTTGGCTCGGCATCGCGATGCCCGAACAAGTGGGTGGCGCAGACCTTGGTATTTTTGAAGCAGCGCTGATGATGTATGCGGTTGCCAATTCACCCGGTGGAATGTCGGCGGCATCTGCAATTCACATCAACATATTCGGGCCGCACCCCATTGTGGTCCATGGCTCCGAGGAGCAGAAACGTGCGTGGTTACCAGATCTTATTCAAGGTCGGAGTAAATGCTGTTTTGGTGTAACTGAGCCTGATTCCGGATTAGAGACCGGTAGTATCCAGACTTTTGCCCGACCCGACGGTGATGGCTATATCATTACTGGTCAGAAAATATGGACATCTACAGCACAGCATGCCGATAAGATCATGCTGCTGGTACGGACTACGCCGAAAGAACTGTGTCAGCGTGCGACAGATGGCCTGTCTCTTTTTTTTACAGATCTCGATAAACGTTTTGTGGAGATACGGGAAATCCCGAAGATGGGGCGCTCAGCGGTGGATTCCAACCTGGTATTTATCGACGAATTACCTGTGCCGAGAAAAGATCTGATCGGAGAAGAAGGCCGGGGTTTTGAGTACATTCTTCATGGCCTTAATCCGGAGCGGATCCTGGTCGGCGCAGAAGCTTTAGGCATTGGGGTGCAGACATTGAACCGGGCTGTGGACTATGCTCGTAATCGGGTCGTTTTTGGTCGACCCATTGGGCAGAATCAGGCGATTCAGCATCCGTTGGCTGAGAACTGGATGGATCTGCAGTCTGCGTTTCTGGTCTGCATGGAGGCAGCACGTCTGTATGATGCGGGAAAGCCTGCAGGGGCGCTGGCAAATGCCGCTAAATATCTAGGTGCAGAAGCAGGGTACCGTGCCGCAACGCAATCGGTTATGACCCATGGCGGTATGGGCTATGCCAAGGAATATCATGTTGAACGGCTACTCCGGGAGGCTATGATTCCTAGACTGGCACCGGTCAGTGCACAGTTGATCTTGTGCTACATCGCTGAGCGTGTACTGGAACTGCCCCGGTCATACTGACGGTGCCAGAGTAGTACTGCACATAACGCACAACCATCCGGTTTCATAGCAGGTAATCTGATGCTGCCACTGACAGATCTACGTGTTCTTGATTTGACTACGGTTATTTTTGGGCCGTACACGACGCAGATGCTGGGTGATTTTGGCGCTGATGTCATCAAGATCGAACCCCCCGAGGGTGATCTGACCCGGCATCTGGGGCCAGGCCGAAGTCCGGGCATGTCTTCACTTTACCTGGGTTGCAACCGGAATAAGCGCAGTGTGGTTTTGGACCTCAAGCGTGAACCGGCAAAGCGTGCATTGTGGCGACTGATCGAGAGTGCAGATGCAATCGTTCATAATGTCAGGCCGCAGAAAATGGCTGCTTTGGGGTTTGCGCCGGATCCTGTCATGGCCTGCAATCCAAAGATCGTCTATGGGGGCTTGCATGGTTACTGGGAAGATGGACCTTATGGAGGACGGCCGGCTTTTGATGATGTGATACAGGGCGAATCTGGCGTTGCAGGCACTTTCATGGCTCGAGGCGGTGAACCGGAACTGATGCCGACCATCGTTGCGGACAAAACTGCAGCACTACTTGCCAGTACCGGGTTGATCGCGGCGTTGCTTCAACGGTTTCGCACGGATAAGGGGGTTTATCTGGAAACTTCTATGTTTGAGGGGATGGTGGCCTATACTCTGCTCGAGCATCAGCATGGCACGATCTTCGACCCGAAGGTAACGGATACAGGTTACCCGCGGGCCTTGTCACCCTCCCGACGCCCTTATAGCACGCTAGATGGTTATATCTGCATGCTCGCCTATACCGACGACCAGTGGCAACGCTTCTGGTCTCTGGCAGGCAAGGTCGAATTGGTGACAGATCCCCGATTCGATTCTCTGTCAAGCCGCTCAAACAACATCGACACTCTTTACAGCCTGGCCGGAGAGGTACTTCGTACTCGTAGTACGCAGGAATGGTTGAATGTGTTGGGAGATGCCGACATTCCGGCTGGACCGGTTAACCGACTGGATGACTTGAGAAATGATTCTCATCTTAAAGCCACTGGATTCTTTAGATCCTATGAACACCCCAGCGAAGGGCGACTGGAGGTGCTCGACACGGCTTTTCGATTGGACCGACAACCGCTACCTGTTCGGCAGCATCATCCGAGACTGGGTGAACACAGCCGACAAGTCCTGGCTGAGGCGGGTTTTTCTGAATCAGAGATGGACGAGATCCTCGCCCGCTGATCTACTGCTGTAGCCCTAGGAGTTTAACCAGTCGGGATCGCGTTTCTCGATGAAAGCATCGATGCCTTCGCCCGCATCTTCAAACATCATGTTGCAGGCCATGATCTCACCCGCATCGCGATAGGCCTGCTCCAGAGAATGTTCTAGCTGCCGGTAGAACAAAGACTTTCCCAGCCGAAGCGTTTCCGCCGGTTTTCGTGCGATGTTTTGCGCAAGCGTCATCACGGTTTTGTCTAGGCTCTCAGGGGCTACAACGCGATTGACCAGCCCATATTCAAGCGCAGTCGGCGCATCGATGAATTCTCCGGTCATCAGCATTTCATAGGCCCGTTTCCTGGACAAGTTACGACTCAACGCAACACCGGGTGTTGAACAGAACAGTCCAAGGTTAACCCCTGAGACGGCGAATTGTGCTGTGCTCGAGGCAACGGCGAGGTCACTGTTTGCAACCAACTGGCAGCCGGCGGCGGTCGCAGTACCATGGACTCGGGTGATGACCGTTTGAGGCATTCGAACCATAGTCATCATCATGAGGCTGCAACGCCTGAAAAGATCCTGGTAGTAGTCCTTGTTCGGTGTCGCGCGCATTTCTTTAAGGTCATGGCCGCTACAGAAGGCATCCCCAGTACTTGCAATAATAACCACCTTGATGTCATGCCTTTCGCTTAGCTGATCGAGTAACAACTGCATGTCGGCCAACACCTGTTCTGACAGGGCGTTATACTGGTTTGGACGATTGAGCGTAACTGTGGTGATGCCATCACCATTCTCTGTCAACAATACGACATCGGTCTGTTCAGAAATTTCAGGTGATTGTTTCATCTGGCGTATCCGCTTATGTTGCGGCAACATACGTTACTCTTAAAAAGGTTGGAAGTAAACCGAAATGGTCGATATCACCGTTGAAGAAATAGAATTGCTGACGCTGGAATCGTTGCCATTCGCTGTTGATTATGGCTTCAGAGTCGATTCATTGGGATCGGGTACTTCGACCGTACGTGCCCCCTACCAGGAATCATTCCTTAGACCTGGCGGAACGATTTCTGGACCGGTGATTATGGGTCTGGCCGATTATGCGTTGTACGTCGCTATTCTGACTAAGATTGGTCTTGTCGAACTCGCAGTCACGACTAACTTTAATATTAATTTTCTACAACGCCCTGAACCGGGTGATCTGCTGGCGGTAGCCAGTGTGATCAAGATCGGAAAACGGCTTGCGGTCGGGGAAATTGAGGTCTACTTGGATGGGGGAGAGAGTATGATCGCTCATGCTACTTCAACTTATTCGATACCCCCGAAAACATAAACTGACAAATTCTGCATGATAACAACTCAATTGGAACACTATAACTTTTTGACTGCACGCCTTAAATGTCAGTGAGGTAGCGGCAATTCTGTCGTGTCTTTGATCTGTTCCATTACAAAGCCGGCCGTAACATTCGATAACGGCAGACGATCGATGAGTCGTATATAGAAGTCGTTATAGGATGTAATGTCGGGGACCATAACTTTCATCATGTAGTCGACATCTCCCGCCAGCCGGTAGAACCCCAGAACTTCTGGCATCTCGTCGATAGTCGCCACGAACTGGCTGAACCATTCTTGGGTGTGTTCATTGGTTTTAATTGAAACAAAAACCATAATTCCACCGCCAATCTTGTCGTAATCCAGCAGCGCGACCTTTTTCTTGATAATCCCTTCATCCTCTAAGCGGCGTATCCGTTTCCAGCAGGGGGTGGATGACAGATTCACCTGACCGGCAATCTCATTGATCGAGAGACTCGCGTCATTTTGAAGTAGGGAGAGAATTTTTCGATCGATATTGTCCATAGGAATTTATTCCATATTAATCGTATTGATTAGATAATTTAGGATTAAGTTTTAAAGTTTAGCATGAATTTAGTATTATTTATCTGTTTGATATTGTGCTCTGGGAGTCAAGAAGTTAAATTTCCTGACTCTAAGTATGTCCTGTTTCCACCGTTTACATGTCGAATTGATGGGAAAAAGCAACCCCCAAGTTTCTGGTGTATCCCGGCTAACCGCGGAGCCGATTTCTATCGGCGCGAGACAGGCCTGGTCCCTGATGCAGGCTGAGACATCAGCCAAACTGATCGATACCCGGTCAACCGTGGAGTACGTCATGATTGGCCACCCGCAAGGGGCTGTTCATATACCTTGGCAGGATGACCCTGATTGGGCGTGCAATCCCAGGTTCACGGAAGACATCAAAACCTTGATTGCAGATGACGAAGACAAGACAGATGGCGGGCACTCACCACCGATCCTCTTGATCTGTCGCTGTGGGGAACGCTCTCTCGAGGCAGGCAAGCGTTTGATGGCAGATGGGCTTGAGAATGTTTACAACGTCGTTCGATTTAACTTGCTGGCGGGAACGCTTTTGTTACCGGGCATTATCTCAGCGATACTCGATACAAAGGTCAAGTTTCAGCGCCTCCCCGTAGTCTCCTTCAAACAGATGTACTGGACGGGTACCCAGTCAAAGGTGTTGTAGCTATTGTCCGGGGCCGGTCAGCGGATAGTCACCATTTCAGTATCGATGATGAGTTTGTGGGTGCACCGTTAGGGTGAGGCTGCTTCGTCGACTTGTCGTTTTTTTTCTCGTGTGCGGACCATGCTCTGGTGTCTGGCTGTACACACACTGCAGGCGGCATTCTCTCCTAGCCCGGCAGGGCGCCACGTGTCAGGAGGAATAAAGCCACCCCGCCACAGGCCGAGGTTGTTCCGTTGTGCAAGACGTTCGTCTGCGTGATAGACACTCTCGGTGTCGCTAACGGTCAAGGCCCAACCGGATTCAACCAGCCAGCGATTCAGATTGCGTTCACCGATCCAGCATTCCGCAGTCAGTGTAATGCCCCCTGAGGAGCCCAGCAGTGGCACATAGACACAGTCGAGCTTGCCGTTTAAGAGGCGTTGGTCAAGGACCTGCCAGGCGATAGCCCCACAGGGCCATGGGACGTCATCGTCTTCACACAGCTGACCCGGTGCAGGAAGGCTGACACCGTACAACGAGATCAGCTGATCGCCAACGCGGAGCAAGCCTTTGTCGGGCAGTGTATGGACAGGTTCCGCCGCCTGGCTCGTTCCGGTCATCAGAACAGCGAGAACTATTACTGCCAAACCTGTCCGTTGGATTGCTGGTAATCGAGACATCAGTGCTGTACCTAATCGAACGGATGGCCTGTGATGTCGTCGTCAGAAACAGCTGTGTCCAAGTTCGACTGGATAGAAACGGGCTGCAATTCAGTTGCGCGGCAGCACCACCACGGCATCGGAAGACCAGGTCAGCCAGACCGGCTGGTTTGGTCGCGAGAGACTGTCGAGTGAACGCTCCAGATTTTGCAGTGCTACAAGGACCGGTTCGTCTCGATGATCGATATGGACATAAAAATGACTCCGGTCACCGAGGTAAGCCGATGGTCCCATTCGACCTTCAAGATAGCCGGCCTGATTTTCAGGGCTTTCAAATTGGGGCTGAAGTTTCTCCGGCCGGATAGCAATCCAAACTGGCGTGCCGCTAGAAAATTCTTGTCCGGTCTCTGAGGCGACGATCGTACCGAGAAGTTCACTTGCGACGGTGGTATTCCTAGCTTCAGAGTCAACCACCTCTCCCTCAAAAAAATTAATACTGCCGATAAAGTCAGCAACGAACCGGGTCCTTGGCGACTCGTACAACTCCGCCGGTGTTGCAATTTCGATGACCTCGCCATCGGACATAACAGCGATACGGTCTGACAGTGTCAGAGCCTCTTCTTGGTCATGAGTGACAAAAAGAAAGGTGATACCGAGTTGCTGTTGCAACTGCCGCAATTCGATCTGCATCTGCTCACGTAGTTTTTTATCGAGTGCGCCGAGTGGTTCATCAAGCAACAGAACTTTGGGTTGCTTAATCAGCGCCCGAGCCAGAGCAACACGTTGCCTTTGACCACCTGAGAGTTCATCAGAGCCACGGGATCCGTAGCCTGGCAATTTGATCAATTCCAACACTTCGTCAATCCGTTCGTTCAGGTCAGATTTAGACAGTCCTGACTTGCGCATACCGAAAGCAATATTTGCTCGTACATCGAGATGCGGAAAGATTGCATAATTCTGGAACACCATATTGACCGGTCGCCTATTGGGAGGTATTGCTGACATTGGTTGATCGTCTATAAAGACCTCTCCCTCAGTGGGTGTTTCAAACCCGGCAACTATTCTGAGTAGTGTCGTTTTGCCACAGCCTGAAGGGCCCAGCAAAGAAAAAAACTCGCCACGCTGGATGTCGAAACTGGCTTGGTTTACCGCGGTGACGGTGCCAAAACGTTTGCTCACCTGGCTGAATGAAATGATAGATTCGTCCATATCAGATTCCTGACGGGCTCCCCGTTTTTACTCCCCGTCGTCGCAACCATTCAGCAAAGGAGACGACGAAGAATGATATGACAAATATACTTGCACCCAATGCCAACACGGCAGGTAGTTTGGTGGGGAAGCGCAATGAACTCCAAATATAGAGCGGAAGTGTGGGGTCGGTGCTCGATAGAAAAAATGCCAGGACAAATTCGTCAAAGGAAATCGTGAAGGTCAGCAAAAGGCTGGCGACGATTCCTGGTAAGACAATCGGGAAGGTTACGCGCCAGAAAGTCATCCAGCCGTTTTCCCCAAGATCCAAAGCCGCTTCTTCAAGACTGTTATCAAAACCCTCCATTCTCGAAATCAGCACTAGCATTGAAAATGGTATGCATAGCAGTGAGTGTGAGAAACCAACTGTCCACAGTGACAAGGGAATGTCGACTTGACTGATAAGAATCAGTAGTGAAATTGCCAGAATAATTTCGGGGATTACGAGGGGAATCATGATAAAACTGATGATTGGCCCCCGTCCCGGTAATCGGTAGCGGGTGAGTGCTTTGGATGCTAGTAAACCGAGGATGGTGCTGACGATAGCGACAATCAGACCCACCTTTACACTATTGAGCAGTGCTTCCAACAGATCGGGACGGTTCACCATCTGGTAATACCATTTCAGAGTAAATCCTTTTAGCGGAAAAGCGATGTACTTTGAGTTGTTGAAGGAAAACAGTGGTAGGAACAATACTGGTAAGTAGATAAATGTCTCATGAGACCCGCCTTCGGAAACTGTGTGTTCCCCAGAGAAATAGACTAATCATTAGGGCAACTGTCAGCATCGATATGACTGATATGGCAGCCCCTAAAGGCCAGTTGAGCGCTTTGCCAAACATCGACTGGATAATGTTACCGATCATGATGCCACTTGGCCCGCCGACAAGAGAAGGTGTTACATAGTCACCGACTGTTGGTATGAATACGAGCAGACTGGCTGCAATTACACCAGGTAGAGATAAAGGTAAGGTGACCCGCAAAAAGGTCATCCAAGCGTTCTCGCCGAGATCGCGGGCAGCTTCAAGAAGAGAGCGGTCTATTTTCTCCAGTGACACATAGATTGGCAGGATGGCAAAAGCAGCCCACGCATGTGCCAGAGTGATCATAACAGCCGTTGGGTTATACAGTAGAAACTCAAGAGGCTCAGAAATAAATCCCAAGGTTTTAAGCCCCGAGTTGATTACGCCGTTGTAGCCCAGCATTACTTTCCATGCGAATACCCGAAGAAGATAACTGGTCCAGAACGGTACTGTGATCAGAATGAGCCAAACCAGTTTGTTGTGCTGAATTCTAAAGGCAATGAAGTAGGCCATCGGGTAAGCCAGTAGCACAGTAGCTAATGTGACTAATCCGGACATACGAATAGACTTAATCAGGATCTTTCCATAGATGGGTTTCTGGAAAAAGTCTGTGTAGTTCTTCAGTGAAAAAGTTCGGATGAAATCCAGATAGTCCTGGATCCAGAAGCTCAGCGTAAACAACACGGCCAGTGGCATTGCCAGTCCCAGCAATAACGCAAGTAACGTAGGCGACAACAGGCTGTAACCGCGAACTGCCTCGCTGGTTCGAAAAATTCGGGCTAGGCTGAATCCGAATTGGTGATGGGACGCAGTAGTGCTTGAGGAATTCATGCTCTAGCCGAGGCTTGGTCGCTGTCACACACTAAATAGACGCTGCCTTTCTAGATCGACAGATGCCGTATTGAATTGCAAAAAATACGGACAGGGACAACAAGTTGTCCCTGTCCGTGACCATATGCTTACTTAGAGGCCTGCTTTGACCTCTTCGAACATGGCCTGTAGAGCAGGCTCGTTACCCATTGGGGCTTGGAAGATTCCTGCATCTAGAGTCGCGTTTACATCGGTGGAGTAGCCAAGCTCTTTGAGCAGTCCAGGCTGATCATTCTCGACTTGCGCGAACGCCTTCACGTTACCGTGGCCATAACCGTATTCGGTGAGTGCAAACACACCTGATTCGACGCTAGCATAGGCATCGACATAGTCATAAATCATGTCTAGTTTCGCTGGATCATGGTCAGTCATCAGGCAGAAGCCACAAACCCAAGTCATTGCGCCTTCCTTTGGACTGGTATAGCGCACGTCTAAACCTTCTTTTTTGAGCGCCGCGTAAGATGAATTCCACGCAGATGTTGCGATCAATTCTCCAGAGGCTAGTGCCTGTTCGATATCGGCGGGACTGGTCCAGTAATAACGCATCAATGGCAGCTGCTCTTTGAGTGAGGCACGGGTTTTTTCCATTTCAGCATCAGTCATATTGAAGGGGTCTTTCGCTCCGATGTAGATGGCTGCGACCATGACACCATCAATCAGGCTGTCCGCCATTGACAGGCGGCCCTTGTACTTGGGATCCCAAAGCATACCCCACGTCTCATTACCGACATATTCTGGTGCAAGGTCAGCCCGATATAAGACTGATGTCAGCCCCCAGTCCGTTGGGATGAAGTATTGTTTATCGCCTTCGAAGGTGCCAGGAATAGTTTTCAGGGCAGGGATAATATCGGACCAATTCGAAAGTCGGCTGGGATCCATAGGTTGAAGGATGCCTGCATCTTTCCAGATTGGAACCTTGTATGAACATGGGTGCGTTAGGTCAACCTTAAATCCGGCCCGCATCTTGGCGAAAGCCTCTTCTTCGTCGCCGAAGATGGCAAAGTTGGGAGATTGACCATGTTTTCCGATATATGGTTGATGCAACTCAGGTACTTCCCAGCCCTCCCAAGTAAACACAATCGGGTGATCGTTACTGGCGGCGCTGGCCATTTTTGATCCTAAGGGTATGGTTACCATCGTGGCGCCGAGCGCAATTAGTTTCTGGTTGAACTGCCGCCGGCTCATTCTGCCAGTCGCAAGCTCTTCGATAATCTGGTCTTTTTGCATTTTGTGCTCCTCCATCTAAGAAAGCTTTGGTTAAAACAATTTGGGATTTAATTGGTTATTCCGCTATAGGTCTCATCGAGCCCTTGAACTACCTTCGCAATCATTTCGTCGATTTCCGCCTCCGACATGATTAGTGGCGGTGAGATGATCATGGTATCACCAACGGCCCGCATAACTAATCCAAGCCGTAGGCATGCATCACGACAGCGTGTTCCGGTCTCACCCACAGGATCATAGCGCGTGCGGGTAGTTTTGTCCCGCACGAGTTCGAGTGCGCCAAGAAAACCAAGGCCTCGGCTTTCCCCAACCAGTGGGTGATCAGCCAGTGATTTCCATTTTTTCTGCAGATAGGGGCCTGTTACTGTGTCCACATGGTCAATAATTTTTTCGTCGCGAAGAATTCGCACGTTTGCGCAGGCGACCGCACAGGCTGCGGGGTGACCGGAATAGGTCATGCCGTGGAAGAATTCACCACCTTCTTCGATCAGGACACGAGACACATGGTCGGCCACCATCACGGCTGCAATGGGTAAATACCCGGAAGACAGTCCCTTGGCAATGGGCATTAGGTCCGGTTGTAGATTGTAGTAATCGCTGCCAAACCATTTCCCGGTTCTGCCAAATCCGCAGATGACTTCATCAGCCACCAGCAAAATCTGATAGCGACGGCAGATATCACTGATTTCCGGCCAGTAGGTATCCGGTGGTATGACGACACCGCCGGCACCCTGAATGGGTTCAGCTATAAAAGCAGCAACACGGTGCTCCCCAAGCTCATTGATTTTTTGTTCCAGCTCTTGAGCCATTTTAAGGCCGTATCCTTCTGGGGAATCAGCACCGCCGTCTTGGTACCAGTAAGGCTCACCAATATGCGTGATACCCGGGATCGGCAGGCCGCCCTGGGCATGCATTGTCGACATGCCGCCCAGACTTGCGCCGGCCATCGTGCTGCCATGATAAGCATTCTTTCGGCTGATGATGACCTGTTTATCGGGTTGTCCCAGTGAAGCCCAGTAATGTCGGGCCATCCGGACCACAGTATCGTTTGCTTCGGAGCCTGAATTGGTGAAAAAAGCATGGTTGAGATTCGCAGGCGTAACTTCAGACAGGAGTTGAGACAGCTCGATCACTGGTGGCGTGGCTGTTTGAAAAAAAGTGTTGTAGTACGGTAGGGCCTCCATTTGTTGCCTGGCCGCATCGACCAGTTCCTGACGTCCATAACCTACATTGACACACCACAATCCGGCCATCGCATCGAGGATTTTGTTTCCATCTGAATCCCAGAGATAAACACCATCAGCCTTTTCAATGATCCGGGCGCCCTTGGCGTGCATCTGTTTGTGATCTGTAAACGGATGTAAAAAGTGTGCGCTGTCCAGAGCCTGCCAGTCGGCGGTTGACTGCTGCATTTGTGTCACTTCAAAACTCCTGTCGATATCTAGCTGGTGGTTAGAAAACAATATTTGTACAGCCGTAATTGACGCGTTGCATTATCCTTGAATGAATTTATGCATCTACGGAAAATTCTTGGCATCATCAATGGGGAACGATACACCCAGTATATGTCATCGGATCTATATTCGGTCCTTCAGAGTATATTCAGACATTAAGCAGTAGATGCTCTCTTTCCCAGGAGCTGATTACCTGGAGAAATGTTCCATGTTCGTTTTCTTTTACTGCATTAAAGGCCCTGACGAAACGTTCTCCGAGAATTTCCCGCAGTGGTGTGCAGTCCTGCAACGCTCGCAGTGCCTGCTCCAGAGTTCGTGGCAGGTCATACGGCATATTGTAGGCATTGCCGGTGACAGGTTCCGATGGCTCGAGCTGGTCCATCATTCCGAGCAGACCGCAGGCAAGGCTAGCGGCAACGACCAGGTAGGGATTGGCGTCTGCTCCGGGTACCCGGTTTTCGATGCGCCGTGACTCGGGTGTTGAAGCGGGTACTCTCAAACCAACGGTACGGTTGTCGTAGCCCCAATGTACGTTGATTGGTGCAGCATGGTCGCGAATCAGACGGCGGTAAGAGTTGACATTCGGTGCAACGAGAGACATTGCAGCTGGAAGGTAGCGCTGGAGTCCTGCAATATGGGCAAAAAATAGTGGACTGGCCTGCCCGCTATCGTCGCTGAATATGTTTCTACCGGTATGGTTGTCGACGATGCTTTGATGGATGTGCAAGGCACTGCCGGGTTCTTTTTCCATCGGCTTCGCCATGAACGTGGCATACATGTTGTGCCGTAATGCTGTTTCGCGTGTGGCTCGTTTGAAAAGAAATGCCTGGTCCGAGATCTTGACCGGATCACCATGCACCAGGTTGATCTCCATCTGGGCTGCACCTGCTTCGTGATTAAGTGTCTCAAGCGCGATATCGAGGACTTCGCAGTGGTCGTATAGATCCTCAAACATAGGATCGAATTCGTTCACCGCATCAATACTGAACGACTGACGACCGGGTTCTGCACGGCCGGAGCGTCCGACCGGTGGTTCCAGAGGGTAGTCCGCATCATGATTCGGTTTGACCAGGTAGAACTCGAGTTCAGGGGCCACGATGGGTGTCCAGCCGAATTCACGATAAGCCTGCATGACTTTGTGCAAAACATAGCGTGGTGACATCTCCACTGGACTACCATCTGCGTAAAAACAATCGTGAATAATGAGCGCAGTCGGATCCTGGGCCCAGGGCACCAGCCTGAAACTTTCAATGTCCGGTTTTAGAAAAATGTCACCGTCCGACGGATCAACTGCACTTTGATCTTCGGGATAGTCGCCTGTGACGGTCTGAAGGAAGATACCCTCAGGCATACGCAGGCCAACTTCTTCACTGTATTTCTTTGCCGGAATCAGTTTGCCGCGGGCAATCCCGGTCATATCGGGGATAACAGCTTCTATCTCGTCGATATCGTGGTTCCGGATCCACTGCTGGATGGAACGGAGCGGACTTTCGTTCGGAGCTGGGACAATCCTTGGTTTTGAGGTCATTCGCGCGACGCTATTGGCAAGACTGGGCAGTGTAATCGATGGTCGTTACTGGAAACAGGCTCGCTTACGCCATGACCAGATGATTCGAAATGAGTACTGCATCTGTGAGTACTGCATCTGGACTATAGAAACCGGATCAGGATTCACACCGGTACCGGAACGTACAGCAGGGGGCACCGTCCATAATGGTCTGGTCTCTTTGTAATGTGATGCGGTCATCGAATCCCTGACAGAAAGTGCCGTCGCGATGGCAGGAGAGCAGGTGGCCGATGTGCCCAAGATCCATCTCTTGGTACATCTCTGCGTAACGGCAACGCGTCACATTGAAATCGAACTGGTCGTCAGATTCATGCAAAACATCGACTTCCAGTGCGCCACCCGCCTTCCACTGCTCGAATAGATCGATAAAGTTGCGAAGGGGCGACTGGTCCGGTGAGCTGTGAGTGGCTGCAAAGTGCTGGCCTTCGGCAATCGCTGCGTTTTGGATAGCAACACGCAGAATATCTTCGGCTTTGGTTTGCCCCAGTTGTGCTGACATTTCGTCGAATACCGGGCCCATGACCTCTGCCTGTAGTCGGCGTTTGAAGATAATCGGTATATTGTCCATTGTGAGTCTCCAGGTGGAATCTAAGATTAAGTGTCTTCCAGGGCAACACCTTCCAGCGTGATTCGGTGCATCAGCCTTCGCTCGCCGTGGTAGTCATTCAGGGCGTGGTGCCAGGTGGCCCGGTTATCCCACATCGCGATCGAGTTCTGGCGCCAGCGAAACCGGCAGGTGAATTCGGGTCGGCTGCCATGTAGGTAAAGATAGTCAAGAAGAGGCCTGGATTCTTCTTTTGTCCAGCCGTCGAAACGCAGAGTGAATTGAGGATTGACATAAAGTGCCGGACGGCCCGACAGTGGATGTCGAATGACAACAGGGTGATTCGCATCTTGACTGGCCGCAGCCGCGTTACCGAGCCGATCACCGATATCCGATTTGTCACGCCAGTCCTGATAGGCTTGGGGACCAAATACATCACGGCTGGAATGAATCGCCCGAAGTGAGCTCAGCATCTGCTTGAGACCTTCAGAGAGACTGTCGTAGGCCGCATACATGCTGGCGAACACCGTGTCTCCGCCCGAGTCCGGTATCTCCCGAGCGTAGAGGATTGAACCTGTTGCCGGGATTTGATCGTAAGAATGGTCGGTGTGCCATAGTCTACCGATGTTCGAGGTTTGTTCGGGCTCCTTGCGCACTTCGGCGATCAATGGATAGGAAGGCACGGGTTTGAAAAATCGATTTACATTGATTTTTCCCCAGCACTGGGCAAAGTCAATGTGTTGCTCGGGCGTAAGATCTTGATCGCGGAAAAAGATCACAGCGAAATCAGAAAAAGCGCGCTGAACCTCTTCGAATACGGCAGTAGAGAGTCCGTTGGCGATATCCACACCATGGATTTCGGCACCGATCGCACCACTCAACGGATGGACCTCTATGTGTCTATAGCCCGAGTCGTGAGTGAACGGGGTAGTCATCAGTCAAGTGTTTCTAGTGTTGTGTCCAGACTGGTCGCCAGCCGGTCGACGATGTCGGAGAGCTGATTTTGGGACACGGTATAAGGTGGCGCAAGCAGCACATGGCTGCCCTGCCTGCCGTCCACAGTACCTCCCATAGGATAGCAGATCAGGCCGTTGTCCATTGCTGCGGATTTGAGTCGACGGTGCACCTCAAGTGATGGTTCGAATGGAGATTTGGTGCTTTTATCTGCGACAAATTCAAGACCCACGAACAGACCCCGCCCGCGAATGTCTCCCACATGGGGGTGCTCTCCGAATTCTGCGACCAGCGACTCCATCAGTAATGCGCCCATCGTCTGTACACGTTCCAGCAGGTTCTCGTGTTCAATGACGTGCTGTACTGCCAGTGCTGCGGCACACGCAACCGCATGGCCCAGATAAGTATGGCCATGCTGGAAGAAGCCGGTGCCTTGATGAATCGTCTGATAGATCTGTTCATTGACCATGACGGCCCCCACTGGCTGATAACCGCCACCCAGCCCTTTGGCAATGGCGATTAGGTCGCCGCAGATACCGTCCTGTTCACAGGCAAACAGTGTGCCGGTCCGGCCCATTCCACACATCACTTCGTCGAGTATCAAAAGAATTCCGTGTCGATCACAGATTTCTCGAATACGCCGAAAATAACCGGGTTCCGGTGGTACTGCGCCTAGCGTGGCACCGACGATGGGCTCAGCGACAAATCCAATGACGTTTTCTGCGCCGAGTTCCAGGATTTTTTCTTCAAGTTCATCGGCCGCCCGCAGTGCATAGGTCTTTGCGGTCTCGTCAGTACGTTGTTCTCGGTAGGCATAGCAGGGGGCAATGTGATGAGCCTGTATGAGTAGCGGATCATAAGGCTGGCGCCGCCACAGATTCCCACCGGTGGCCAGGGCGCCGAGAGTGTTGCCGTGGTAGCTCTGACGGCGGGCGATGTACAGTCGCTTCGATGGTTCATCACGCTCTAGAAAATACTGTCGCCCCATCTTCAGGGCGGCTTCCATGGCTTCTGAGCCTCCGCTGACCACATATACTTTGCCGAGTGGGCCGGGCGCCCGGGTAGCGAGATGAGCCGCTAGTTGTTCCAGCGGCTCGTTGGTGAAAAATGCCGTGTGGGCAAAGGGAATGGCATCCACTTGATCTTTTATAGCACGAATGACCTCCGGGTGACTGTGGCCCAGGCAGGACACAGCGGCACCGCCAGACGCATCGAGATAGGTTTTGCCTGTCTGATCGACGATGTAGGCGCCGTCACCTGAGACTGCAAACGGCAGATTACTATGCGTATGGCGGTGGAAAACGTGGGTCATCGTTTCGGTTGATTGCAGCGGGCATAAGTCGAGTTATTATGCTTTGACAGTATAGCGATATCGACGGGAAGATCACGCTGTCGGTATTCGAAGAGCGGAGCAGGTGTGTCATGCATGATTTCGACTTTATTGTGGTTAAGAGTAATGGTATCCGGTTGAAACTTGCTATGGCCGGAGACGGACCCCTTGTGATTTTCTCTCACGGCTGGCCGGAGAGTTGGTACAGCTGGAGACATCAGATTCCTGTTATTGCCGGCGCTGGCTATCGGGCGGTGGCTTATGATGTCAGGGGGTACGGAGAATCCGAACATCCCTACCCCATTGAAGCGTACACAATCAAACAACTGGCGGCAGATGTTATCGGAATTATTGACGCACTGGGGTATGATGAGGCCATTCTTTTCGGGCACGACTGGGGCGGTCCGATCGCGTTAAGTACCGCTGTACTGTATCCCCAACGGATCAGCGCAGTGGGCAGCCTTTCAGTTCCTCACACCGGTCGTGGATCCAGACCAGTACTGGATCACTGGCGGTCAGTGTATCGGGAGCAGTTTTTCTATCAGCTCTATTTTCTCAAGCAGGACATAGCGGAGCAGGAATTCGAACAGAATTTACAGCGCTCACTCTATCTCACGTACTGCAATCTTGATGGACGGGGTGTTGCGGCCAATTCAAGTCACAGGAGCCTTGATCTAGAACCGGTCAAACGGTCGGATGCGAGCTTTCTCGCCGGTATGTACGAGCCCAAGACTTACCCGGACTGGTTGACACCAGATGATCTGGCCTATCTGGTCGGACAGTTTGAAAACAGTGGTCTGCGTGGGCCACTTAACCGCTACCGTGCCCAGAATATAGATTGGTACCAGTTGCCACAGCTTAGCCAGCCAGTCGAGCAACCGGCCTGCTTTATTACTGGGGCGCTTGATCCCGTGAACGCGTTCCTTTTTCACGGCGCCCCGACCCGTACGCAGATCGAAAAACACTATCACAACCTCGTGTTGTTTGGATTGCTGGAGGATGTTGGACACTGGACCCAGCAGGAAGCGCCCACCATGGTCAACACGTTGTTATTGAAGTTTCTGGAATCGGTCGGTGCTAGATAATGGTTATGGCTCTAGCGCCACGTTTTTTCGTTATCCCAGATCTCCCGGGGCATAGGCAATCCACTGAAGTCAGCTGAATCAAGGGGTTGATCCGGTTTTATGCCGATAGATTCCAGGGTCAGCGTCAGTTGGCGGGTATGTTGACCTGAATGCCAGGCTGTTCGTTCGAGTACTTCATGCAGTGTGACCTCACCATAATAGACCTTGCCGGGTTGCGTGAAATCAGTTGCCTGTCCTTTGTGTGTCCACCACAAATTTACCCGATCAGTCACAGCGTGCGCGAACGCCAAAAGGTCCTGACGCGTTGCCAATACCTCGGGCAAGTGACTGACTAGCGCCTCGTAAGTGTACGGCGTGTCATGCTCGACATGATCTAGAAACACTTTGGGAATCTGAAAAATGTGGTAAGCAAGTTGCCGATAAGAACGTGGCCGGTCTGGCAGCATGGAATCCAGCTGGTTCTCTGGAATCTGGTTCATAAAACGCTGGGCTGCAGTCAGGATTGTGTTGAGGCGAACGATCAGGGTCGCCGGATCCAACATAGTGTGGGGCTGCCAGTCAAATCCTGCGACACGAGCCACATCTCGGAAAACTGCGCCATTGGCCCAGTCTGAACCACGGGCGACTATCGGTACGAGTCTCAGGCCCAGAGTTTGAAGATCTTTAAAACCGTCGGGGTCTTCGAGTACGTTGATGGACTCAAACGTCACACCGTGGTCAAGCAGAAATTCCTTGGTCTTCAGGCAGCTGGAACAGCCTGGCTGCCAGTAGACTTTAAGCGGTAATGCGTTTTGGGTGCGGGTCATGAACGGGTCTCGATTGGGTTCAGTTGACGATGCCTGTACCGGATTATTATTGTTTCGGGGTCAAATGGCCACTGACCGTGTTCAGAGTATGTTGATAACTTTCGGTGTTCGGGTATCTCTTGGATACAATGTCGGTGAACCGAATTGTGTCGGCTTTCAATGAATAAGAATTATGTAACCTGAATTAATGGCAAGAAAAGGGAAAAAATCACTAAAACGCCGCCCCTCCGTGCGTGCCCTGATGAGCAGGAACACAAAGAAAGAGCGGAATATACCGTATCTGGAGGAGTTGCAACTGGCCCTAAGTCATCAGGCGGCGGGTCATCTTGGTCAAGCTGAAGAAATACTGCAGCGTGTTTTAGCACATAAGTCTAATCACGCAACGGCGCTCAAATTACTGGGTCGCTTGTATTGTGACAGTGGTCGGGTGGAGCAGGGTATCCGCTGCCTTGAACAGTGTGTCCAATACGAACCGGGCGAGTTATCAAACTACACTGAACTCGGCCACGTATTGCGGGTCACAGGTCGGCGCGACGCAGCCGAACAGGTTCTGCTCAAGGGGATTGGCCTCAAATCGAATGATCCCCAGGTGCATTATGAACTGGGGTGCCTTTACCACGACCAGACAAAACTCGAACCGGCAAGTGCTGAACTGAATCTGGCGCTCAAACTGAACCCGAATCATATCGCTGCCCGGCAAAGATTAGGAGAGATTCACCAAGCTCTGGGGCAGAGCGGCGAAGCAGAATCGTGTTTTCGCCGGGTGATCTCAAAATCACCACATGATCCCGAGGCGCATCGAGGGTTGGCCTATCTGAAAAGGTTCACTGAATACTCCCCGGATATTCAGTCGATGGAAGCGAGTTACGAAAAATCCTCCGAACAGGGAATGGATCGTGTCGTCCTGGCCTTTTCCCTGGGTAAGGTATTTGAGGATCTTGAGCGTTACGATGAGTCGTTTGCCTACTATGAAGAAGCCAATCGGCTTCACCGCAGCCTTTACCAGTTTTCGATAGACCAGGAAGCGGCCTATTTTGAGACTTATCGTGACGCTTTTACGTCCGACTGGTTAACGGATACAGCCAAGCACGCTATTGAAGATGCAACGCCAATCTTCGTGATCGGTATGCCGCGTTCCGGCACCAGTCTGGTTGAACAGATTCTGGCGTCTCACTCGAGTGTTTTCGGTGCAGGTGAGGTGTATCATTCGTCGGTGTTTGACAGCCAAGTCGCACAGGTAACCGGTCGACCCTTCCCACAGTCGATTAGTAGCGTTCCGGTTGACGTCCTCACTCAATCAGCGCAGGTCTATATAGAGAATC
>LUMD01000179.1_pt1 | contig 25452 bp, 24 predicted proteins | sample 729651 | NCBI WGS metagenome assembly LUMD01 (sample SAMN03860272, study PRJNA289734) | marine metagenome | biome: seawater column; feature: ocean; material: water; isolation source: Red Sea water column Station 34 - depth 258m | place: Saudi Arabia: Red Sea | collected 2011-10-15 | depth 258 m | reverse complement strand
ATTCCCATGACACCAGATGGGAAACCAACACCAGCACTTTTGACTAGAACATCATTAAAACATGCAGGCATCCAACATGTAGTTATTAACGCTGGTGGTAAGATTCTTCCAAAACTACCATATTTTGAAACTAATCTTCCTTTTGGCAAAAACATATCCAAAGAGCCTGGACTTGAGAAATCTTCTGTTATGCGTGCAATTGATTATGGTAAGAAGGTTGGTAATGTATTGGCTTTAGCTACCAATTGTCTTGTAATTGGAGAATCTATACCTGGTGGCACAACTACAGCGCTAGCTGTTATGAAGGGACTAGGTATTGATGCACGCGTAAGTTCTAGTATGCCCGACAGTCCACAATCGTTAAAAAATCAAATTGTTGAAAAAGTACTAGAACGTTCTGATTCCAAGGAACCATATGATGTAATAGCAAATGCTGGCGACCCAATGATCCCGTTTGTTGCGGGCATGTTAAGCACTGCTTCCGAGATAACAAATGTTATTCTGGCTGGAGGTACTCAGATGGCTGCTGTACTTGCATTAGCAAAAACAACGGGATATGATGAGAATCGAGTGGCAATTGGAACTACTTCATACATAACTGATGATAGCGATGCAAATTTGTTAGAAGTTGTAGAATCAATATCTGATATTCCAGTGTTATCCATAAATCCACAATTAGCAGATTCAAAATTTGATGGCTTGCGTGCATATTCAGAGGGATTTGTAAAAGAAGGGGCTGGCGCTGGTGGGAGTATGATTGCCTCAATACTCAAAACTGGTATTAGCTCAAAAAAATTACTGGATGAAATCGACTGTGAGTATTCTCGAATTACTACTTAACTGTAACAGACTTTGCTAAATTTCTTGGATAATCGGGATCTGTTTTCTTTTCTAACGCAGAATAATACGCTAGTAGTTGAATGGGAATGATTTCAATTATGGGATATAATGCTTCATCAACTGAGGGAATTTCAATCCAATGGTCATATACATCATTTTTCTTATCTGATATCCCAATAATTTTTGCACCCCTTGCCTTGATCTCATTCGCACTGTTCAGCGTATCGTTGTATGTAGAGTCACTTGGATTAATTATTATCACATAGACATTTGAATCCATCAAGGCAAGTGGTCCATGTTTTAATTCTCCACCCGGTATACCTTCTGCATGAATGTATGAAAGTTCTTTTAGTTTCAGTGCAGCTTCTCTCGCAATGGGAAGATGAATTCCTCTTCCAAGTACGTAAATATCTGTTATTTCCTTAAGATTTTTTGCTAATTCTTTTATCTTTAAATTATTTGACAGGACCTGAGAAATTACACCTGAAACTTTTTTCCAATCTGGATTGATACACCCATTGCATAATTGATCAGTAATTTTGTATAGTATTGCAAGCTGTGATGTAAAGCTCTTTGTTGCAGCAACACCAATCTCTGGTCCACAATTTAATGCAATTGCTAGTGATGATTGCTGTGAAAGAGACGAATTTAGAAGGTTTACAATAGACAAAATCTTTGCATTCGATTCTTTGGCAATTTTGACCGCTTCTAACACATCAGCACTTTCACCACTTTGTGAGATAGTGATAAGTGTTGAATCAGATTCAATTTCATTCGGCGAAAAAGGCAGTTCGCTAGAAATTAACGTATTTATTTTAATTTTTGCAAATTTTGACATTAGGTATTTTGCTATTTCCGCTGCATTGTAGCTAGTCCCACTTCCAGTGATGTACAAGTTTTTTGCTTGTTTGATATTATCAACAAGTTGTTGAATCTGGTTATTATCCACAGCACGTAATATTGTATCCGGTTGTTCTGAAATCTCCTTTATAGTAAAATGAGCATAATCCCCTTTGTAAACATCAGCAAATTCTTTTGACACTTTCGTAATTTGATATTTGACAGACGTCCCATCAAAATCAAAAATATGTATTCCAGAATCATTGATAATTACAAAGTCTTCATTATCAACATAAATTGCATCATCAGTGTTTTCTATGAATCCTAATACGTCACTGGACAAATAATGACCATTTTTTCCTACTCCCACAATCAATGGTTCATGAAATCTTGCGGCTGCAAGAGTACCATCTTCAAAAATTGCAACGAAAGAATAGTGTCCCTTTATCTGATTAACTGTTTTGATAATGGATTGTTTAACATCAGAAGTCTCATCCAAATTTAGCTGAATTAGATTTGCGATAACTTCTGTGTCTGTTTCACTTTGAAATTCATAGCCCTTGTTTTGTAAATCAGATTTTAATTCTTCAAAATTTTCAACAATTCCATTATGAACAATTGCAATTTTTCCTGAATTACTTGGATGTGGATGGGCATTTTTTTCAGTTACTTTGCCATGCGTTGCCCATCGTGTATGACCAATACCAATGTTCCCAGGAATACTATCAAGTTTAACAGTATTATTTACCTCAACAACTCTTCCAACTCCTTTTTTGAGCACAATCTTGTTTCCTGATTCTGTTGCAATACCTACGCTATCATATCCTCTATATTCCATCTTTTGTAATCCTTTGACAAGTATAGGTGCAGCAGAATTCTTTCCAGAGTAGCCAATAATAGAACACATTTTAATTCTTAAGAAATTAGATTGTTATTTACTGATAAGCTTAACTTATGATTATTCAGTTGATTCTTTTTGCATTTCCTGCTTAACTGGCGTTTCTTCATTTTTAGGTTGTTCAACGGTTTCAGTCGCTAAGTTTTCCGTTTCTACACTGCCTAAATCTGATTCTGGTTTAGATAAAGTTTGATTAAATGATGATTCAGGGATTAAATGTATCTTTGATTCCTCGTCAATTTTTACAATATATGATGGAATTGTAACAATACCATCACCTATCATTATATGTCCATGTACAATTGCTTGTCTTGCTTGGTATGGAGTTTTAAAGTATAATTTTCTCTGAACGATAGTTTGTAAACGTCGTGATAACAAATCAGTAACTTGTAAATTTAATACGTCATCTAATGTTGAGTTTTTATCCACTAATCCAATTTTAGAAAGTGAATTTATTAATACAGGTTCTTTTTCCTTTCTAATCTCTTGTCTTAAAGCTAGTAATGAACGAGCCTGATGTCTTAGTTTTGAAAGATTAGTACGTGCTTTCCATAATTCTCTTTTCGTTTTTAATCCAAATGTACCAAGTGTTTTCAATTCATCCATCATTAAATTATAATTAAGTGGACGTTTTGGTTTCTTCCAAATTCTTCTAGTCAGCAGGAGCATCTTTCTTTTCAGCCTTAGGAGCATCTTTCTTTTCAGCATCATCTTTAGTTTCGGCATCTGGTTGTTCGCCTTCTGTGCCAGCTGCAGGCGCACCAGCTCCACCGGCTTGTGTAGGCATTACTTTACCTCCTTTAGCAACACCAACTGCTCCACCTTTTCTACCAGTACATCTAGTGCGCTGACCTCTAACTTTTAATCCATACATATGTCGATATCCTCGCCAACTACCAGTTGTTTTCTCCCTTTCAATATCATTTCTTACTGTAAAAGCAATATCAGATGTTAACAGGTGTATATCTTTACCAGTTTCAACATCTTTTCTTCTGTTTAAAAACCAAGATGGAAAATTAGACGCTGATGGATTTTTAATGATATTTTCAATTGATTTAATATGTTCTGTTGATAAGTGACCAACTCTCTGATTAGAATTGATTTTTAAAACGCTTAAGATTGTATTTGCAAACATGTAACCAACACCCTTTATTTGACTAAGTCCCACTAACATTTTTTTGTCTCCAGGAATATCATTTCCCAAGATCCTTACCATGTGTTGATACTCTGTGCTCATGTATGCCTGATTTCAAATATCCCCATTAAAAACTATGCTAGTATTAGAGGATAATTCTAATTAGAAAGTTTATTATTTTCATTATCAAAAATGGATGACATGGTTGATGATATCTCAGATAACAACAAAATCCTCGAATCAATATTTGAACCTAATAATTCTGAGATCCTAGTACAGATGGAAAGTGGTTCGAAAAAAATCTCAGATCTTGCTAAAAATCTTGATATACCTAAAGAAAAAATTGAGCAAAGTCTTTCATATTTAATGGAGCATGGTTTTGTAAGCAAAATCGAAAAAGATAATCAGGTAAATTATTCAGTTAATGCTGACATGCTTTCGAAGGTATTAGAAAATAATGATAATTTTAAGAATGTTGATGATGGGTTAGCAAAACTCGACAGCTTTTTAAATTAAAGTACAATTTCGATCAATTCTAAACCATAAATTAACAAAAAAAACTATTTTTTTCCTAATCAGCATATAAATACTGTGAAAATCTCGTAGGTTCAATATCATGAAACTTTCAGGAAAATTTTTACTGATAATTCTATCACTTTCAATCATATCATATGGTATGTCTAGTTCAGTATATGCTAGTTCACATAGTATACCTCCAATTTCGATTAGTACGGATAAGGCTTCATATGCAACCGGTGATGCAATTTTACTTTCGGGATTTGTTAAAAATTATGATGGAGAATTTCAGGTTACAATTCAGATTATAAGCCCTCAGGGCAATGTTGTGCATGTAGCTCAATTTTCTCCTAACCCTGATGGAAATTTTTCAGCTACTACAATTGCTTCTGGTATGATTAAGAAAGTTGGTGAGTATACTGTAAAAGTTTTCTATGGTCCACAAAGTAATCAAACAATATTTGAGTTTGTTGGCGGTGAAGGATCTGTACCATCAGCTGCTCCACAAGCAGCACCAGAACAAGTAGAGATTGTAGAAGAATCAGCTATGGTAGAAGAACCATCTATGGAAGCAACTGAACCAGTTTGTGGGAAAGGCACCGTACTAAAAGATGGACTTTGTGTAGTTGAGGAAAATAAGAAAGGCGGTGGCTGTCTAATAGCTACAGCAGCATTTGGTTCTGAAATGGCGCCACAAGTCCAATTCCTCAGGGAACTTCGTGATAATACTGTACTACAAACAGAATCTGGCACTAGTTTTATGACAGGTTTCAATCAGTTCTATTATTCATTCAGCCCAGTAATAGCTGATTATGAAAGAGAGAATCCAGCATTCAAAGAGACAGTAAAGCTGGCATTAACACCACTATTGACATCTTTGACTTTGTTACAGTATGCTGACATTGATTCAGAGGCGGAAATGTTGGGATATGGAATCGGAATCATACTTCTTAACATCGGAATGTATTTTGTAGCACCTGCAGTAATAATAATGAAAATAAGAAACAGAAAATAATCTCTACGTTATTATACTTTAAAAAATTTATAACATTACATGGATGTTGAATTTGAGGAATTTGATTCCGTTGAAGATGTTTTTCTATACATGGCCTCTATTGCCTCTCCAATGAAAAATATTCTACCAATAAATTCCTACAAAGGCTATATCTGTTCGATTATACCGTTGAGCCAATCAGGTGGTGAAACTTATCTTATGGTTTACGCAAAAGGTTCTTTGGATAATGGAATTTTAGAATTTGATATCAATACTAAAAGTTACAAAAAAGTTGAAGCGATAGAAAGAGCTGATAAAACCTATTTCGTGGTTATGTCTCCAAAAAGAAATACTATTGCCGATGCGGCAATAAAAAAACTATAATTTCTTATTTTATGTAAGTAGGAGCAGTAACGGATCTACTTCTCGCATATTTTTCTATAATCTCATCTGGAGTTCTTCCATTAAACAAGTCTTTACACAAACCACGCAAATATCTCATTATTGCCCATGTTCCAGCTTTGATCAAACCATACATGAAAATTTTCATTGGTGGACCATACGTTTTGTTTCTAAGTATTATTGGTATAATATCATTAATTACACGAAGATTATTTTCCCAACATTTCCAAAATAATGTAAACTGGGCCTCGTTTAGATTTCCAAAGTGCATAGAATTTTTCTCACTAAAGTCTTGATAGAGCAATGGCGCTACTAATCCTCTAAAGTTAAATGCTCTGAAATCACTCATCATATCAATAGTATATTGAACATCATCAGGAGTTTCATCTGGCCAGCCAATGATTATAGTAGCAGCTGGAAACCAATGATTTTTGTTAAGTATCTTTGCTCCTTCTCTTACAACCCAACCCCATTCATCGGGAGAGAACGGTTTGGCTTTTATTCCCAAATGTTTTTTTACCATACCAGGCGAAACTGTTTCAATTCCTAGATTTGTTGATAACCATCTTCCATTCTTATGCATGTCATTAATTTCAGAGATATCATGCATAAGCTTCGGATCAGCAACAACAGCCGAAAATGTCATATGTGTAGTTCCAACAAAATTTGCACCTTGATCTTTTAACCCTTTCCATAATGATGTAATGGCATCATAGTTTGGCTGGAAATCTCGATTGTCACAACCATATAACAACATCTCATCTGAGTGCAGCCAAACTGAATCAAATCCATAATCAAGATTAATCTTAGCTTCACGTCGTAACCTTTCAACTGGTAGATCTTTTTTGGATCTTTTGTTAACATCACAAAAGTCACAACCTCTACCACAACCTCTCATTGCCTCAATTAGTGAATTCACAGTAGGGGCAGTAATCTCAGGAATATTTTGTATGTTTTTTACGAAACAATGCATGAGTTCTGGTGCATTTCCTTTTTCTAAATCATGGAATAAATCTAATGCGAGTTCATCGGCTTCACCAACAACCACAGTGTCAATTCCATGAATCTTCATTCTTTCTGACTTAGCGAGTTCCCATGCTCCATTTCCTCCCACAACAACTTTGAAATCATATTTTTTCTTTAATTGTATAATATTGGCACACATCTTTTTGAATTTCATCGCAACGTAAGAAAGTTTTTCTGGTGACATAGTAGTTGTAACTGGCGCCATCCCCAGCGGATCCATCACATTAATTCCAACTATTTTTGTATCAGAACCAATTGATTTTTCAATATAATTAGGGTTAACAGTTAGAATTTCATCTCTTTTATAGCCCTGTAATAGAGCACTTTCTACCCTCCTTAATCCAACTTGAGCTACTTTAGCTTCGCCTGTATTAGGATCAGTTTCAACTGGAGGACAAAATACTTTATCAAAAACCCATTCTGGAAGAACTTCATAAGGACCACATGCTATGAAACCATAAAGGAAGTTACCTCTATAATTAGTCATTAAACTACGATCTGCTGTAAGTACTATTCTTTTACCAGCCAATGTAATTTTGACCTTGTCGATGGTATAAAATTTTTGCGACAAGACATCTAATATTTATGAAAAATTCAAGCGTTAACAAGGTATTAGGATAAAATGAAGGAAATTAATGAGCCTAGACACAAAGAATCACATATTGCTGAATCTAGTACAATAAGGGATTTTGTTTTTGGATTTGGAGATGGAATAAACACTTCACTTGGAATTGCAGCTGGTGTTGGTGGTGCAAACGTTTCATCTGATATTATAATTTTGGCAGCATTAGTAGGAATGTTTACTGGCGCAAAGGCTATGGCGGTACAAAATTATCTGGCCGTGAAATCTCAAAGACAACTGTTAGAATCGGAAATAGCTAGAGAGGAGTGGGAGATAGAAAATAAAACTGATATTGAACGCAAAGAGATTGAGGATATATACATAGCAAAGGGGTTTACAGGCAAAGATCTTGAGATGGTTGTAAACAAAATCACTTCTGATAAAAAGGTCTGGTTAGACACAATGCTTGCTGAAGAACTAAAATTAAATATCGACATAGTTGGAAGCCCGATAAAAAGCGCATTGATAATGTTTGTCTCGTTTTTGGTTGGCGGCATGCTTCCTATAATTCCGTTCTTCTTTGGCAGCGGTTATAGTGCGCTTGCAATAGCAGTAGGAATTAGTGTAACTGCTTCATTTATTGTTGGTGCGATAAAATCACGAATGGCACAAACTGGTATAGTGAAGGGTGGTTTGGAAATGGCTGGTCTTGGAACTGGCGTTGCACTAATTGGATTTGGTATTGGTAATGAACTTGCAAATTTGGGAATTATTAACGTCTAGATTTAGCCTTTATTCTATTTGCTATATTTGCAGCAGCAGCTCCAGCTCCAACACCATTGTCTATGTTGACAACAGTAAGGCCGAGGGAACAGCTCTGTAACATAGATGCAAGTGCAGCAATTCCCTTTTCACCGTATCCATATCCAATTGAAGTTGGCACACCAATTACTGGAACATCAGCTATAGATGATACTATGGAAGCTAATGCGCCTTCCATACCAGCAACCACAATTATAACATCAACTTCTGATTCAATGAATTGTTTGAGAACAGGAAAAATTCTATGTAGTCCTGCAATTCCAACGTCATAACTGCAAAGACAATCACAGTTCATAGATTCACATACAAGTCTAGCCTCTTCTCCAACATTAATATCTGATGTTCCAGCTGCAATTATTCCAACTTTACCACCAGTTTTTTTTATATTATTTTTATAAATCAGAAGTGCGGTGGTATTTTTTCCTTTTTTAATTTTGTATTTGTTTTTTTTCGAAAATTCTAAAACCTTGGCATAGTCTTTCTGTTTGATCCTGGAAACAAGCACTTCATTATTTTTTGATAATGTTTTCATAATTATTTTTTTTAAATCTGAAAAATGTTTTTTTTCAGCAAGAATGACCTCAGGTATTCCTTTCCTATTTTTTCTTCCGATATCAACCTGAGCAATGTTTCCTATCTTTTCGATCGAATATAACGATAATAATTTTTTAGCCTTTGATGGCGAAATATTTCCTTTTTGTAATGATTGAAAAATTTGTTCTATGTTCAATTATTTAAGTAAATCTAATTAGTTTAAAAAAATGATCAGATATCAATCCCTGCTAGCGCATTTTTAACACTATTTACTCCTTTATCGAACCACTCCTTTTCGTTTTGGTTCAAATCAAGCTCATTAATTTTTTCTACACCATTTTTTCCTAGTATCGCTGGAACACCAATTGTGACATCTGAATAACCATATTCTCCATCCAAGTATGTTGAAACTGGCATGACTTGTTTTTTATCTTCCACAATGTTTTGAATCATGGAGGAGATTGCATTCCCTGGTGCATGAACTGTAGCCCCCTTTAGTTTTATCACTTCAGCTGCAACATTTTTTGTCTTCGTAAATATTTCATCTAATTTTTCTTGAGAAAAGATTGTAGGTAAAGGCTTTCCAGATATTTGTGCAAATCTAGTCAGCGGTAACATGTTTTCTCCATGTTCTCCTATTACTATCGCATCAATCACCTTTCGTGAACTACGGTTCAGTTCATCCTCTTCAGTTGCTTCATGGATGAATTGCTTGAATCTTGACAAGTCTAACATTCCGCCCATTCCAAAGACTCTATTTCTTTCAAAACCTGAAGTTTTGTACGTGATGTAAGCCATAGGATCCAACGGATTAGTTACTGGAATTATCAATGAATTATCTGCATATTTTTTTATATTTCCTACAACGTCTTTTACAACTCCCGCATTAATCTTCAGCAAATCCATTCTGGTCATTCCTGGTTTTCTTCCAGCACCAGCCACTACAACGACAATGTCCGAGCCCTCCATATCTTCATAATTGTTAGAACCTTGGATCCAAACATCTATTCCTTGTTCAGATAACAAGTGATTCAGATCCATCGCTTCTCCCTGTGGGAGTCCCTCCGCTATATCCAAGAGAAGAATATGATCGTCTAGTTGTTTTATTGCAGAATGTAGTGCAGCAGATCCACCTACTTTTCCTGCACCAATTATAGTTATGTTATCATATTCTGGACTTAGATTTTTGATAATTAAATCTATTTAGCTAGATAAACTCTAAACAGAATTTATAAGCATTTTAAAGAATTTAGTTTTATGATACTTGTTATTGATTCACAGGTTGCGGGTGTTTCTGGTGATATGTTACTTAGCAGTCTTGTAAATATGGGCGCAAACAAATCAAGAATAATAGAAGGAATTCATAGTGCCGAGTCATTATGTAAGGAAGTTAAAGTAAAAAAGCTAGATTTTGTTGAGGTTAAAAAAAATTCATTACATGCAACCGGATTATTATTAGAAATAGATGATAATGCTCAGACAAGAAAAGGTACGGAGATAAAGGAAATAATTGAAAAATCTGTAGAAAAGTTACAAATTTCTGAAAAAGCAAAAACATTTGCTGTAAATACGATTAAAACTCTCATACGTGCTGAATCAAAAATTCATAGTGAATCAGAAGAATCTGTACACTTTCACGAAGCGGCAGGTTTCGATACAGTTGTAGATATTTTGGGTACTGCTATTGCCTTAGATGATTTAGGTTGTTTTGATGATGATATAGTTGTCACACCAGTGGCTATAGGAGGTGGTACGGTGACTTTTTCTCATGGTACTAGTTCCAACCCTGCTTATGCAATTTTAGAAATATTTAGGGAATCAGGAATTATTACAGTTGGTGGAAACGTAAAGGATGAACTCACAACCCCAACTGGAGCTAGCATCTTAGTTAATTTGGCTAAAGAATACTCCGAGTTTTATCCACCAATGAAAATTCAATCTATTGGTTATGGTGCAGGTCAGAAAGATTTTGAAGGATTTTCAAACGTACTCAAAGTGGTTAGAGGAATAGCATCAACTAAACTTCAACTTGACACGGTAAAAATACTTGAGACAAATGTTGATGATGTATCAGGCGAAGTTCTTGGAAACATGATTGAAAAAATAATGGCACATGGTGCAAAAGATGTCACAATATCTTCTGCGATCACAAAAAAAGGTCGCCCTACAAATTTAGTATCTGTTATTTGTGATTCTGATACTATGAATTCTATTATGGAATTGTTAGTTACTGAAACTGGAACACTTGGTGTAAGAGTAAGAACTTCTGAGCGGTACATCGTTCCTAGATCTGTTAAAACAATTTCTGTGGATATCAAGGGACAAAGTTTTGATGTGAGATATAAAACCAGAGACCTAAATAATGGATCTCATTTCAAAATAGAATCTGATGATATCAAGGAAATTTCTGGTGTTCTTAGCATTTCGTTTAAAGAGACAGAGGAATTACTAAATCAAGAAGTTAGGAGAAAAATATGATAGCACAGCAACTTACTAAACTACTGAATTGGTTTGAAGACAAGCATAGTGTACTTGTAGCACTTTCAGGCGGTGTTGATAGTGCCTTAGTTGCTTATTCTGCTTATGCAAAATTAGGTAAATCAGCAATAGCGGTAACTGCTGATTATAAGACGCTTGCGCAAGAAGAATTAGAATATGCGAAAAAAATATCTTCAGATATTGGAATTAAGCATATAGTAATAGAATACAATGAGCTTGCTAACGAAAGTTTTGTTAAAAATGATAACAATCGTTGTTTTTATTGCAGAAGCGAACTTTCAGAACATCTCTTAGAAATAGCAAAAGAATTTGAATCTGGTATTATTGTAGATGGTACAAATATTGATGATTTGGGAGATTACCGTCCAGGCGTATTAGCACTGCGTGAAAATGGAATTAGAAGTCCATTAGCAGAAACTGACTTCTCCAAGAAAATGGTAAGGGAAGCAGCTAAAAGTATTGGTCTGTCAGTTTATGATAAACCATCTAACTCATGCCTTGCATCACGTATTCCTTGGGGGCAAAGCGTTACTGCTGAAAAACTAGCCAGGATTGAGATTGGTGAAAAAATTGTTAAGCAATTGACAGGAGTTAAACAGGTACGTGTTAGAGATATGGATGGTATAGCAAAAATTGAGGTTGGCGTAGATGAATTACCATTGCTTGAAAACAACACGGTGTTACAAAAAATCAAAAATCAGTTAAAACTGATAAGTTTCGAAGATGTTTCTATAGATCCAGAAGGCTATAGACCTGGAAAAATTAACGTGATAACTAATTGATTTATTTTGACAATGCCGCTTCAACGGCAGTACATCCAGAAGTAGTTAAAGAGATGTTACCATATTTTGATGTACAATATGGTAATCCATCATCAATTCATCAATTTGGTAGGAAAGCAAAGAATGCAATACAAAAAGCACGGAAACAGGTGGCCGCACTTATTGGTGCAGAACCCGATGAAATTACATTTACTTCTGGCGGAACTGAATCAAATAACACGATTTTCTACGGTATAAAATTCCAAGTAGGGAAATTTGAGCCAAGTCATATCATAACATCATCAATAGAACATGATGGGATTGTAAACCCTGATGAGATTACAAATTCAATAAATTCACACACAGTTCTTGTTAGTATCATGTTTGCAAATAATGAAGTCGGTACAATACAACCCATTAAGGAAATATCAAAAATCTGTAACAAATATCAAATACTATTACATACAGACGCCGTACAAGCAGTAGGTAAGATTCCAATCAATGTAAAGGAATTAGGTGTTGCTGCATTATCAATTTCTTCACATAAAATTAATGGTCCTAAGGGCGTTGGTGCATTATTTATAAAAAAAGGTTTCACAGTAGCTGCCAATATTGTGGGAGGTGGTCAGGAAAACGGGATGCGGTCTGGTACTGAAAATGTGGCCAGTATAGTTGGATTTGGAAAGGCATGTGAGATTGCAAAAGAAAGATTAAACGAAAACATTTCTAACTTTCAAACACTTCACTCTTCAATGCTATCAAAAATAGTCAAAGAAATACCATATGTAAAATCTAATGGTCATCCAGAAAAAAGAATTTTCAATAATGTTCATCTTACATTTATGGGAGTAAATGGTGAAGATTTGATCATAAAGTTGGATGAACATGGTATTGCTGCATCAACTGGTTCTGCGTGTTCAGTACATACCCAAAAGGCATCACATGTGTTGAAAGCAATGGGCTTTAATCACGAGCAGATTACTGGTTCACTACGCATATCATTTGGGTATATGAATACATTAGATGAAATTAACCAAACAGTAGAAGTTTTGAAAAAAGTTGTATCTGAACTACGAAGTGTTTCTCCTTATAAAACAAAATACAACTTTTGAAGTTGTAATTTCTAATTATACTTGATGGAAAATTTACTTTTAGATATTATAATAGTTGTAGTTACTGCAATAAGCAAAATCATAGTTACAATAGTTCCAAATTCAGGAATAACAAATGTACCTATAACCTCAACCCATCTGTCATCTTCTTCAAACTGAATACGTAATGTTCGAAAATCAGCACCTGTTTCTATTTCCTCAAACTGTACTTCTGTGAAATCACCACTATTAATCCCAGTTTTGCTTATCAAAACTATGAATATTTCATCCGTACCATCACCTGTTTTAGATTCAATATTTTCTCTAGGCAATTTTAAAACGATATTACCATTAGATTCTGCATTAAGTTCTATGAGAAGTGAATAATGATCTTGGTTTAATGTTATATCACGAACTTCACCCCCAATGATCGAATATCCTAGATCAAAACTTCCTGAATTTGGAATATCAACTGGGAAGAATGATGATGTTCCGCCAGATGGTTTCTTGAAAAACTGAAAAGTTTTCTCCGTAATTTTTTCTGGAGTATAGAAAGCCCTAACTATGTAAGTACCATCCTCCTTCCAAAAATGTCCTTTTGCTCTGAAATCTGTTGCAAATGTTCCATCAAGTGCAATTTTAACTTGATCAACAGCTATCAGACTATCTTGATGATAAAGTTGTATTGTTATAGGTAATTCACTTAGCATCGATGCAACTTTTCCAGAAACCACGATAAGATCACCTTCATAGTATATTTCTTTAGAAGTTGAAACGGATATAGGATCTTCAGCAGCAGCAATTGGTAGGGTTAGACCAAAAGTAATCCCAACTGCAATAATAATGAAAATAATTCCGTAATTCACAGTGAAATTAAATTTGAATTATATATGTCCTTTACTGATTCTATTTTTTCAGATTAAAAAACAAATAATATCACTAATATCTAGGTACTAGACTTAGTTTTGTCTTTGCAGATACCGCAATTATTGCTACAATTGCCACTACAAGTATCATTACCGCAATGGTTCCAAATTCTGGAACTGCCCAACTACCAACAATTTCAATTTTTTCATCGCCAGCTTTACATGGAATTATTAGCGTATTTCCATCCTGCACAAAATCTTGTATTTCTTCACCATTTACAAAAACAAAGAAAGTTCCATCACCAAACGGTTTGATTACTTCATCATCTAAAGTAATTGTAAGTACTCCATCACGAGTTGCCTCCATGTGTATTTCAAGAGTACTATCATCTGCATTAGGCCAGAAAGTAGGAGAATCAACACTACAAGTTAATTCATATTCTATTGGTCCACCACCTACTAATTCGGTGAGTGAAGTTCCAGTTTCAGTTACAGCAGTTGTAGCTGTAGCACCTTCAGGCGAATAAGTTTCATCCGTAGCTGTAAGTTCAACCGATACAGTTGTCTCAGCATCAACATATTGAGCTTTGATCAAGTAGGTTGTATCATATTTCATACTACTAGCTGCAGTATGAATAGTTATAGAAAAACTACCATCCCCTTGTACACTAACCTGACCTATGTCCGCAATACCAATGGGGTCCATCCTTTCAACAATGAAGGTTACATCAGAACCATTTGGATCAATAGGCTCAACATATCCCGTTACAGTAATCTTTGATGTATGATCATAAACATCCTTGTCAGTTTCCATCGTAATAGTGAATCCAGCAGCAGATGCATCAGAAGTAATGCCAGCTGTAAACATAGTTAAAATTGTAGCCAGTACACATATTGTACTAATATTCATCCAACAACGATTTAGTAAGTTACTATTTATGTATAGTTAACAAATAAAAAAGACTTGGTGTTCTAGTATCTTGGTACTAGACTTAGTTTTGTCTTTGCAGATACCGCAATTATTGCTACAATTGCCACTACAAGTATCATTACCGCAATGGTTCCAAATTCTGGAATTACATGACCATCTACAACCTCAACTTCAGTAGATACATTATACATTGAAGCCGCTCCCTGCTTTGCTGAGATTGTATACATTCCATCTTGTTTGTATTGGTCTCCGCCAGTTCCAAATGATGCAGAGTAACTACCACCTGAAGGTGTTACTTGATCAACAGAGATTAGATTTCCATTTGGTGCTGTTACTTTAAGAACTATTACACCATCTCTATCAGTCGTACCGCTAACATCGATTGTAGTGGAACCTCGTACTGAGTCACCAGCAGTTATTGTTAGTCCACCTGTTGGTGCACTTGTTGCTGTTGCAGCAACTGTTCCTGAAGTAGTAGCGATACTGGTTGTCGAAGCAGATGAATCTGATTCAGTAATTGTTACTGAAAGATTATACTTTCCTGCGCCTTCTCCTTGTTGTGCTGATATAGTGTAACTACCACTCATATCGTCAAGACCGCCAGACCAAGAGTAACTACCGCCTGCAGCATCAACTTGACCAACAGCATGTATACCATTTGAGTTTGTTACCTTAATGATAACAGGATCATACGTGCGATCGGTATCACCGCTGACATCAATTTGACCACTCATGTAATTGGCATCTGCAGATAGTGACATACCAGCTCCTGCAGCATAGGCGTTGCCACCAAAGCCTGGAACTGATAAAAGTGTGACTGCCATAAATGCTATAGCAATGGAAGTCACCGTATATCCGCGAGAATTCATTATTCTAGGCTTAGATTGAGTCCTATTTATGTTTCTTTATTACTTCTTTTTCATATGGCATAATATGAAATGATAAAACTTCTAAGTCTACAATACCAGGATCTGCTTTTTTAATATTACAATCTCCATTTTCCAGTTTTATCATCGTCCAAAATGGTACTTTTTTGATCAAAAAATTTGAAAATCCCAAAAAAAATCTGCTAAATATATATTAACCCAAACTTCAAAATTCGTGTTTGTATTGTTCATCCTTGTATCCAGTTAGTGTTATCTTCGAGGGCATTTGTGTTGGCAACTAAAAAGAAAATAATCATTGTACCTAACCATACTTATGTTCCCAAACATGAGATAATGACAAAAGAAGACAGTTTAGAGGTATTAGAAAAATATCATTGTAAACCTACTGAACTACCATTAATTTTAGTTAATGATCCTGCAATTATGAGGCTTGGAGTAAAACCTGGTGATATGATAAAAATTACAAGAAAAAGTGCATCTGCAGGTGAGAGCTTGTATTATAGATATGTGGTTGAAGCATGACTGATCCTACAAACAAACGTTGGGCAATCATCCAAGATATTCTGACGAAGGAAGGAATTGCTCGACAGCATCTTAATTCCTTTGACGAGTTTTTAAGAAATGGTCTACAAGAAATTATTGATGAAGTTAATCAGATAGAAATTGAAAACGCAGAGTATCCTTACAAAATTCAACTAGGTAAGATAAAACATACGCAACCAAGAATGATGGAACTTGATGGTTCTATTACACATATTACACCAGCAGAAGCACGTCTACGTAATGTTTCATATGTCGCGCCTTTGCAGTTAGAAACAAGTGTTATTGAAGATGGAAAAACCTTAGAATCAAGATTCATTCATATCGGTGATATTCCAGTAATGGTAAAATCAGAAGCTTGTATTTTACGAAATTTTACAGAACAAAAACTAATTGACCATGGTGAGGACCCAAGTGATCCTGCTGGTTACTTTATCATTAACGGTTCTGAACGAGTAATAGTTGGGTTAGAAGACCTGTCATATAACAAAATAATGGTTGACATTGAAAAAGTGGGTGGCAAACAAGTTTTCAAGGCAAAAGTTTATTCTTCAATCGTTGGTTATCGTGCAAAATTAGAGCTGATATTAAAAGACGATGGACTTGTTGTTGTGAAGATACCAGGATCACCAGTTGATATTCCAATAATTACTTTGATGCGTGCTCTTGGATTAGAATCTGATAAAGAAATTTCCAGCGCAGTATCTTTAGTTGATGAAATTGAAGGCGAACTCGAAAGTTCTTTTGAAAAGACGGGGAAGGCAGGAGAATCCATTACAACATCAAAGAATGCTATTGTATACATCAGTAAAAGAATAGCACCTGGCATGTTAGAAGAATTTCAAATTAAACGAGCAGAAACTTTATTGGATTGGGGATTACTTCCTCACTTGGGTAAACAACCAGACAATAGAAGGGAAAAGGCACAGTTTTTGGGTGAAGCTACTTGTAAATTATTGGAACTAAAACTTGGATGGCTTGAACCTGACGACAAAGATCATTATGGTAACAAGGTTATCAAATTTGCAGGACAGATGTTAGCTGATTTATTCAGAACTGCATTTAGGAATTTAGTTCGAGATATGAAATATCAGCTTGAGCGCTCAGGTCAAAAAAGAGGGATAAATGCGGTTTCCGCTGCAATCCGACCAGGAATAATATCTGATAAATTGAATAATGCCATTGCTACAGGAAACTGGGGACGAGGAAGAGTTGGAGTTACACAATTACTTGATAGAACAAATTATTTGTCTACTGTAAGCCATCTACGGCGTGTACAATCACCATTGAGTAGAACTCAGCCAAACTTTGAAGCAAGGGATTTACATTCTACACATTTTGGAAGGATTTGTCCTAGTGAAACACCCGAGGGCTCTAACTGTGGGTTGGTTAAGAATCTGGCTTTATCTGCAATAATTTCTGTTGATGTAAAATCAGAAGATATTGTTGAAAAATTATATGAAATTGGTGTAACACATTTTTCGGATGTAGTCCCTAATGTGCAAAGAAATGGAGCTAGAATTTTTGTTGATGGAAAATTAATAGGTTATTTCGATGATGGTCAAAATCTGGTTGAAAGATTGCGTGAACTGCGCAGAACATCGAAAATTCACTCACATGTTGGAATATCCCTACATGTAGAAGATCATTCAGGCGCTACAAAAAGACTGTACATTAACTGTAATGCAGGACGTGTTTTACGTCCACTTGTTGTGATAAAAAATGGCAAATCATTACTTACGGCAGACATTCTTGATAAAGTATTAAAAAACCTTCTTTCTTGGAGAGACTTGATTCGTATGGGTATAGTTGAACTTATAGATGCAAACGAAGAGGAAAACTGTTTTATCATATTTGATGAAAAGTATGCAAAAAAGGCCACTCATCTTGAAATTTTCTCTTCAGCAGTTTTAGGAGCAGGTGCTTCAATCATCCCATATCCAGAACATAATCAATCACCAAGAAATACCTACGAGTCAGCAATGGCAAAACAGAGTCTTGGTTTTTCTACTCCAATGATGAATACTAGTACTTATGTCAGGCAGCACTTTTTATTATATCCGCAAACCCCTATTGTTACAACAAAAGCTATGGGTCTTCTAGGTCTGGATAAAAGACCTGCTGGACAAAATTGTGTGGTTGCTGTATTACCATTTGATGGTTACAACATTGAAGATGCTATTGTTATAAGTAAAGCTTCAGTGGATAGAGGATTAGGACGCACATTCTTTTATAGAATTTATGAAGCTGAAGCAAAACAATATCCTGGTGGAATGCGAGATAATTTTGAAATTCCCAACTCTGAAGATAATATAAAAGGTTACAAGGGTGAAAAACCGTATCGTTTATTGGAAGAAGATGGAATTGTTGCCACCGAATCCAATGTTACTGGTGGTGATATACTCATCGGTAAAACTAGCCCACCTAGATTCATGGAAGAATACCGTGAATTTGAAAGCACTGGACCGTATAGACGAGATACGTCCGTGTCTATTAGACCATCTGAAACAGGTGTTGTTGATACTGTTGTTATGACTCAGTCAAACGAAGGTGGAAAAATGTTTAAAGTTAGAGTAAGAGATTTGCGCATTCCTGAAATTGGAGACAAATTTGCCTCACGTCACGGTCAGAAAGGCGTGTTGGGTTTATTGGCAAAAAATGAAGATCTGCCTTATACTGTTGATGGAATATCACCCGATGTTCTCATTAATCCTCATGCATTTCCATCAAGAATGACTGTTGGCATGATGATGGAATCAATTACTGGTAAGGCTGCTGCATTACGAGGTACTAAATTTGATGGCTCTGCCTTTGTAGGTGAAAAATTGGATCAAGTAAAAGATATCATGAGTGCATCAGGGTTCAAGTATTCTGGCAAGGAAATAATGTATGATGGTAGAACTGGTAAACCATTACCAGTTGAAGTATTCATCGGAGTTGTTTACTATCAAAAATTACATCATATGGTTGCAGATAAGATACATGCACGTTCACGTGGACAAGTTCAAATGCTCACTAAACAACCAACTGAAGGTAGGGCACGTGGAGGAGGACTAAGATTTGGCGAAATGGAAAGAGATTGTATTATCGCATATGGGGCATCTATGATTCTCAAAGATAGATTGCTTGATGAATCTGATAAAGCTGATATATTTGTCTGTGAAAGATGCGGTCTCGTTGCATATAATGATGTTAAACAAAGAAAGTATATTTGCAGAGTTTGTGGGGATAAGGGAAAAATAAGTTCTGTATCTATTGCATATGCATTTAAGCTATTATTGCAAGAGATGCAAAGCCTCAACATCGCACCACGTTTGATGATAAAGGAGAAAGTGTAATGTCTATTGAAATAGTAAAATCTATTGACGGGATTAAATTCTCTGTTTGGTCTCCAAACGAAATTAGAAAATACTCTGTTGCTGAAATTACTGCGCCGGAAACTTATGATGAAGATGGGATGTCTGTACAAGGAGGATTAATGGATGGTAGACTTGGAACTTTAGAACCTGGGCAAAAATGTCTAACCTGCGGCAATACATCAGCTAGATGTCCTGGTCACTTTGGGCACATTGAACTTGCGGAGCCAATATTACATATTGCATTTATTGATAATATTCGCAAGTTATTATTGTCAACATGTAGATCTTGTTCTAGATTACTAATTCCTGAAGAAGATCTAGTAAATTTTTCAAAAATTAAAAAAAATGAAGCTGCATATACTATATTCTCACAGAAGCGTATACCAGAACTGATACTAGTTAGGGCAAAAAAATCAAAGGAATGTCCACATTGTGGAAAAGAGCAGTATGAGTTAATTTTCACAAAACCTACAATCTTTATAGAAAAAACTGAACTTGGTGAAAATAGGTTATTGCCAATTACAATAAGAGAACGATTTTCACAAATTAGTGATGAGGATCTTAATTTACTGGGTTATGATCATACGACTGCGAGAGCGGAATGGTTTATTTTACAAGTACTACCTGTACCTCCTGTTACGGTTAGACCTTCCATAATACTTGAAACCGGAATTAGATCCGAAGATGATCTAACTCATAAAATGGTAGACATTATAAGAGTAAATCAACGGCTTAAAGAAAGCAAAGAAGCTGGGACTCCTCCACTAATAGTTCAAGACCTTGTTGATCTGCTTCAATATCATGCCACAACTTATTTTGATAACGAGGTTTCAGGAATTCCACAAGCTCATCATCGTTCTGGCAGACCATTAAAAACGTTAACTCAGAGGCTGAAAGGTAAGGAAGGTCGTTTTAGGGGCTCACTATCTGGGAAACGAGTAGACTTTTCAAGTCGAACTGTGATCTCTCCGGATCCTAACTTGGACTTGTCGGAAGTTGGTGTACCGCAAACTGTTGCAATGAAACTAACAATTCCCGAAATTGTTACGGAGTGGAATATTGAAAAACTAAAAAAATTAGTTATTAACGGTCCAGATAACTTTCCAGGAGTAAATTATATTGTAAGACCTGATGGGGTTAAAATTAGGTTAGATTTTATTGAAGATAGATCTGGTATTTCAGACTCTCTTGAGGTAGGATATCTGGTGGAAAGGCATCTGCTGAATGGAGATGTTGTACTTTTCAACAGACAACCATCACTTCACCAAATGTCAATTATGGCACATCATGTTAGAGTACTTCCAGGGAAAACTTTCCGGTTACATCCTTCTATTTGTCCACCATACAATGCTGATTTTGACGGTGATGAAATGAACCTTCATGTACCACAAAGCGAGGAAGCTAGAGCTGAGGCTATGTTATTGATGCGAGTTCAAGAACAGTTAATTTCTCCTAGATTTGGTGGTCCAATTATTGGTGGACTCCGTGACTTTATCACAGGAGCATATCTTCTTACCAAAGATGATACTTTACTGACAAAACAAGAATTTACTAATTATGCAATGCTTGGTGATTATAATGGGAAACTGCCTGAACCAAAAATTAAGAAGAAAAATGATTCATTTTACACAGGAAAACAACTATTCTCCATCTTCCTTCCCTCTGATTTTAATTTTGTAATGACTTCAAAATGGTCCAAGGGAACAAAAGGCGCAAAAAGAGATGTTGTAATCAAGAACGGCGAATTGGTTAGTGGTATAATAGATAAATCATCTATTGGCGCAGAAGAGCCAGAAAGTGTCCTGCATAGAATTGCAAAGGACTACGGTAATGAACAGGCTAAAAAATTTCTAAACTCTATTCTTATTATAATTAAACAGTTTATTACGCATTATGGATTCAGTTATGGTTATTCTGACTTGGAACTTTCAGATAAAGACAGAGAATCAATTCTTAATGATATAGACAATACATATGAGAAAGTCTTTGAGATTACCGCCGAACTCAAACAAGGTAAACATAAACCACTAAGGGGAATGACTCCTGCAGCATCAGCTGAGGCTTTAATTACTCACGAGTTAGCAGAGGCAAGAAAACGAGCAGGTATTACAGCAAATTCAAATCTTGCTGATGATAATGCAGGTAAAATTATGGCAACTACTGGTGCTAGGGGCTCTGATTTGAATGTGGGTCAGATGGCTGGTGCTTTGGGTCAGCAATCAAGGCGTGGAAAAAGACTACACACGGGTTATGCTAATCGTACTCTTTCTCACTTCAAAGAACATGATGATAATCCCGATTCTCATGGTTTTGTGAAATCTAATTTCCGTGATGGTCTGTCAACCTTAGAATTTTTCTTTCATGCTATGGGCGGTCGGGAAGGACTTGTAGATACTGCGGTAAGAACACAACAAAGTGGGTATATGCAACGACGATTAATCAATGCACTTGAACATATTAGGTTAGAATATGATAGTACTGTAAGGGATCCACATGGACATATTGTTCAATTTTTGTATGGCGAAGATGGTATAGATGTTGCAAAGAGTGATCACGGCGAGGCCTTTAACATCAATCGGTTGATAGACTCACAAGGGATTATAGATTCTGGTAAGAAAGCAACTAAGGAACAGATAAACGAATTATTTGTAAAATATACAAAAACATTCAATCAAAGATTATCTTCTGCTGTAGATAATGCATTACAGGCATCTAAGTTAAGTAAAGAAGGAATAGAATTTGTCTGCAAAAAGGGTCTTGAACTATATAATAAATCTAAAGTTGAACCCGGACAGGCTGTTGGTATTGTTACGGCACAATCTATTGGAGAGCCAGGTACACAAATGACACTTAGAACTTTTCATACTGCAGGAATTGCGGAAAGAAATGTAACTCTTGGCCTCCCAAGAATTATTGAATTAGTTGATGCACGAAAAAAACCCGCTACACCAACTATGAACATTTACCTTGATAAGAATTCAAAATCTTCCAAGGATAAAGCATATGAAATAGCTCAGAATGTATTAGAAACGACAGTGCAGGATATAATTACGGGAGCCGAAACTGATTATTCTACTGAATTGATACTTTACATTAACAAAGTAAAACTAAGTAGGAGAGGATGCACCATAGAAGATATACTGAACGCTTTGTTATCCAACAAAAAATTCACAGCTGAATCTAGTGGTGATACTATTATTCTAAAATTAACTGAAAAATTAGATGCACCAACTGTAGTCACCTTACGAAATAAAGTTATGAAAACTACCATAAAGGGAGTACCTGATATAGAACGTGCAACTTTGAAAGAAGAAAATGGAGAGTGGGTAATTCAAACAACGGGATCAAACCTGGCTAAAATACTTGAAGTTAAAGGCATTGATACTTCTACTGTTTGGACAAACAACATATTTGAAATCGCTAGTATATTGGGAATAGAGGCAGCAAGAAATGCTTTGATTTCTGAACTTAAATCAACTCTTGAAAACCAGGGACTTGAAGTAGATATACGCTATCTTATGTTAGTGTCAGATCTTATGTGCCATAAGGGCTTCTTACAACAAATTGGTCGTCATGGAATTGCTGGAACAAAAGATAGTGTTCTTGCAAGAGCATCTTTTGAGATAACGGTGCCAACTATTGCAACAGCTGCAAGAACAGGAGAAATTGAAGCATTAAAAGGAATTACCGAAAATGTAATAGTTGGGAGCCAAATACCAATTGGTAGTGGGACAGTAGATATCTATATGAAATCTAATGTATCTAAAAACTAATTTTATTTTAAATTGATATGTAAATTATATGATAAACCTATAAAAGACTAGGAAATGGAAATTAATACTGTATAATGACGACAAAACTTTTGGAAAAAGCAATTAAAGACGCAATAAAAAAAAGAAAACCTGTTATAGGAACAAAACAAGTAATGCATTCTATGAAAAACAGTAAATTAATTGTAATTTCGCAAATGATTTCTGATGAAAAAACAAAAAAAGTTGAAAAAAATGCAAAAAACAACGATGTACCTGTACTAAATTTTGAAGGATCGTCTGTAGCGTTAGGAAAACTTTGCGGATTGCAATTTAGAGTGTCAGCAATCTCACTTGATTCATTATCTAATACCAACGCACAGGCAATTCTAAAAGAATATGAAGCAAAATGATTTTACAAAAAGAATTCTATCTAAGTTTAAATGAGACCCAAAAATTATTGGATTAATTAGAAAAATTATGACACTATCTATAAAACTGACAATGGATGAAATGCGGAAGATTTCACTTTTTCAAAAGATTACAAAAGTTACTCCTCGTGATTGTTTAGATGATGAAAAACAAGATAGACTAATTTTTGTAGTAAATGAGGGCAAGATGGGTCTTGCTATAGGCAAAAATGGTTCTAATATAAAATCACTGCAAAATCTTCTCAAGCGGAATATTGAGCTAGTTGAATATTACAACGATCCTATAAAATTTTTAAAAAATCTGTTAAATGCAAAATTAATCAATGAAATAAAAATCACCACCAGGGCAGACGGTTCATCACAAGCGATAGTTTTGGTTAATCCTAATAATAAAGGTCTAGTTGTTGGTCGAGCTGGACGTAATGCTGAAAAAGCTAGGCTCCTTGCAAAAAGATATTTCGATATTCCTAGCGTTCTAATAAATAATCAAGAAGCAACGCGATTAGAGATGTAATATCATGGCAAAATCACCACTTGGTTTGTTTGCTGGTAGAATTTTGAAAGCAAAGAAAAAACGCCAGCGTTGGGCAATATCAGTGTATAAAAGAAGGGAACTTGGTTTGGATAAAAAAGCTAATCCATTAGCTGGCGCTCCTCAGGCAAGAGCAATTGTTTTGGAAAAGGTGGGTGTAGAAGCAAAACAACCTAACTCTGCTGTTAGAAAATGTGTCCGAATTCAATTAATAAAAAATGGAAAAACTGTTACCGCATTTTTACCACGAGATGGTGCTATGAACTTTATTGATGAACATGACGAAGTACATGTTGAAGGAATGGGAGCTACTCAAGGCGGCGCTATGGGTGATATACCCGGTGTACGATACAAGGTTTTCAAAGTAAATGGAATATCTTTAAAACAACTAGTAACTGGTAAAAAGGAAAAACCAAGAAGATAACAAAAATGACAGCACAAAATATTTTACTCTTTAGGAAGTGGGCGTTATCTGAAATAGAAATAAAAGATATTGGTCTTAAAACTGCGATTTCTTTGAAAAAAACAATAATGCCAATGGACTTTGGTCGTTCTGCACTAAGACGATTCAATAAAGCGGATGTAAACATAGTAGAACGACTAGTAAACAAGATGATGCATTTTGGTAAAAAAAATGCAAAAAACACTGGTAGAATGGCAGGAAAAAAAATTCATACTTATAATATTGTAAAAACTACCTTTGAAATAATCCATCTAAAAACTGGGAAAAATCCGGTGGAAGTTTTAGTTCGCGCAATAGAAAACTCAGCACCGAACGAAGATACAACCAGAATTGTATATGGTGGAACAGTATACCATGTCTCTGTTGATGTTGCACCACTTAGAAGAGTTGATTTAGCATTACGGTTTATTGCAGATGGGGTAAAAGAAGCTACATTTTCTAATCCAAAACCAATAGAAGAATTTTTGGCTGAGCACCTTATTCTTTCAGCTAATAATGATCCTACATCTCCTTCTGTCAAAAGAAAGAACGAATTAGAACGAATAGCCCAAGCATCCAGATAATAACCAAATTTGTTTTTGTTGAATCTTTAGATGTAGTTACATTAATAGTGAAGATTGTAATTTGGGTGATTAAGCCGGTCATAGCGTTGGGGTGCGACCCAGTCCTATTCCGAACCTGGAAGTCAAACCCAATGTCGCTGCTGTGTTACTAAGATGCGCGAGCTCTTGGGAAGTAGCAGTGCTGGCATTTATTTTTTAAATCAGTATACAT
>LUMD01000520.1_pt1 | contig 25518 bp, 17 predicted proteins | sample 729651 | NCBI WGS metagenome assembly LUMD01 (sample SAMN03860272, study PRJNA289734) | marine metagenome | biome: seawater column; feature: ocean; material: water; isolation source: Red Sea water column Station 34 - depth 258m | place: Saudi Arabia: Red Sea | collected 2011-10-15 | depth 258 m | reverse complement strand
CACCAATAGTGAGGAAGCTGGCAAAGAATACGTCGCCCTCAGCGGTGGTCGATAATGTACGATTTAATAACGCTAAATGAGGTTCTAACTGCGCAGCGTTGTCTCTTGATTTAAGAAAACGCCATGCCTCTTCATCGGTCACCTGACAAATAAACGCGCCTTGTAGAAGTGCACTTAGTACACGGCCTTGTTCTGTCATCATGCTGATGCCTCCTCACCTGCTACTTCACCGTTCTTTTCTGCTTCTTTTTTCTGTTTAATGCGCGCCCCTATAGAACTTGCTTTGGGCTGAACCACCTGCAGTTGACGGGTTACCTTATCTATCAAATAGCGGTTTTCAAACAATGTCAGTACTTCCGATTCTGGGTTAGGGAATGCGCCGACTACACTAATGTTATTGTTTTGACACGCTTCAAAGATTTTCTTCACGTTGTTTTGGTGAAGTGTACCGAGTTCATCGATAGGCCAATGCACTGTGGCGTCGGCATCGCCGCGCAGAAGACGGGTGAAAGCGAGTAAGAATTTACACAAAATTAGGTAGGCCATACCGTGGCTTGATGACTCGTTAAGCTGACGGTCGGTACGAATAACAAGGTCACTTTTACCCTCACGAAGGTGTAGCTCGATATCAAGTAGCTTGCTAATGCCGCCCGTAAGCGCTGCACGGCCAAGAATATCTAGAACCCGGCGCATACTTTGACCGTACTCTTCCTCTGGTAACTCGTTAGCCCCCTCTTCCATCCAGTGTTCATAAAGCTTTCTGAATTGCTCAAGTTCAGGCCAGAATTCAAGTTCACTAATACGTGAGCGAATTTTAACAGCCGAGTCTGATACACCATCAAGAGAAAGGTCGCCGTCGACCTCTTGGGTAATACGGCGGCTTTGCGACACAATGCGTTTGTCGATATCGGCAAGTACAAAATAGTATTGCGAAAGATCGGCACCAAAGATACGGCCTTGCTCACGCAAGCCCTGAAGCTTCTGCGGAACGATCACGTTCAGAAGCTGTGCCAAATGCGACACCATACGGCGGTGATCAAAGCTCTTCACGCCGTGAACGTTCAACGTTGCGCACTCTTCACGGGCGCGCTCCCAGGTATCCGACAAACCTGTGCCCGCTTGCGCGGCAATAAGCTGGTCGAACCGTTCTACATAGGCGCGAATATCGCTTAGTAAGTTTTCGCGCTCTTGAAGCTGGCTTTGCACTTCTGAGATACGCTGACCAATACTTACATCGTCATGCTTAATTTCAGCCGTTTCATCACCCGCTTGAAGCGTAAGCTTGGCGAGAGATTTACTTAAGGTTTTAACCTGTTCCAGGTGCTCACTGGCAGTTTTAAGCGTAGTTTCAAGCTGACCGTGCTGCTCTTGAAGCTGTTCGCGGTTAGCTTTATAGGTTGCTTGTTTACTTGCTAAGTTACGCTCAGATTCGCCCAATAACTTACGCGACTTAGACAAGCCTTCCTGCCATACCACTTTTTGCTTAGTAAACACGTTAGTGTACCAACGCTCGTAGTCGGCTACTTTATGTCGGTGGGTTTCAGTGCGCGTAATGTCTTCTTTAAGCTTATTGATTTGCTTTTTAAGCTGACCTATTTCGTCAACATCTACACCGCGATTGCTCAATTCGCTTTCTAGCCAGCTCTGCATATCTTTGCGGTCTTGTGCAGCGTTGTCTTTCGCCTTACGCATGTCGCTATCAAGCTGAGATATACGTGCTTCACTATCAGCGATAAGCTGCTGCCAATGGAATTTGTGTTCGGTTTCCGCTTCGCGCTGCTGATCTTTGATTTCGTCACGACTAAGCTCAAATTGTGCCTTCGCTTGCTTTTGCGACTGTTGATTCGCTTCAAGCTTAGTTTTGGCTTTTTGCTTACGTGCAGAAAGCGCCTGCTGATATTCGCTAAGTACCGTATCGCGGTCTTGCTGTGCGCGTTTACGGCTGGCTTCGGCACTTTTAACGGCGTTGTCTTTTTGAGTAACCACAAGTTCGGCGTTGCGCACATCTTCGTTCGCTTTCGCTAGGCGCTGTTCGCATTCGTTTTGCGCGGCTAGGGCAGCGGCTTGACGAATTTCAGCTTCTTGCAGTTGCTGCTTAAGCGCTTGTTCGGTAAAAGCATAGTCTGGGGTATCAAGTTCAGTAAGCGCTAACTTAACGCCCATAAAGGTATGGCTGTCGCCTTGTGCATCCTTTGCCATCGAAGGTGCTAAATCAGTGCGCTCTAGTAGCTCGGGGCGAATAACTTTACCTAAGGACAACTCCCAGTCATCAACGTTGGCACGCAAGAACTCAAGTAGCGAGCCTTCGCCAGGGTAAAGAAGCGCATTAATTTTGTTAACCGCTTTTTCTTCTTGTTGAAAGGCGTTGCGCGCCTTATCTAAGGCATTTGAGCACTCTTTGCGAAACTCAACTGATTTATTATGCGCCTGCTGCGCTTGTCGCAGTTCTCCGCGCGCTGCATCTTCGTTGATAGATGCTTCTTTAATGGCCGCATCAAGGATATCTAGCTGAGATTGTTCAAACTCGTTGTAGCCTGCATTGCTAAGTGACGCTTTAAGTTCAGCTTCAGCAACTTTTAGCTCATTCAAACTATTTTGGTAGTCGTTCTGAAGCGCGCTTAGCTGGCTATTGTAGTCGCTCTGAATGCGACTTAATGCTTCACGCTCGCTCTGCTGCTGCTCAGCTTTATTCTCTGCGGCTTCTTGGCGTGCGGCTGACATTTCCTCCAGGGTAATTGACAGCTTTTCACCTAGCTCAGCCAAGCGCTTGTTGTAGGCCGACTCAATATCTTGGTGTTTTTCAGTAAGCAGCACATAGCGACTGTCGGCCATGGCCTTTTCATTTTGCCACTGCGACAAATTTGCGACGTCTTCTTTAAGCTGCTCAATATTTTGGTCTTGCCACTTATCGAATTCACGCTCTACCGTATCAAGTTCACTGGTGAACTTCTCAACATCAGCGCGAGCAGATGAAATAACCTGATTTAGGTGATCGCGGGTATCACCCCACTCGCTGTCCGTTTGTTTGCGCTGGAAGCTATTCTCATCCAGTTCATTCTTTGTTGTTTCAACGCGCGCAGCCAAGTAGGTCTTATCAAGCTCGAAGCTATGCTTAAGGTTAGCAAGCACTTGCTCTGTTGTGGTTAGCGCCATGTCAGCTTGTTCGAGTTTAGAAAATTCAGGGCGAATTTTGTCGAATTGTTTAATTAAATGACATTCTTTAATCCAGTCATCGACGCGGTGGCGGCTTAGGCCTGAAGTAGGTGGCGTAACGCCATCCTCTTCTAAAATGGCGGCAATCATGGCCTTGATAGTTTCCATCTTGCCTTCTTTAGAGTGAACCGCTTTAGCCAACTTCTCAATGTGGCGCATGTGTTTCGACGGTTCGCAAAGGCTAAAGATTTTAGCGTAGCCTAATAACTCACGGGCATTGTTACTCTGGTTGAGCACACCGTGATCGTTTTGGATGATTGCGCGGAAGTCTTTCGTATTAAGTAAGCTCGTAACCAATATGTTGTTACGCTTCATGGCACGTGCAAGCTCGGCGCTGCTTACACTAGCGTGTTTGCCGTTCTTTTGCTCTATTAAGTAGTCACTAATTTCAAATGGCTTGCCGATTAAACGGTAATTTACGCCCGTACCATTTGAGCTTAACACTGCTTGGCACAGGTCACCTTCAGCACGCGTGTATTCATAAATAATAAAGCTAGACAAACGAGGCAAATACCAGCGTTCAAAGCTGTCACGGGTTGCCGGTACCACGCGACTTGGGTACTCGCCGTAAAACACGGGAATAAGTCGTTGAAGCGTGGTTTTACCCGACGCATTGGTACCACAAATATTGGTGTGTCCATCAAGCTTTAGCTCGACTACGCCTGGTAAATGCGTGTCGATAAGAATAATACGTTTTAAGCCTGCCATAGTGTTCCTGTATCAATAACTCTGCCGCGTGAACGCTCACACAGCACAAAACTGTACCTGCTTTGATAGGTAAAAGTTGCCTACCTGAAAGAAAGCGAGCACATGCGCACGATGTAGCCCGTCAGTGTATTATGAATTCACGAATTTGCACAGATGCAGGGTGACTTGTTGGTTATAAAGCGCACTATTATTTAGAAGTTTCGTTAACAACGCTTTTTGATACCTAAATAACGCCACATAAAATTTAAGCGCCATGTACTTATTAGTTTCGTGCAGCGATAACAATCAGTTGATGAGTGATACTGGATGCAAAAAATAAAAAAACCTCAATCCATTGCTGCGATTGAGGTTTTTAAGCATTGTTAAATAATGCGAAAGCCTTTTAACGTGGTGGGAAGCCACCGCCTCCGCCAAACCCGCCGAATCCACCTGGCCCACCTGGACCACCAGGGCCTCCAAAACCGCCCCCCGGAGGCATCATGCCTTTCATCTGACGCATCATCTTCTTCATGCCGCCGCCAGACATCTTTTTCATCATTTTCTGCATTTGCGTAAACTGTTTAAGCAAACGGTTTACGTCTTGAATTTGCGTACCTGAGCCTGCTGCAATACGGCGCTTACGCGACCCTTTAATCATATCTGGGCGCGCACGTTCAGCCGGTGTCATTGAATTAATGATGGCTTCCATTTGATTGAACTGCTTGTCGTTTGCCTGATCTTTAATTTTATCCGACATACCGCCCATGCCAGGCAGCTTATCAAGCATCCCCATCATGCCGCCCATGTTCTTCATTTGCTCAAGCTGATCTTTAAAGTCTTGCAGGTCGAAGCCTTTACCTTTCTGTACCTTCTTGGCCAGCTTTTCCGCTTTCGACTTATCAACCTTACGCTCAACCTCTTCGATAAGGCTAAGTACGTCGCCCATGCCCAAGATACGAGACGCAATACGCTCAGGGTGGAAAGGCTCAAGTGCATCAACCTTTTCGCCCATACCGATAAACTTGATAGGTTTACCCGTGATATGACGAACCGACAGTGCTGCACCACCTCGTGCGTCACCATCTGCTTTGGTCAGTATTACACCCGTTAAAGGCAGTGCATCGTTAAACGCCTTTGCCGTATTCGCAGCATCCTGACCGGTCATGGCATCAACCACGAACAGGGTTTCAATTGGCTTTACAGCAGCGTGAAGCTCTTTAATTTCGTCCATCATGTCGTTGTCGACATGCAAACGACCTGCAGTATCTACTAGTAGTACATCGAAGAAATTCTTCTTCGCTTCAACAATGGCATCGTTAACGATATCGATGGGCTTTTGTAAAATCGTTGACGGGTGAAAAGCTACATTCACTTCACCGGCTAGGGTTTCAAGCTGCTTGATAGCGGCCGGACGATAAACGTCGGCACTCACTACCATCACTTTCTTTTTCTCGCGCTCAGTTAGGTATTTCGCAAGTTTACCTACAGACGTAGTTTTACCCGCACCTTGTAAGCCCGCCATAAGCACAACAGCCGGAGGTTGAGTTGCGAGGTTAAGCTTTTCGTTCGCCTCCCCCATCACCGACTCTAGTTCAGACTGAACGATTTTAATAAATACTTGGCCAGGCTTGAGGCTTTTGGTTACTTCGGTACCAACTGCACGTTCTTTTACCTGTGCAACAAACGCTTTTACTACGGGTAGCGCAACGTCGGCTTCAAGTAGCGCCATACGCACTTCGCGTAGCGTTTCTTTAATATTGTCTTCAGTAAGACGCCCTTTACCGCTGACATTTCGTAATGTCTGGCCTAAGCGTTCTGATAAATTCTCAAACATAGTATGAAACTTCTTTTTATTTCAGACGTAATGCCCGCATTGTAACGTAAAAGCGAACGGTAACGTACCCACAATTGCGGTTAAATTTTTAAACTTTTGCGCTAAGGGCTGTCGAACTTTGATGTACAAATTTCGAATTCAACATGGAGTAATAATTGGCTGTCCATGAACCTATACCCACACTAAAAGTGGGTGTGAAACAAACAAAATCAAGGAGATGGTTGAATTTACTTGCAAGTTGCAGTATCAATACCGACTCAGTCGGTGAAGACATCACCTACCTATTACAGGACGCATCATGAACACCCTTTTCGCCATTTCTGCTGCTTTACTCTACGCATTAGCTGCGGCAGTACTTATTGGCAAATTCGTACACCAAGACGGCCCGAATAAGCGATTAGGGCTATCCATCGCTAGTCTTGGGGCAATTGCACATATCGCTTTTCTTACTAAGGTTATTATTGTTGCGCCTGGGCAAGACATGAGCGTAACCAATGTGCTTTCATTAGTGTCTTGGATAATCACCGTTTCCATGCTTATATTTGCCCGCGCCATTCCTAACCTTATTTTACTTCCTGTTGTATTTGGCTTTGCAAGCCTAACGGTGCTCGCCTCGCAGTTTATTCCCGTGTCCTACATCATGCACATAGAGTTGCAGCCTGGTTTGGTTATCCATATTAGTTTGTCGTTGTTTGCTTACTGCACTTTGGTCATTGCATTCTTATACGCGCTGCAAATGTCCTACATTACCTACCGGTTAAAGCAAAAAGGCGCGGCGTTACTACACTCATCGCTGCCCCCTCTAATGTTGGTAGAAAATATCTTATTTAAGCTATTACTTGCGGGTACTTGTTTATTGACAGTTTCGCTTATTAGCGGGTTTGTTTTTTTAGAGGATATGTTTAATAAAACCTATGCGCACAAAACAGTACTTTCCGCTGCAGCGCTTGTGGTATTTCTTATCCTTCTTATAGGCCAAAAGCTTCGAGGGTGGCGCGGACGACAGGTCATTGTAATGACAGTGTTGGGCGTGACTTTATTGTCTCTTGCGTATTTTGGTACTCACATTCAAAACTTTTCTCGTCAATTAGGGTGAGATCGGTAATTTCTCCTTGAAACTCGGACCTCAAATCAATACATTTGAAGCCTAAGTTAAGACAGGAACCCATTAATTGGACGACATATCAACGAGTACGCTGTTTATCGCGCTCGGCGTACTCATATTACTATCTGCGTATTTTTCAAGTTCAGAAACTGGCATGATGTCGATAAACCGTTATCGACTCAAGCACTTGCAAGGAGAAGGCAACCGCTCAGCTATACGCGTTGCTAAACTTCTAGAACGACCTGATCGCCTTATAGGCCTTATTCTCATCGGTAACAACTTAGTAAACATTGCGGCATCCTCGCTCGCAACAATACTCTGTATTCGTTTATTCGGTGATTATTGGGGGCTTTTTGCTGCTACATTTGGCCTAACGCTAGTGTTACTTATTTTTGCAGAGGTAACACCTAAAACACTCGCTGCACTTTACCCAGAAAAAGTGGCGTTCCCTAGCTCTATCATTCTGCTTCCATTACTTACGCTACTATACCCTTTCGTAGCTGCTATAAACGGTATTACCAACGGTATTCTTGCGCTTCTTAGAATTAGTCCAGCGAATGGAAGTGACGACTCGTTAAGTCGAGAAGAATTAAGAACCGTGGTTTTCGAAGCCGGTGCCATGATCCCTAAGCGACACCAAGATATGTTGGTTAGTATTCTAGACTTAGAGAGCGTAACTGCCGAAGACATCATGGTGCCGCGTGCTGAAATCTTTGCTATCGACATTAACGACGATTGGAAAAAAATTCAGAAAGCGTTGACCCATGCTCAGCACACTCGTGTTTTGTTATACCGCGACAGTGTTGACGATGCTGTAGGCTTTGTGCATGTGCGTGACGCCCTGCGTCTTCTATCAAAAGACCAATTTACTAAATCAAGCCTGCTTCGCGCAGTTCGTGAGATTTATTACACACCTGAATCTACCCCGTTGCATACTCTGATGTACAAGTTTCAAGCTGAGAAAGAGCGTATTGCGCTAGTTGTGGACGAATACGGTGACATCATGGGTTTGGTTACCTTAGAAGATATTCTTGAAGAGATTATTGGTGACTTTACAACGAGTATGGTTCCTGATCACAGTAAAGAAGCCCACGTTCAGCAAGATGGGTCAGTACTGGTTGACGGAAGTGCTAACGTACGTGAGTTGAATCGAGAAATGGATTGGAACTTGCCGACGGAAGGTCCTAAAACCCTTAATGGTTTGTTACTTGAGTATCTCGAGGAAATTCCTGAGAACAAGGTAAGCGTACGTTTGGCGGGTTATCCGCTTGAAATAGTAGATATTTCAGAGAACATGATAAAAACCGTCAGAATATTGCCGGAATACTATATCGCTCCCAGAGAGTCGAGTAACGACCACTAAAGCCTTGGTTAGCTAATCTTTCGCTTCGTCAGCTAGACGCTGTGCTCTATTCGCCAGTGCTCTGGCTTTCGCAGCGGCGACCTTATCTGACAATTCAGATAATTTGGCAATAATATCCTGCGTCTCCTCATCTTCACGTAAATCAGCCTCCGCCATATGCGATTGCAATGAACGTTTAAGGAGCTCAGGAATAGATTTGCTGTCCATTTCCCAACCCTTCAATAGAATAAACTTTGACACTCTCAAAGATACTATCGACCGAGGGGAAATATACTTAACGATTAATTGTGCAATTTCGGAAATAAATCGTAGCAAGGAAAAAGGACGATTTAGAGGCCTTGATAATGCGTAACTAACGTACCTTTATGTTCCCTTAATGAATATTTGATAACAGCAATAGACGCAGTGGAAAATAAGCTGGTAGTGTAAGATTGACAAAGTTCATCAACCAAGTAGCTCACTAGTGGCATATGGCTGACGACAAGGAGTTTTTTGATCGGCTTTTTTGAATTTACCGCGGCGTGAAGAAGTCCATCAATATAATCACTCACAAGTCGTGGCGAGCCTTCCGGAACAATGTCTTCGTTACTTTCAACTTTGTCCGCTACGATATCAAGCGATACCATATCGTGGGTTTGCTTCGCTCGACGATATGGGCTGACAAGCGCCAAATCCACACTACCTTTCTCGCAATATTGGTCTTTTAACCATAAAGCTGCGGTTTTGGCTTGTTCTCTACCTAACGGTGTAAGTTGCCTACTTTTATCATCGAGTCTGGGCGCTTCTGCTTCACCGTGACGCATAATGAAAAGATAAATGTCGTCGTTGCTACTTTGACCTGACATAACATTGCGCATAGTATTAATGAAAGTATGCTAACGATATCAGAGAGCTGATACTACGCCTAGCGCTAAACGGCGAATAGTGAGAATTTTCGTACATTATTTAACGTTTTGTGAAGTTCCTCTTTATAGATGCTCCAGCAGTAAGGTGCTCTTGACCAAAAACGAGACAATGTGAACAACACCATAAACTTAGAAAACGCATATCACGTCACTTTACCAAATGGGTTGCGTGCTATGTTATGCCACACGCCAGAAGCGAGTGAGTCGTTTGTTTCTATGGCGGTAAGAGCTGGACACTTTTACGACCCTACCGATTGTCAAGGGCTAGCCCACCTTCTTGAACACATGCTTTTTATGGGAAGCCGTCACTTACCTAAGCCCAATGCGATTAATGGATTCATTGAACAGCACGGAGGCACAATAAACGCGTGGACGGGAACTGAATACGCTAATTATCATTTCAGTTGCAGTGGAGACACTATTGCGCAAACGTTGCCTGCGTTTGCTGATATGCTAAGGCAGCCTCTCTTTGAAGAGGACGCACTGACCAATGAAATAAAGAATATTCATTCAGAGTTTGAGTTTAAGAAAAAGGACGACCTTCGACGTCTTTATCAAATACATAAAGAAACATGTAACCCCCAGCATCCTTTTGCAAAATTTTCGGTGGGCAATAGCGATACATTTTCCCAGCATGAATGTGCAGAACTGAAGCGTCGCCTAAAGGCACTCCACCAATCTTACTATTGTGCTCAGAACATGCGACTGTGTGTAGCCAGCCCTATGCCAATACCACAGCTCGAGGCATTAGTGCATCAATGCTTTGGTACGTTACCAAGCGGACAGTTAGCCTCTGACGACTGGCCTGAACTATATACTGAAAATGAGCTAGGCATTCAGATCAATATACATCCTCTGCAATCTGCTAGACGGATGATAGTAACGTTTGCCCTACCCGCTTTACAGAACGACTACAAAACCAAACCACTGAACTACATCAGCCATTTGATTGGTGATGAAGGCGAAGGAAGCCTACTTGCCTATTTGAAAGAAAAAGACTGGGCACTAAATCTAATCGCCGGTTCAGGTATAGAGGGCGATAAATTTAAAGACTTTAATGTGAGCTTTCAGCTCACTCAGGAAGGCCTTAAACATAAAGCGCAAGTGTTAGAGGCACTGTTTAGTTATATCGAATTAATAAAAGAAGCATCCACTGAAGAATGGCGCTTTCACGAGAAATCGCAGCTTAATGCGCTGGCACTAGAGTACGAAGAAAATGTGAAGCCACTTGGGATCATAACCGAGTATGCACAGCATCAATTTATATTTGAGCCGGAAGAATTAAATAGGCTACGTTCCACTATTGGGAGTTATGACAGAAGCGTTATTGAGCATGCCCTGTCGTTTTTTACACCGAAAAATCTTCGCTTAAAAGTAATATCGAAAGACGTAAAAACTACTCAAGTATGTGCATTTTATGAAGCTGAATATAGTGTCGAAAATATCGATGACGCCCTTTTGCGCTCTCTTGAGTCTGCAAAAAGAATTTCTGCATTACGTCTTCCACCGGCTAATCCTTATTTGGCAAGTGAATACACCCTGATACTACCTGAAACAGGGTTTAACATTCCTAACAAATTAGTCGACGACGGTGGCTATCGTTTTTGGTTCGCTCAGGATCAGCAGTTTCATAGCCCTAAGGGAGATATTTATATATCCTTCGACGCTGCTCGTTTTTCTGACTCACTGACCTCAGTCGCAGCAAAGAGAATTTGGTTGGGAGCTCTGAATGACCACCTTCAAGCGAAATATTATCGAGCAGAAATTGCTGGTCTTCACTATCGAATTTATGGGCATCAAGCAGGGTTTACGCTGCATACACGTGGTTTTACTAATCAACAAACCTTATTAGCCAGCCAGCTTCTTGATGCTGTTCTTGGGTTCACTCCCGACGAAAGAGTGTTTGAGCATCACAAAGCGCTTCAAATTCAAAGTCTCCACAACTCACTGCTGAACAAACCGACTAACCGTTTGTTCTCACGGTTAAGCGTGCTGATTCAACGCAATACACAAGCGCCTGTGGAACTGTTGGATGTAATAGAAAATATTTCTTATCAAGAGATGTTAAGTTGTCGAAACAATGCTTTTGAACATTATTTTGTAGAAGCATTTATGCATGGTAACTGGGCAAGTGAAGAGGCAAAGGCATTCTCAACGGAACTCCGTAACCATTGTAAAAATGCGGGGGGAGCACCACTTTCTCGTGCAGTATCAAAACTTCCCGTGGGAGGAACACTCTATCACGAGGTTTTGTGTAATCACGATGACTCCGCTGTTGTACTTTATTTACAAGCCCCCTCACCTAGCCTTACTGATACAGCGTTGTGTATGGTCCTAGAACAAATGCTGGCTGCACCATTCTTCAATTCATTGAGAACAGAACAGCAGCTTGGCTATATTGTGGGAACAGGCTACGTACCACACAATCAACACCCTGGAATGGCTTTTTATATTCAAAGTCCTCAGTGCAGCCCCAAGCAACTGTTGGATGCAATGACGGAATTTTTATTCCAGCAGCTAAATGAAATTGAGTTTTACCGCTTTTATTGGCCTACCATTCAACAGAATCTTATCAAGCAACTAGAAGAAAGAGATCTTACTCTCTCGATGAAATCACAACGTTTATGGGTAAGCTTGGGAACCCAAGATTTAGGGTTCAACCGTAATGCTAAGCTAGCCGAACGAATTAAAGGCCTGAGCTTCGAAGAAATTCAAGAATTCGCACACCAGCTGGCTAAAAGAGAACGCTGCGGCGAACTGGTACTTTTTTCACGGGGAAAGTTTGAGAGCATTTCAACGCAAGAAAAGCGAACCATTAACAGCATCTCTGAGTTTAAGAAGGAAATTCCCTACTATTAAGAGCGATACAATAAAAACCTCCAGCCGCGTTAAGAATTTCGTCAATCTGCCGATAAACAAAGGTATTCACGGACAAGGTTGGTCAATAAGTAAACCATCATACTTGTTATTTCTAAAAAGTCCTTGTAGAGGCTTAGTTAATTCGGCATATTTATTATTCTGGCTGTTAGGGATACCGCCAGTGAAATACAAAAATAATAAATGGCGTATGCCAAAGGTGTGTAGGTGCGCTCAACCCTAATTTACTCAATTTCTCTTCTTTTGTTGGCTTTGTCAGAGCTTTTCTTTTCTTCTGCAAAGGCGATAGAGGTTTCTGATCTTCATTTTACAGAATTAAATAAGCAGCATGGCCTATCTGATACTGCAGTGCTAGACATTGTAGAAGATGATATGGGCTTCATTTGGCTTGCAACTTCCAATGGTCTAAATCGATACTCTGGTTACGACTCTGTTAAGAAGTACCACCCGTCTGATATAGATCCCAATTCTATACCCGCAGGATTTATCCAGACACTTTTTCTCGATTCGGAAGGAACACTTTGGGTCGGAACTCATTCTGGCTTAGCTAAATATCAACCGAAAACAGACAATTTCAAAGTCTATGGTAGGTTTAATTCAGTAATAAAAACAGATCACATTACTTCCATTAGCGAAGATAAGAATGGGAACATTCTTTTTGCTGATCGAAAGTTTCTCTACAAATATTCAAAACCGGAAGACACCATTTCTGTAGTTGCACAACTATTCGAAAATGAAAGTGTTATAAAAGTTATTTTCGCTGAAGCGAATAGAGTTTGGGTAGGCTCTAATGAATATGGTGGCAAAATTCTAGATTTAGATACTGGAGACGTTTTTGATCTAGAGAAAGTAAATCCGTGGGGTATTGTCCTAGATTCAGACGCGATTCACGATATTAAAGTAATCAATGGAAACTATTGGTTAGCAACAGACGACGGTGTCAGAGTACTTTCCGCATCTGGTCGTACACTACTTCATATTGACGGCAGTCATCTAGGGGCAAGTAAGAAAGTAAACACCTTGTCTATGGAAATAGTCAACGATAACCTTTGGCTTGGAACAGTGGCCGGATTATTCATTCTTAAGGATATTGTCGGCATTGATATAAATAACGTGAAAGATGTAAAAGTACTCCATCTAAACTCCGACACGTATGAAGCTACTGGCCTACCTTCTGCTATAGTAATCAAAGTATTACAAGACAAAGCAGGAGTTGTTTGGGCAGGTACGTTCAGACAGGGAGCATTCAGGTATCACTCTGAATATGCCGATGTACACTTTCAACCAGTCTATAACTCTGAAAGAAAGCATCAAGACAACTATTCCACAATATGGGGTTTCGGAGAAAATTCTGATGGTGATATTTTTCTTGTATCCCAACAAAGAGGGCTCGGCAAATATTTTGAAGAATCTGGTGAGGTGAAGTTTTACTTACCAACTGATGGAGTTGAGCCAAATCTCAGTTATTGGGACCTTAAAATTGATACAAATGACTACTTTTGGCTTGCAACATCCAACGGTCTAAAAACGTATAGATTGATAAATGGAAATCTTGAATTAGTTAAGACGTTCTTCGACGGTAAATTTGTAGACCACATTCATATGGACAATCAATTTATATGGATTTGGTTAGAAAATGAAGGTACTTATGCCATTGACTTTTCGGTTTTAAATCACCCTGATGGGAAAAATATTATTACAAAACTCGATGGTGATGGTATCAACGAACGAATGCTACCTGTCTACACAGACGACATCGGCCGTTTGTGGCTAAGAGACGATAAATCACTCGTAATTTACTCACTCCAAAATGAGTCAATTGTTAAACGTCTAGACGCCGCTAGTGGAATAAATTCAATAGTCTATGGCGTTTACCAAACTCCAGATGCATTTTGGTTGACATCAAGATCTGACGGTGTAATAAGAGTTAACAGAAAAACACTTTCGGTTGAAAAGAAGCAACCTAGAAATGATAAAAATGGATATATAACTTCTACTATCGGAATACAAAATAGCATTTGGTATTCTGACACGACTGGCATACACCAAATTCATCTACCTTCTCTTAAGGAAGAGTCTACAATTCTCAATTCGGAGCTTGAATACAACTCTTTAGGTGAGAGTGCTATACTCGCTTCATCAGACGGTTCGATATACTTTGGTGGAATCAAAGGGTTCAATAGGGTCACGAAATCTTATTCAAACTCTGAGTCGTCAATTCAATTGACTAATATGCCCGTCTTGTCTGAATTTAGCGTTTTTGGAGATTCGAATAATAGCGATCCTTTAAATGTGAGTAACCTGTCGTATTTGAGTGAAAACATAACCTATGCTAATGAGAAAAAGCTCTCATATGATGAATCGAGATTTAGCATTTCTTTCGGTCTAGTAAACCCTGTTTATCCAAAGTTGGTGTCTTACAGATACCGTCTTCTAGGTTATGAAAATAATTGGGTCTACATTGGTAGTGATAATACGGCAAAATTTAACAATGTTTCGTTTGGAAATTACGCATTCGAAGTACAAGCAAAAGAGCCAGGTAAAAACTGGTCAACCAGTAGATCCCTTGAAATTGTCGTTGATAATCCACCTTGGCTACATACAGTCGCGATCGTATTTTATTGCATAATCGCACTTGCTACCTCCGCTTTCATTATTCGTCAATATCAAATTCGTAAAGCCAATCAGTTGGCAATAAAAGAGTCGGAAGAACGCCTTAAACTTACGCTTTGGAGTTCAGGTGACGAACTGTGGGACTGGGACGTGTATCGAGGTCAGGTATACCGTGCTAACACTTGGGGTACATTGGACTTTCCACAGGATGATATCCGCACGACAGGTGCCTATGACGCGAATATTCACCCTAACGACGTGAACCGAGTCAAAGCTGCGCTAAGAGAACACCTTGAAGGGAACAGCGACTTCTATGAACTCGCGTATCGTGCCAAGACGTTTAAAAATCAATGGATTTGGATATTGGATCGCGGAAAAGTCGTTGAAGTTTAAGTTTATTAGTGTCAATAACGCTTACTGCCGCTATACGGGAGAAACCCGCGAGCAGGCCCTAGCCAGCTACATGCACTTCCATTTGTACCCCGACGCATTTACCGAAGAAATTAAGAAAACCCTTAAAACTAAAAGCAACTGGTCGGGCGAAGTAGAAAGCGTGCGCGTAAACGGCGAACGCTATGAGATGGAATTGAATATTGATGCCGTACATGATGACGACGGTAAGATAAGTCATTTTGTTGGCGTATTTAGTGATATTACGTCAAGAAAAAGTACCGAAAAAGAACTGTTAAAACTGGCTAATACCGACCCTCTTACCGAGCTTCCAAATCGTTCATTTTTCCAAGCTAGCCACCAAAACCTTGTTAGAAAAGGTGCTCAGCATACCCTTCTCTGCTTGGATATGGATAACTTCAAAAAAATCAACGATTCTTTGGGCCACCAAACCGGTGATATTTTAATTAAACAAATAGCAAAGCGTTTACAACGAATCACCGGAAAGAGTGCTACCTGTTATCGTTTAGGTGGTGATGAATTTAGCGTTTTAATGGAAGACAATGCCGATATCCACACGGTGACACATTACGCGCAAAATCTTTTAGACACGTTATCTCGCCCCTTTATCATTAATAAGCAAGAGTTTGTGTTAGGTGCCAGTATTGGAATTGCATTCTTCCCTGACGATGGTACTTCGCCTCAGGAAATGCTGAAGAATGCCGACACAGCCATGTACTTTGCTAAAAATAATGGCGGAAATAGCTATCAATTCTTTAGCGGAGAGATGAATCAAAATGCTGTTAGGCAGCTTCAAATAGAAAACCTTATTAGACAAGGTATTAAAGACGATCTCTTTACGGTTTATTACCAGCCGAAGGTAGATATCGCCTCTGGTAAGCTAGTCAGTATGGAGGCTTTAGTACGCTTTGAACATCCGCAAAAAGGCATCGTTAGCCCAGGGCAATTTATTCCTCTTGCTGAACAGACTGGGCAAATTATAGAAATTGGTGAGCAAGTGCTCAGAAAGGCGTGTGCAGATACGAAACGTTGGGTAAACCAAGGTCTGTTTAGTGGCCGCGTAGCTGTAAACATATCTGCTAAGCAGTTCGAGTTGCCCGACCTGGATGACAGAATCAATAAGATCTTGAACGACATAGGCTTGTCTCCACTACACCTTGAGTGCGAAATAACTGAAGGCACCCTAATGGAAAGCCCTGAGAATGGCCTTCAAATGATGACTCGTCTCCGAGAAAGGGGAATTCACCTTGCTCTTGACGATTTCGGTACAGGTTATTCATCTTTGGCGTACTTAAAGCGTTTCCCACTAAACACGCTGAAAATAGACAAAGCATTCATTGACGATATTGCAAAGAGTAATGTCGACCGTCACATGGCCGCCGCTATTATAAATATCGCCCACAATCTAGGCTTGAAAGTAGTAGCAGAAGGTGTGGAAGAAGAAGCTCAGTTGGATATCTTACGTCGCTACGATTGCGAGATGCTGCAAGGCTTCTTATACAGCCGACCTTTAAATGCAGAGCGTTTCGAGAAGCTTCTCACCGAAAACCAAAAGCTTCACACGCTACTTGGCCACTCTAATTTCTAATCGCCCTAAAACCAGCGCAACGCATCTAGGGCGCCTAAATTCCTCTGTTAAACGTCATTAATTGCAGTGCTTGGCAAAGTCCTGCCTATTCAACCTTAGTGTATTAGACTTTAGTGCCATTAAAATGGCGCTAGAAACTTTGAGCGACAAATCTCACCAATACAAATTTTATAAATAACTGATTAAATTGAAAATTTTAGAAAATATTATTTCTGGCATGTATCTGGCTATGTAATAGATACCGATGACAAATATAAAAAATCGGTTTTGTTTGTTCGTTCAAAATAATCAGAGGAAATTAACATGTTAAAAGAGTACGCAGTTGCACTTGTACTTTCTACCGCTACCCCAGTTGCTGCCGATAAACAAGAAGGCGCTAAGCAAGCTCCTGAGTCAAACAAAGAAGTAGCAACCGAAATGGAATACGTTAAGCCTAAATCAGGTGGAAACGGCTGGGGTGTAGGTCTTTAGTAGATACCTTAGAATTTCCCAAAAAAGAGAGCAACGCTCTCTTTTTTTTATACCTGTAACCTACCTTCAACTTAGTGTGTATTGGAAAGCGCCTGAGAAACGCTACGCGGCGATATAAAGATTATTAAACCCCACCGCATTGCGCCAGTGGATATGGCGAGAGATAGAGAACATAGGAAGTAATATAGGGCCGAATACTAACCCTGCAATCGCCCACTTCTTCGCATTCATTCCCCATTTAAACGCTTCAACATAAAAATAGAGAGAAAAGAGAACGCTTAATACAACGAGTGAAATCACATGGCCCCCATTTGCAGTAACAAAATAAATTTAAAGATGGCACTAACCAATAACCTCCTTTAAGTCATTGATTACTTATGTCAATAAATTGACATGACCACTTTTTAACCGGAGGGATTTTACCCAAAATAGAACAATAAACCAGCTAAAATAAACATTAGGCATAAAAAAACCGGGCAAAGCCCGGCTTTTAACATTTTATAAACTTAATTATAAAATTTCTGATCGTTTTCCGCCATTTTCACTAACACTTCCGCAGGTGCAAATTTATCGCCCACAGCAGTAGCATAATGGTTTAAACGAGCAACAACGTGTTTAATTCCCAGCGTATCCATGTAGCGGAATGGACCGCCTAAGAATGGAGGGAAACCAATACCAAAGATAGCACCGATATCGCCGTCACGGGCACTGCGGATAACGCCCTCATCTAAACAGCGTGCCGCCTCGTTGAGCATCATTAATACGCAGCGTTCCGCTACTTCTTTTTCGCTTAACTTAGCAGAAGGTGAAAGACCCAGTAATTCGTAGATTGACTCGTCCACTTCTTTACCTGGCTTTTTACCTTCATAAGAATAAAACCCTTTTTGATTTTTCTTACCCTTTCTGCCATCTGCAAGTACTTTATCGAAAGCACTTGGGGCAGTGAAGCGCTCGCCGAACGCCTCTACAAGGAATGGGATAATCTTAGTGCCAACATCAATACCCACTTCATCAAGTAGTTTTACAGGGCCTACCGGGAAGCCAAACTTAACCAATGACTTATCGATGTGCTCAATAGGCTCACCGTCAAGAATGAGGTTTGCCGCTTCATTCATGTAAGGCGCTAAAATACGGTTTACGTAGAAACCCGCACCGTCTTTAACAACTACCGGCGTTTTGCCTTGCTTTTTAGCAAACTCTACCGTAGACGAAATAACTTGATCAGACGTTTTGTCGTGAGCAATAACTTCAGCCAATGGCATTTTGTCTACTGGCGAGAAGTAATGCAGACCAATCACGTTTTCGGGACGTGCTGCTTTAGCTGCAATTTGTGTGATTGGAATAGACGATGTATTAGACGCGAAGATCGTGCTCTCTTTGCAGTTCTCTTCAATATCCGCCACCATCTTTTGCTTAAGGTCGAGGTCTTCAAAAACCGCCTCAACCACGATATCAGCATCTTGATAGCCGCTGTAATCAAGTGTACCAGTGAGTAGCGCTAACTGCTTCTGCATTTCGCTGTTACGCATGAAACGCTTCTTCACCTTTTTGTTTAAGATGTCATAGCTGTACTTCATTGCATTGGCGATACCCTCCGCACGTACGTCTTTAATACGCACAGGTACACCTGCTTTGGTCGACGTTACATAGGCGATACCACCGCCCATTAAACCACCGCCAAGTACGCCTACTTTCTTCATCTTTTCGGGTTTAACACCCTCAACGCCGTTTTCTTTTTTCATTTCTGTTGTTGCGAAGAAAATCTGGCGTAATTGGAAAGACTCCGGTGTCATAACAAGCTTACCAAAGGCTTCAGCTTCGGCTTTAAGCCCCGCTTTCATCCCGTCGTTCATGCCTGTTTCGATGACATCAATAATGTAACCCGGCGCTGGATAATTACCTTTGGTTTTGGCAAACGTCGCTTCCCGAGCCTTTTTAAACATCATGCTGCGGCCTGGGCCAGTTTTCTCAAGCACTTTGTCCATTACGCTCTTCTGCGGCGCTTCACGTTCTGGTTTGCGTTTAAGCGCAAAATACTCAGCAACTTTAAGTAAAACACTGTGCGGTACTACATCATCTACAATGCCGTATTTTTTAGCTTGTTTAGCACGCGCAGGGGCTCCAGTAAGCATCATTTTCATTGCTTGCTGAATGCCGATTAGGCGAGGAAGACGCTGAGTGCCGCCACTGCCCGGCAATAAGCCAAGCTGCACTTCAGGTAGACCTAGCTGGGTGCTAGGTGAATCTGTACATACGCGATAATGACACGCCAAGGCAAGTTCTAAACCACCACCTAACGCTGGGCCATGAATAGCCGCAACGAAGGTAGCCTTCATATTTTCAATTCTATCGAAAATAGCTTGGCCGCCCGCAGCTATAGTTGTGGCGTCTTCAGCGGTTTTACACGCTGCTAGCATGGTGATATCGGCACCTGCTACGAATGAGCTTGGCTTGCCGCTCGTTAGTACAACACCTTTAATGCTGCTGTCGCGCTCAATATCATCAAGCATGGCAGTTATCTCATCGCCAAACTCAGCTTTAAGCGTATTCATGCTCTCGCCAGGTACGTCCATGCTAAGAATAGCAACGCCATTATCTTGCTTGGTTAACGTAAATGCGCCTGATGTTGGCTGAACTTCATTTGTCATTTCTTGTTCCTGACTCATATTATTCTGTCTCCACGATCATTGCGGCACCAAGACCACCCGCAGCACATGCAGTCAGTAGACCTGTACCACCGCCACGGCGATTTAGTTCGTTAAGCATTTGCGTGATCATACGCGTACCAGTTGCAGCAAACGGGTGACCATAAGCAATCGAACTACCCATTACGTTGAATTTGTTCATATCAATTTCGCCGGTCGCTTTATCACGACCTAGTTTCTCTTTGGCGAACTTGTCACTTGCGAACATTTTAACGTTTGCCAAGGTTTGCGCTGCGAACGCTTCGTGCATTTCAATTAGCGTTAAGTCGTTTAGCGTCATTCCAGCGCGATCTAACGCGATAGGTGTCGCGTACGACGGTCCCATTAGCATGTCTTCCCAAACGTCGATTGCAGCAAACGCGTAGCTCTTAATGTAGCCCAATGGTGTGTAGCCTAGCTCTTTGGCTCGGCTCTCTGTCATCATAAGCACTGCAGAAGCACCATCGGTAAGTGGTGTGGCGTTTGCTGCAGTTACAGAGCCGTACTTTTTGTCAAATACTGGGCGAAGTTTCGCGTAGCCTTCAAGCTTTGAATCGAAACGTACGTTGTTGTCGCGCTCAAGCGCACCTTTATACGGTTCTGCATAAGCGGTCATCACTTCGCTAGACAATTTGCCGGCTTCCCAGCTTTCAGCCGCTAGGCTGTGCGAGCGATGTGCAAGCTTATCTTGCTCTTCACGAGAAATTTGATGCGTTTTAGCCATTTGCTCCGCCGTTTGTCCCATCGACAAACCTGTAGAGTATTCAGCTACAGCAGGAGGTACTGGCGCTAAGTCTTTTAAGCTTAAACGCTTAAAGATATTCAGCTTTTGACCCAAGGTCTTGGTTTTCTGTAAATCTACCAGCGCACGTGCAAGGTTCTTAGACACACCGATAGGTGATACCGATGTTGAGTCTGCACCACCAGCAATACCTACCTGTACCGTGCCTGCCATCATGCTTTCAGCGATGTTTACCGTTGACTGAAAGCTCGTCGCACATGCACGAGATACACTGTAAGCGTCGGTATGAACATTCATGCCAGTGCCAAGCACAATTTCTCGTGCGATGTTTGGCGCTTCAGGCATTTGCACTACCTGACCATAAACAACCTGATCAACCCATTCTTTTTGAACACCATGGCGAACGAGAAGTTCGTTTACGACCATTTTACCTAAATCAACAGCCGGAACACCGTGGAAATATGTAGCCATTTTCGCAAACGGAGTACGCAACCCCGCGACAATGGCGATGCGATCACCCTCTCGGGTAGTAACTGATTGTTTTGTTGCCATAATGCACCTAAATTTATGACCAGCTTCACCTTTAGCTCACTACTAATGAAGTGGTCTGACCTGTAATAATCCCGATTTTTACAAACAATGAACAAAATAGCAAATAATGCAGGATTAAGGGCAATATAAATGAAACTAAAATTTGCGGCGTTCGTGCAGTTAGCCGATAAACTTGCTAGCTAAATTCGCTTGAGATTAAAGAAAGCAAGTTTCGCCCTCCACCACATATCTCATTTTTATTACTGTTTGACGACTTGAAGAAAGATAGAATGAACCTTATATGGAAATGAAAGTCTGTTTTGTGTCATTGTGACGGGCTAGAACTATCTAAATTAATATGTAATTTACTTTTTAGCTAAGCGATCACTTTATAAGAGATTTAATAAATCTATCGCTCAAATGACACTTCCTGATAACGAGAACTCAAACGGAAATTTTGCATTATGGCAGCAGCGCAATTTCAACAGTTACACGCTTATTTAGACCAGCAGATTATTGGTCAGCATGCGTTAACCAAAAGCCTTCTTATCGCTCTTTTGGCAGACGGCCACCTTCTGGTAGAAGGTCCTCCAGGGCTTGCAAAAACACGCGCAATCAATGCACTTGCTAACGGTATTGACGGCGACTTTCATCGCGTACAGTTTACCCCTGACCTTTTGCCTGCCGACTTAACTGGGACAGACATATACCGCCCCGAGACTGGCGAGTTTGTTTTTCAAACCTGCAAAAGTGCAGTCGGCCCTGCTTGAAGCCATGGCCGAACGTCAGATTACGGTGGGCAGTAAAACCTACCCTCTTCCTCCGCTATTTTTAGTAATGGCAACGCAAAACCCACTAGAGCAGGAAGGAACTTATCCACTACCTGAAGCACAGCTAGACCGATTCTTAATGCACGTAGACATCGATTACCCTGGCGCTGAGACAGAATTGGAAATATTGCGCTTAACGCGAGGTGAGGCCCTCTCTGAGCCACCCGTTACGCCACCAACGCTAACTCAAGACGATATTTTTACGTCGCGTAAAGAAGCGCTGTCTTTGTATATGGCGCCTGAGTTAGAACAGTATTTAGTTCAATTGATTATGGCTACACGTCAGCCTGCAAATTTCGACGCTGAATTAGGCCAGTGGATAGCGATGGGAACAAGCCCCCGAGCAACCATAAGCTTAGATCGCTGTGCACGCGCTCACGCATGGCTTAGCGGCAGAGACTTTGTTGGTCCTGATGATATTCAAGCTGTGGTTCACAACGTGCTTCGCCACCGCATTATTCTGTCATATCAAGCCGAGGCTGAAGGCGTAACGATTAACGACGTACTTGATAAGATTGTTGCAACTGTCGCAGTTCCTTAAGTTATGGTGAATGTACAAGCGCAGCTAGACAAGCTGCAAAGTAACGGGGTGTCACTGTCTACCGCGGAGCTACTTCGCTATCAACAGTTGGCTAAGCTTTTTAGCTTAACGCCTAAACGTATGCCACAAGCTAAACTTGCAGGGAGTTATCTCACCAAGCACAAAGGCCGAGGCATGGAGTTTGATGAGGCCCGTCATTATCAGCCTGGTGATGATATTCGCGCTATTGATTGGCGCGTTACTGCGCGCACGGGTAAAACTCACACTAAAGTGTATCGGGAAGAGCGAGAGCGCCCGGTTTTTCTATTCTGTGACTACCTACCGTCAATGGCATTTGGCACGCAACTGCTTACTAAAGCGGTGCAAGCCGCTCATGTATCTTCATTAATTAGCTGGTCAGCTGCCGCTCGCGGCGATAAAGTTGGCGCGCTAGTATTTAATCAGCAACAGCACAAAGAAATTAAACCACTAACACGCAAAAAAGCCGTATTGCACGTGTGTCATGAACTTATGGCATTGCACGAACAGAGCGCGCAATCTGAGCCGGACAAAGACAAAGACGAACAAGCTTTTGCCGATGCGTGCGCTAGGGCAAGACGTTTAGCAAGACCTGGGAGCTTGGTTTATCTGGTATCAGACTTTCAGCATTTAAGTACCCAAGCTATTCAACACTTAAGTCACTTAACTCGACACTGTGAAGTGAGGGCTATCGTGATTAACGATCCAATAGAACACGCTTTGCCGCAAACCAGTTCATTACAAACCGTCAGCGTTTCTGATGGTCGAAACCAACAACGTTGGGTGTTAGGCGACAATACAGAGCAGCAGCACTATCAAAAATGGCGCAGCGAACACAATAGCGCGATTTATAGCACCTTGCGCAAAAACAATATCGCTCGATTCAGTGTTTCAGCGGGTCTTCCCTTAGACGAACAGCTTCAAAGTATGCAGCAAGAACAACGGTTGGAGCTTAATTAATGCAGAGCAACAATCTTTTATCAAGCCTTTTATCCAGTTCAGCTCAAACGACATCGGCTAATCAAATGTCAGTGCCACCTCAGCAGCAAGACCCACTTGCTCAGCTGCGCGATATACACGTACCTACAGAGGTCAACATTTGGCCATTAGATTGGGGTTGGTGGGTCGCTATCGCAGTGTTTTTACTTGCCCTATTTTGCCTATATAAAACTATCACTGCTCACATACGTCACAACAAGGCGCGCAAGCAAGCTTTAGCCTTACTTGAATCGATTTCAGCACAACAAAGCAATTGGCCCGTGGCGTTAAACTCAATTCTAAAACGCACGGCTATGAGCTATTACCCAACTCATCAAGTAGCCGGGTTATACGGTAAACAGTGGCAAGCGTTCTTAACCTCTGCATTGAAAAGTAGTGATAGTAAACTTGAAAGTGATTTAGGTTTGTTAGTAAGTAATGTTTATCAAGCCACCCCCAGCCCTAGTGATTTTGAAACCTGCAAAGGGGCAGTAAAAAACTGGCTTTTAAAAGCCAAACTGCCAAAAAACAAGGGGGCTTACGGCGGTGTGAATGATGGCGGTCTAAACGATGGTAGCGCTCATGATAAGCAAACCAAGGAGCCGCATCATGCTTAATTTTGCTTGGTGGTGGGTCTTTTTCGTACTCCCCTTGCCTATTATCGTACGCCTGCTTTCTAAAAAAGCACAAGACATGCCCATGGCTGCATTGCGGGTTCCTAGTTTGCGACCTGGCGATGTGTCAGAGCAAACCCAGTTGAAACAAACCAAAATACCGCTGTTGATAAGTAGCTTGATATGGCTGCTGCTAGTGACGGCTGCCGCGCGCCCTCAATGGTTAGGAGAGCCTGTCAGCATACCGAATGAAGGTCGAGAAATGATGTTAGCGGTGGATTTATCTGGCAGTATGAAGATAGATGACATGCAGCTTAATGGCCGACAAGTTAACCGTTTAACCATGACTAAGTCGGTGGTTTATGACTTTATTCAGCGTCGCGTTGGCGACAGAATTGGCCTTATCTTATTTGCCGATACCGCGTACGTTCAAGCGCCGCTTACCTATGACAGAGATACTGTTTCTACACTTTTGAGTGAAGCTGTCATTGGGTTGGTTGGCGAACAGACGGCTATTGGCGATGCGATAGGTTTAGCGGTGAAGCGCTTTGACGAACGGGAAGAGTCTAATAACGTTTTAATTCTTCTTACCGATGGGCAAAATACTGCAGGGAATATTACACCCGAGCAGGCGAAAGAGTTGGCAATTAGTAAGGGTGTGAAGGTTTACACTATTGGTGTGGGCGCAGATAAAATGCTTATCCAAAGCTTTTTCGGCAGCCGACAAATAAACCCGTCGCAAGAACTTGATGAAGGCATGTTAACCGACATTGCAACTAGCACTGGCGGCCAATATTTTAGGGCTCGAAATGCCCAGGAACTTCAAGCTATTTATCAACAACTTGACGCGCTTGAGCCTATTGAAGGTGAAACGCGTAAGATGCGTCCATTGAGCGCACTGTTTTACTATCCCCTTGGCGCGGCAATATTACTGTCAGCACTATGGGCATTTTTGACGGTTCTTTTATCAACATTTCGTTGGTTCGCACAAAGACGAATTAACTCGTCCCAGCCACAACCGAACTCAGCTGATTCAATACAAGCAGCGCAAACAAACAGGGAGACGAAGTAATGGAATTCGACTTCTTAGACCAATTTCATTTTTTACGCCCCGAATGGTTTATCGCACTCGTTCCCCTGATGCTGCTCGTGCTTTTAATTAGAAAAACCACGGCTAAGCAATCTGGCTGGCAATCTGTGATCCCTTCTCACCTATATCAATACATGGTGACTGGAAAAAACGAAATGGGCGCAAAACCTCCAATGTGGATGCTTGCTTTTGTGTGGATTATAAGTGTGATAGCACTCGCTGGCCCAACGTGGGAGCGCCTGCCGCAGCCGGTTTACCAGTTGAAAATGGGACACGTTATAGTCATAGATATGTCGCTTTCAATGCGCGCTACCGATATGACGCCAGACAGGCTAACTCGCGCTAAATATAAAGCGATAGACCTAGTCAACGCTATTGGTGAAGGAGAAATGGATAAAGCTCCCATGAAAATAGATGATATAA
>LUMD01000489.1_pt1 | contig 25546 bp, 27 predicted proteins | sample 729651 | NCBI WGS metagenome assembly LUMD01 (sample SAMN03860272, study PRJNA289734) | marine metagenome | biome: seawater column; feature: ocean; material: water; isolation source: Red Sea water column Station 34 - depth 258m | place: Saudi Arabia: Red Sea | collected 2011-10-15 | depth 258 m | reverse complement strand
GTTCTGTACTGGCTGGTGAACAACATTCTGTCCATTGCCCAGCAGTGGTACATTACCCGCAAGATCGAAACAGAAATGGCCGGCAAGAAGCACTGACCGGTGCCCTAACCGACCCGGCAAAGGCTCCTGTGTGGAGCCTTTGTTGTTTTCAGCCTGTGGAAAAAGCATGAGCCAGAGTTCTGACACCATCGCAGCCATTGCCACCGCGCCGGGACAGGCCGGTGTCGGCATTGTTCGCGTATCCGGACCGAGGGCCCGGGTCATAGCGCAGAAAATGCTTGGGTTTGAGCCAAAACCCCGATACGCCCATTACGGTCCCTTCCACGACGGCCAGGGTGAGCTGATTGATGAGGGTATTGGGCTGTTTTTCCCCAATCCGCACTCCTTCACCGGTGAGGATGTGTTCGAGCTTCAGGGCCACGGCGGTACTGTGATCCTCGATCTTCTGCTGCGGGAAGTGTGCAGCCAGGGCGCAAGACTGGCCCGCCCCGGTGAGTTTTCCGAGCGGGCGTTTCTGAACGACAAACTGGACCTGGCTCAGGCCGAGGCCATTGCCGATCTGATTGAAAGCAGCTCGGAACAGGCCGCCCGCTGTGCCGTTCGCTCCATGCAGGGCGTGTTCTCCAGACAGATAGAGGATCTGGTGGATGCGGTGACCCACTTGCGGATCTACGTTGAAGCGGCGATCGATTTTCCCGAGGAAGAGATTGATTTTCTGGCCGATGGCAAGGTGGCCAGTGATCTTCAGGACCTGCTGGACCGGCTCGAGAAAATCCTCGCGGAAGCCCAGCAGGGCACCATTCTGCGAGATGGTATGAAAGTGGTCATCGCCGGCAGGCCCAATGCCGGCAAATCCAGCCTGCTCAACGCCCTGGCCGGTCGCGAGGCTGCTATCGTCACCGCTATCGAGGGCACAACCCGGGATGTGCTGAGGGAACATATCCACATCGATGGTATGCCACTGCACATCATTGATACTGCAGGCCTGCGTGACAGCCCGGACGAAGTGGAACAGATTGGTATTGCCCGGGCCTGGGATGAAATCCGACAGGCTGATCGTATTCTTCTGATGGTGGATGCCACCACCACCGAAAAAACCAGTCCCCACGAAATCTGGCCGGATTTCATCGACCAGTTGCCGGCCAATGCGCCAGTCACTGTTATTCGCAACAAGGTGGATCTGTCCGGTGAAGCCGTGGGTATCAGTGCCGAGGATCACCAGAGCGCCCCGGTTATCCGGTTGGCTGCCAAATCCGCCGAAGGGCTCGAAATCCTGAGGGACCATCTCAAGCAGTGCATGGGTTTTGCCAGCACCACTGAAGGTGGCTTCCTGGCCCGGCGCAGGCACCTGGATGCTTTGGAGCGGGCCCAGGCCCTGCTGATTCAGGGCCAGAGCCAGTTGGAAGGGTTCGGTGCCGGTGAGTTGCTGGCTGAGGATCTACGAGCAGCCCAGGACAGTCTGGGGGAGATCACCGGGCACCTCACTCCGGACGAGCTTCTGGGAAAAATTTTCAGCAGCTTTTGCATCGGGAAGTAATCAGAACGTTTTGTCTCAGAGCTGGAAGGCGCCGTCGAATTGTTGGAAATTTTATTGAGCAAACGCTCAAAAATAACTAGAGTACTGGACAGGCTAAGAAACCAACGCAAACGTCCAGGACCTTTTAACAATGAATCCCGAGATCGATTACTACTTCACCTGCATCTCCCCGTTTACCTATCTTGGTCACCGGGCCTTTCTGGAGACGGCCCGCACCGCGAGTGCCAGGGTTAATTTCAAACCCGTCAAGCTGGCAAGGGTATTTGCCAATTCTGGCGCAAAGCCCGTTCCGGAGCGTCCGGTATGCCGCCAGGATTACCGTCTGCTGGAGATTGAACGGTGGGCCAGGAAACGGGATTTGCCCGTGAATCTGAAGCCCGCGCATTTTCCAACAGACCCTGGGCTCGCCGACCGTTGCGTGATTGCTCTTCAGGAAGCCGGTGAAGATCCCGGTGAATTTGTACAGCGCGCTTTGACAGCGTGTTGGGCCGAGGAGAAAAATATCGCTGACGAAGTGGTAATCGCTCACATCCTGACCAGCCTGCAACACGACGCCGAAGCCGTGATCAGGTCAGCTAACTCAACCGATGTCGCTGACCGGTATGATCGGAATAGTGACGAGGCCGTGGAACGGGGCGTACTGGGTGCGCCGGCCTACCTGCTGAGCGGCGAGCAATTCTGGGGGCAGGACAGGATTGAGCTGTTGGCGGAGACTCTCGACTCGCAATCCGGTGCCCAGTGATGATTGATCTCTATTACTGGCCGACACCCAATGGCCACAAGATCACAATATTTCTGGAAGAGGCCGGGCTGGCCTACCGGATCCACCCTGTGGATATCAGCGCCGGAGACCAGTTCAGACCAGAGTTCCTCGCCTTCTCCCCGAATAACCGTATGCCGGCCATCATTGATGATGATCCGCCAGAGGGCAGTGAGCCAGTGAGCGTGTTTGAGTCAGGTGCCATCCTTTTGTACCTCGCAGAAAAGGTCGGCCGTTTCATGCCAGCCAGTCTGCATGGCCGAAAAACGGTGCTGGAATGGCTGATGTGGCAAATGGGAGGTCTGGGACCCATGGCCGGCCAGAATCATCATTTCGTCCAGTATGCCCCTGAGCAAATACCCTATGCGATCAGTCGATACGTCAACGAAACAAATCGTCTGTACGGCGTACTCGATACCCGTTTGAAGGGTCGGGACTGGGTTGCTGACGATTATTCCATTGCCGATATGGCCATTTACCCGTGGATCGTACCCCACGAAAGACAGAGACAATTTCTGACGGACTTTCCCAACCTTGAGCGGTGGTTCCATTCGATGCAGGCGAGACCTGCAGTCAGGGCTGCGTACGAAAAAGGAGAGCCCTGGTCGAGCCGCCCGGCGGTGACTGAAGAAGGAAAAAAACTGTTGTTTGGCCAAAAGGCCACACGGGACAGAGAAGAATAGGCAGCGAGAAACCCCCAAGGGAAGCTTCGTGACTTCCCTTGGGGGTTTCTCTTTCAGAACAACGTTAACCGGTTCTGCGCCAGTCTTCCTGACCTACGGGTTTGAGTGCTTGGGTGTGACTGCGATTACCGAGGAAATCCGGCCGTGGTTTGTTGCCGCAGAACGGGGCCTGGAGCTGGTTTTCCACACTGTTATAGACGAAGAACAGATTGCTACGCGGCCAGGGCGACATATTGGCATTCGAGGCGTGGAGTGTGTTGCACTCAAAGATGATCAGCGAGCCGGCGGGACCGGTGGGGGCCTTGATGCCGTATTCGTCTGCCATGGCGGCAAGATCCCGATTGTTGGGAACACCCAGTTCCTGTTTTTGCAGGGATGACTGGTAGTTGTCTTCCGGGGTGCGGCCGACGCAAGGCACAAAGGTCTTGTGGGAACCGGGAATCAGCATCAATGGGCCGTTGAAGGGCGTGTTGTCGGTGAGGGCGATGGAAAAACTCACTGCCCGCATCCGTGGCATGCCGTCTTCGGCGTGCCAGGTTTCAAAATCGGAGTGCCAGTCAAAGCCCTTGCCGTGGAAGCCGGGTTTGAAGTTGATCCGGGATTGGTGGATATAGGCGTCGCTACCCAGAAGCTGGCGTACCATTGCCAGAATTTTCGGATCCCGGGTCAGACGGTCGAAGCGATCGGACAGTTCGTGAATGCCGAATATCGAGCGGATTTCCTGTTTGCCGGGCTCAGTGATGGTGCCCTCTGAGCGAAGGATGCTCTCATCGTCTTCGTAGGCGCGGAGATCCTCACGGAACTGACGAACGGTGTTCTGGTCGAGGAAGCTGTTGAACACAAGAAAGCCGTCGCGTTCATACTGTGCCAGCTCGGTTTCACTCAGTGGTCCATCGGTTCGGTGCGAACCGCTGCTGTGTACCACGGGGTCCTTGCGCTCAAAGCTTTTGGTCGGACGTTCCAGGCGGGTTGGATAAAAGTCGTCAGCACGAGTGTCCATATTCGAACCTCCTTCTTTTATTCATAATTCAAATGTTTTTCATTTAATTCAGTAAGTTAATGTCTCCGAAGTGGAAATGCACCTGTGAACTGGGGTCGGGCGGCAGTATTTCAAGGGCAAAAAAATCCCGGGCCTTGCCCGGGAGTAAGAGCTACCGGATGAGTCATCCGGTAAAGGCCAGATCCTCGGCATTCAGTTGCATCAGGTTTTTGCTGGGGCTGAGCATGCTGGCAGCGTGGCTCTGGGCCCGGGGCAGCAAGCGCTCGAAATAGAATTCGGTGGTTCCGAGCTTGGCCCGGTAAAAGCCCGGTGACTCTTCGCCCCCATTGTCGAGTTTATCCACAGCCACGGCAGCCTGGCGCAACCAGATATAGGCCATGGTGACGTAGCCGCTGTACATCAGGAAATCATACGCTGCAGAGCTCACCACATCCCGGTCCTTGCGGGCTGCGAGCATGATCCGGACCGTCAACAGGTTCCACTGGCCGGTCAGCTTGAGCAACTCAAGCGCCCAGGGTCGCAGACGTTTGTCAGTGAGGTGCTTGCGGGCAAAATTGGCAATCTTCAGGGTGAATTCGCGCACCGCGCCGCCCTGGGTCATCAGCAATACCTTCCGACCTAGAAGATCCAGTGCCTGGATACCCGTGGTGCCCTCGTAAAGTGTGGCGATGCGGGTATCCCGGACAATCTGTTCCATGCCATGTTCACGGATGTAACCGTGGCCCCCAAAGACCTGAACCCCCAGATTGGCCGCTTCGCAACCGAGTTCGGTCAGAAACCCTTTCAGGATCGGCGTCAGGAACCCCAGCTTGTCGTCGTATCTGTCCGCCTTTTTATCGTCGCCTTCAGTGAAGCCCTCCACCATGTGATCGGCCAGCCGGGCCGCGTAATACAGCATGGCCCGACCGCCCTCGGCGATGGCTTTCTGGGTCAGGAGCATCCGGCGCACATCGGCATGGTGAATCAGGCTATCGGCCACCTGATCCGGCTCTTTTTTGCCCGAGAGTGCCCGCATGGAGCGTCGATCCTTGGCATAGGCCAGCGCCCACTGATAGGACAGTTCCGCTGGCCCGACACCCTGAATGGCAGTGCCGATCCGGGCAGTGTTCATGAAGGTGAACATGCAGTTCAGCCCTTCGTTCTCGGGCCCTTGATGCCCATTTTCTTTTCCAGACTGCCACAGACCACCGCGTTACGTGCACCCAGGCCACCCTGTTCGTCGGGCAGGAACTTGGGCACGATAAACAGGCTGATACCCCGGGTGCCCTTGGGAGCGTCCGGCAGACGAGCGAGGACAATGTGGACAATGTTCTCGGTCAGGTCGTGATCGCCGGAGGAAATGAAAATCTTGGTGCCCGACAGGCGATAGCTGCCGTCGGCCTGTGGTTCGGCCTTGGTTTTCACCTGGCCCAGATCGGTGCCGCACTGGGGTTCGGTCAGGCACATGGTGCCGGCCCAGCGGCCTTCGGTCAGAGGTGCAAGGTAGGTCTGCTTCTGTTCGTCGGAACCGTGCAGAAAAATGGTATTCATGGCGCCGAGGGACAGGCCGGGGTACATGGAGAAGGGCCAGTTGGCGGTGCCCATCATTTCCTGCTTCAGCAATCCCATGGACGCCGGCAGGCCCTGGCCGCCATATTCCTCCGGTGCCGACAGTCCCTGCCAGCCACCCATGGCGTATTGCTGGTAGGCTTCGCGATAACCGGCGGGTGTCGTGACCTCACCGTTCTCGAGTTTGCAGCCTTCCTCGTCGCCGGAGAGATAGAGTGGGCTAAGTACTTCCTCACAGAATTTTGCGCATTCGCTGAGAATTGCATCCACGATATCCGGTGTGGCGTTTTCACCGCTGGCAAGGGTAGCGTAATGGCCCGGGTAGTCGAACACTTCGTTCAGCAGAAATTTCATGTCGCGCAGGGGCGCCTTGTAAACCGGCATAGCGGAATCCTCTGTATCTTTCTCGGTATCTCAGGTGGGCAATCTCTGCCCATTACCCGCTGTTTTACGCCAATAGCCGCGCACTGCCATTGACGAAAAGCGCTCAGCGGACTGTCAGAATGGACAATTGGCCGAAATGACGTAGCCAGACTCCGGCCATTCCTGTTGCTGATCGCTAGAGTCGATTGAGACGTATTTAATCGTTTGTAGATCCGCAATAAACCTGTTCGGAGAGTGTAAAAGTCATGCAAAGCCTGTTAACTGAGATATCGAAACGTCTGTCGACACCTATACTCTGGGTACTGGCTTCGGCACTGTTGCTCAGTGGCTGTGCCAGCCCCTCCCTTGAGGACTACGCAGACCGCACGCCCGAGCTGGTTCCTGAAGAGTTTTTCACCGGCGAACTTTCCGCCCGGGGAGTGGTCAAGAATTTCTCCGGTGAGGTGATCCGCACCTTCGATGCGGACATCAGCGCGTCGTGGGACGACGAGGGTGTGGGCACCCTGGATGAGGTGTTCCGCTTCGATGACGGCGAGGTGCAGACGCGGGTCTGGACCCTGACGCCGATCGACGAGGGGTATCATGCCGATGCTGGCGATGTGGTTGAACCAGGAACCATGCGCTGGAGCGGCAATGCCATTCATATGAATTACCTTCTCCGCGTGGCCTACGGTGACGGTACCCTGGATGTGCGGATGGACGACTGGATGTACCTGATTACGCCCGACACGCTGATCAACCAGACCACTATGAGCAAGTGGGGCATCGACGTGGGTGAAGTAGTACTGGTGATCCAGAAAAAAGAACAGACGACTAACTAAAACCCGGAATAGCTGGAAGTCCTATGTGGAAGCAGTGGTTGATTGCGTTGGTGCTGGTGGCTGTGGCCGTCGGTGGTGCCTTTGTCTACCAGAACCTGGACGATGGTGATGCCGCCCAGGGCGGTGGTGAGCGTCCCGCAAGCGCGGTTAACACCATGCTTCCGCAGATGGATAGGGTGCGTGATGTGGTCAACGCCGTTGGCAGTCTGAAAGCCCTGAACGCGGTGGAATTGACCACGGAAGTCAGTGGCCGGGTGGTAGAACTGAACCTGGAAACCGGCCGCCGGGTCGAGCAGGGCGCGGTGCTGCTGCGACTAGACGATCGCCAGGCCAGGGCGGATCTGCAGGTGATCGAGGCGCAACTGGCGGATGCCCGCCGGCAGTTCGAGAGGGCGCAGCGGTTGCGCTCCAACAACAGTATTTCCCAGTCCCAGGTGGATGAACTGAGAACGGCCGTCGATGTGGCGGAGGCCCAGCGCCAGTCGGCACGAGTGCGCCTGGAGAATCACCGGATAGAAGCGCCTTTTGCCGGTGTGGTCGGGTTGAGTGATATCAGTGTGGGGGCCTACATCACCGCTGGAACCTCGGTAACCACTCTCGATGCCACAGACCGTATGGAGCTGGGTTTTTCGATTCCGGAACGTTTTCTGGGACAGGTGAGTCTTGGACAACAGGTTCGCGGCGCATCGCCGGCCTATCCGGATCAGACGTTTTCCGGTCAGCTGGTTGAGCTGGGGTCGAGGATTAGCGAGTTGAGCCGGTCGTTGCCGGTGCGGGCACTGATCGATAATCCGGACGGGTTGCTCCGTCCGGGGCAGTTCATGTCTGCGACGCTGACGCTTCGGGAACGGCAAGCACTGGTGATCCCCGAACAGGCGGTGATGATCCGCGGTGACGAACAGTATGTGTTTGTCGCTGAAGACGGTGTCGCCAGGCGTGTTTCGGTCAACCTGGGGTCGCGCATGCCCGTGACAAGGCCATCCCCGAGAACCGTTTTATTTCGGCCCGGGAGTCGTAACCGGTGGTCCTTTCTGACGTTTCCATCAAGCGGCCGGTATTCGCAACGGTTCTCAGCCTCCTGATCGTGGTGTTCGGGCTGGCAGCCCTGTTGGGCCTGCCAGTGCGGGAATACCCGGATATCGACCCACCGGTCGTTTCCATATCCACCGATTACACCGGCGCGGCGGCTGAAGTGGTGGATACCCAGATTACCCAGGTGATCGAGGGCGCCATCAGTGGCATCGAGGGTATTCGCTCCATCGAATCCTCCACCGAGCAGGGCGAATCCCGAACCAGCATCGAATTCACCACGGCCCGGGATGTGGATATTGCCGCCAATGATGTCCGTGATGCGGTGTCCCGTGTCGCCAACCAGCTGCCGGATGAGGCCGATCCGCCTGTTGTCCGTAAGGCGGATTCCGATGCCCGCCCGATGATGTGGGTGACCCTGCGCAGTGATGTCTGGGACAGTGCCGAGCTCAGCGACTTTGCTGACCGGGTTCTGGCGGATCGTCTGTCGGTGCTCGACGGTGTTGCCGATGTGCGTATTGGTGGCGAACGGCGCTACGCCATTCGGGTGTGGCTGGATCGTGAGCGGCTTGCGGCCCGGGATATCACCGTGGCGGAAGTTGAACGGGCCCTGCGGGCCAACAACGTGGAGTTGCCGGCCGGATCGGTGGATTCCTCCACCCGCAACTTCACGGTTCGTGCCGAAGGCCGGCTGTCGAATGTGGAAGAGTTCCGCGAGCTGGTGATTCGACGGGATGGCAATGATCTGTTGCGGCTGGGGGAAGTGGCCAATGTCCAGATGGGCGTGGAGTCGGATGTCAGCCGCCTGCGCGCCAACGGCCAGACCGCCATCGGCATGGGGATTATTCGCCAGTCCAAGGCCAACACCGTGGCTGTTTCGGATGCGGTCCGTGCCGAGCTGGAGAAAATCCGCGAAACCCTGCCGCCGGAAGTCACCATCGCGGAAAGCTACGACGAATCCATCTTCATTCGTGCCTCGATCAAGGAAGTGGTCACCACCCTGGCCATCGCGGTGTCCCTGGTTATCCTGGTGATTTTCCTGTTCCTGCGTTCCTGGCGCGCCACCCTGATTCCTGCCGTTACCATTCCGGTGGCGGTGATTGGTGCGTTTATCGGCCTCGGCTTTCTCGGTTTTTCCATTAACGTGTTGACGCTATTGGCGGTGATCCTCGCCATTGGCCTGGTGGTGGACGACGCGATCGTGATGCTGGAAAACATCCAGCGCCGCATTGATGAAGGTGAACCGCCCTTGCTGGCCGCCTATCGGGGCGCAAAACAGGTCGCCTTTGCGGTGATTGCCACCACCCTGACCCTGGTGGCGGTGTTTGTGCCCATTTCGTTCATGGGCGGCAATATCGGTCGGCTGTTTGCCGAATTCGGGTTCACCCTGGCTGCGGCGGTGGTGTTTTCCAGTCTTGTTGCCCTGACACTGGCACCGATGCTTTGCTCCAAGTGGCTCAGGCACAGCCCGGAATCGGCAGAGGGGCATCGTCTGTGGGCGGCCAGCGAGAAGGTCCTGAACGGCCTGACCAACGGTTACCGCAGATTGTTGCAGTTCTCCCTCAGGCAGCCGGGCCTGTTGCTGGGCCTCGGTCTGGTGGGGCTGGTCATTGCGGCCGTGGTCTACCCCAAATTGCCCCAGGAACTGGCGCCGACCGAAGACCGTGCGGTGATTATCATGCCCACCAGCGCGCCCCGGGGCTCAACGGTGGAATACACCGATCACTACGTGCGCCAGGTGGAAGAGTCTTTGTTGCCGTATCTGGATGAGGGCATCGCCAATCGCCTGCTCTCCATCGTCGGGTTCCGCAACGAGGAGGACAATGCGTTCCTGATCATGGGCCTGGTGCCCTGGGAAGAGCGGGACATCAAGCAGCAGGAAGTGACCAGCGAAATCCGCAAGAAACTGGCCGATGTGTCTGGCATCCGGACCGTGGCCGTGAATCCGCCGGGTCTGGGCCAACGGGGTTTCAGTCAGGCAGTTGAGTTTGTGGTAGCGGGTCCGGACTATGAATCGGTGCAGGCCTGGAGCGAGGAAATCGTGGAACGGGCCAAGGAAAACCCGAATCTGCAGAATCTGGACACCGACTTCGAGCTGACCCGGCCTGAACTGCGGGTCAATATCGACCGGGAGCGGGCGGCGGATCTGGATATTACGGTAGAAGACGTCGGCCTTACCTTACAGACCATGCTTGCCTCACGGCAGGTAACCACTTACATAGATCGGGGGCGGGAGTATGATGTGATCGTCCAGGCCGAGGAATCCAACCGGGCAACGCCGGAGGATCTGGGCCAGATTTTCCTGCGGCCTCGGGAGGGCGGCAATCTCATCCCCCTGCAGGCATTGGTCTCGGTGCAGGAAATCGGCGCCAACCCGGACCTGCGCCGCATTGACCGCCTGCCCGCCGTGGTCATCAGTGCCTCTCTCGCCGATGGCTATGACCTGGGCTCTGCCCTGACCTACCTGAACAACCTGGCTGTGGATAACCTGCCGCCGGAAGCCCGGGTCAGTTACAAGGGCCTGAGCCGGGAGTTCCAGGAATCCTCGGCGGCCATCTACATTACTTTTGCGCTGGCCTTCGTCATTGTGTTCCTGGTGTTGGCGGCCCAGTTCGAAAGCTGGATTCATCCGTTGATCATCATGCTGTCGGTGCCATTGGCGGTGACCGGGGCCCTGTTGGCGCTCTGGTGGACCGGGATCAGTCTCAACATTTACAGCCAGATAGGCATCATCATGTTGTTGGGATTGATGGCCAAGAACGGGATCTTGATCGTGGAGTTCGCCAACCAGCTCAGGGACAAAGGCTATGAGGTGCGAGAGGCCATTATCGAGGGGGCGAGCCTCCGGTTCCGGCCTGTTTTGATGACCACCATCTCAACCATCTTCGGAGCTGTGCCACTGGTGATTGCAACCGGTGCCGGCGCCGAGAGTCGGGCAGCCATCGGCATGGTGATCCTCGGTGGCCTGATTTTCGCCACCACGCTGACCCTGTTCATCATTCCGGTGCTCTATAACCTGTTGGCGCGGTTTGCCAAATCGTCCAACGCCGTCGAGAAGGAACTGGAACGCCAGGCGTCGGGCCAGGCCGGTGGTACGGGCCTGGCGGCGGCGCCCCAGAAACGCGCGGATGATTTCTGATCAGTTCAGGATCACAGGGTAGCCGGGAACTCGAGCTGGCCACCGAAAATCTCATCCGGATGGATATCAACGCAGAACACCCGCTGTCCCGGCAGCATGGTTGAGAGAGTTACCGTGCGTTTTGCGTCCGGCAGGCCGACGTAGGGCCGACAACTGCTGATGTGCTGCGGCCGTTCCAGGGCATTACGGAAGTATTCCCGGTGCGTCCATCGCGCGCCGGCCGAGTGATACAGAGGATTGAACTTTCCGCGATGGATGTCCGGGTTGGCCCGGGCAAGATTACCCTGCTGGATACCCTGAGGGTTGAGCAGGAAACAGCGTTTCACACCGTCGACGCCCAACAGCTTTTCACAGGCTGAATTGAAAGGTAGCTCCCGGCTCAGGGAGTGGCAGGCTTCCAGAATTTCGAAGCGGAGAAGCCGAAAATAGCTCTCCTGGTCCCGGATATCCTGGGCCGAAGACTCACTGGAGTCAGCTATAACGCCCTTCAAGGCGAGTTCTATCAGTTCCGGCTCGTGCTCTTGCAGCCTGGTTGGCCGGGCGAACAAAAACCCCTGCAGCAGGTCCGCTTCCGTTTGCAGGGCGATATGAGCCTGTGTGCTGTTCTCGATGCCTTCCAGAAGTACGAGGCTTCCGCTCTCGCGAATCATTTTCACCAGGCTCTCCAACAGCATTCGGGCCCGGCTGTGGTTCTCCGCGTTTACCAACAGGCTGCGGTCAAGTTTGACGATCAGTGGGTTGATGCGCCAAAGACGCTCGAAATTGGAATCGCCCATACCGAAATCGTCAATGGCAATCTGGAAACCGTGGGCCTTGGCTTTCAGGATGAATTCCAGCAATGCTGCCGGATTGTCGGATGCTGTCTCCACCAGTTCCAGAACCACTTTTTCAGGATCGATTCCGCTGCTCTGGCACTGCAGCGCCAGCTTTTCCAGGGAGGCTTCTGGATGAATGCAGGTGCCGGGATTTATATTGAGGAACAGCCACACGGGCTGCGAGCTTGCGGCAAAGTTATCCAGATGAATCTGCAACAGATGTCTGTCCAGTTCGGCTGTCAGGTTTTTGGCTTCCGCCTGCTCAAAAAGCTCGAACGGAGAGATGTTCTCGTTATCTTTCCGGACCCTTACCAGTGCTTCGTAACCCACCAGTTTTCGATGGGTCGGACTCAGTATAGGCTGGTAAACCGAACTGAAATCATAGTTGTTGATCATGTCCGGAGCCCGGGTTATTTCGGCTCCACGATAGATGCGTCGGGGAAGTCGGACTACGCTGCTCATGGTCAGGAACCTTTAAACTGCCGATGTTCTGGCCATCCTGGCCTGATGTTTATGAGTGTCTGAACATGCAGGTAAAGCGAATTTCGTACCAGATAGCCAAAAATCAAACGTTTAAGTTAGATTAGTTCCGTCAAATAAATGAACTGCGCTATCGGTTTCCAAAGCATTGCACCAGAGCCGGGCAGATTCCGAGCGGCAGGGTTGGCAATGCACCAAAACAGGATTTCTTGATGCCATCACAAAGTCAGTTCCGTCTGCTGGGTCAACGCCGCTTTCTGCCGTTCTACCTGACCCAGTTTTCCGGCGCCTTCAACGACAACCTGTTCAAGAACGCGCTGCTGCTGCTGATCACCTACAGCGCCGGCGGTCTGATGGGGCTTTCGGTGAATGTGGTGGTCAACCTGGCAGCCTTCCTGTTCATTCTGCCGTTTTTTCTGTTCTCGGGCATTGCCGGCGAAATGGCGGACCGCTATGAAAAGTCCCGGATCATCCGCAATGTGAAGCTGGCGGAGATTGTGATCATGTCTGTCGCCGCAGTTGGGCTCTGGTTCGGCTGGTACGAGTTGTTGCTGGTGCTACTGTTCCTGATGGGCACCCAGTCCACCTTCTTTGGTCCGGTGAAGTACGCCATCCTGCCGCAGGTGCTGTCGGACGATGAGCTCGTCGGTGGTAATGGCCTCGTAGGTATGGGCACCTTTGTTGCAATCCTGCTGGGCACCATTGCCGCAGGCCTGTTGATGGGCTTCGAGACGGCTGCGCGTCTGACGGCGATTGGGGTCGTGGTGATGGCGGTGCTTGGCTACCTGGCGGCGCGCCAGGTGCCCGCAACCGAGCCTGATGGTTCCGGCGTTACGGTGCGTTTTCGGCCGGTGGTGGAGACCTGGCGGCTGATGGCCCTGGCCGCCGAGCGTCGGCAAGTGTTGCTGGCGGTGTTGACCATCTCCTGGTTCTGGTTTCTTGGCGCAGCCTACCTGACCCAGTTTCCCAACTTTGCCCGCACCAATCTGCTGGGTGATGAAACCGTTGTCACCCTGTTGCTGGCCATGTTCACCATCGGTATCTCCATCGGCGCCATGATGTGTGAGCGGCTTACCAAACACCGGATCACTCTGGGGCCTGTGCCCTGGGGGGCTATGGGCCTGAGTCTTTTTGGCATTGACCTGTATTTTGCGGTGCCGGGCGATCCTGTGGCCTCCACCTGGGTGACCCTGTTGACCGATCCAGTCTACCTGAGAGTGCTCGTGGATCTGGTGGGTATCGGCATCTGCGGTGGTCTGTTCATCGTTCCCCTGTATGCCTTTATTCAGCACGAAACGCCCCGGGCCAAACGCGCCCGTATTATCGCCGCGCTGAACGTCATCAATGCGTTATTCATGGTGGTGAGTGCCCTGGCCGGAATTCTGATGCTGGGTGTGTTGGGCTTTAGCATTCCCGGGTTTTTCCTGCTGCTCTCGCTGCTCAATGGCCTGGTGTTGCTGGTGGTCTGGCGGCTTCGACGAAAAACCGCCTCACATTCTGTGGATAATTAATTGGAAAACCTGCGGAAACACGCCGGATAAATTATAAAATAGGTATTTTAAACAGAAGGTTAAATCGCTTTTAAGGGTGTTTACCAAGTAGTCGCGCATGTGGATAACTTTCTTGAAAACTTTTCTAAAAAGACTTATCCAAGCGTCTGAAAAGCCATGAATTTCGGTTTTCCACTATCCTCTGAACCTGGCCAGGGAGGCGCTCGGTGACGGCGCATGGGGGCAATGAGCTTTTAACCCCGGCTACCTCTGGTTAAAATTTGCACATTCTGACTGCAATTTCTTGGGTGAGGCGTTATACTCGCCGCCCTATTTTATCCCCGATTTCCGAGGTGAGCTGTGGATTTTCCGACCCGTTTCGATGTCATTGTCATTGGTGGTGGCCATGCCGGTACCGAGGCCGCTTTGGCGGCTGCACGCATGGGTTCCCAAACCCTGCTGCTGACCCACAACATTGAAACCCTGGGTCAGATGTCTTGTAACCCGGCCATCGGAGGCATTGGTAAAAGCCATCTGGTGAAAGAGATAGATGCCCTCGGTGGCGCCATGGCTGAAGCCACCGATAAAGCCGGTATCCAGTTCCGGGTACTGAACAGCCGCAAGGGGCCGGCCGTGCGAGCCACCCGTGCCCAGGCTGATCGCGTGCTCTACAAGGCGGCGATCCGCCATACCCTGGAAAGTCAGCCGAACCTGACCCTGTTCCAGCAGGCGGCGGACGACCTGATTGTGGAAAACGACCAGGTGATTGGCGTTGTTACCCAGACCGGTATCCGCTTCAACGCCAAAACAGTGGTACTCACCACCGGTACTTTCCTCGGCGGTGTTATTCACATCGGCATGCAACACCATTCCGGCGGTCGTGCCGGCGATGCGCCGGCCAATGCCCTGGCACAGCGCCTGCGGGAACTGCCGTTCAACGTCGGCCGCCTGAAAACCGGCACGCCGCCGCGCATCGACGCCCGGTCTGTGGATTTCTCGGTGATGCAGGAGCAGTGGGGGGATGACCCCACTCCGGTGATGTCGTTTATCGGCAGCCGTAGCCAGCACCCGGAACAGGTGTGCTGCTACGTGACCCGGACCACCGAACAGACCCATGATATCATCCGCAGCGGTTTCGACCGCTCGCCGATGTTCGCTGGCAGCATTGAAGGCGTGGGCCCGCGCTATTGCCCGTCCATCGAGGACAAGGTGAACCGCTTTGCCGACAAGGATTCCCACCAGATCTTTGTGGAGCCCGAGGGCTTGACCACCAACGAACTGTACCCGAACGGGATTTCCACAAGCCTGCCGTTCGATATTCAGCTGGCAGCGGTGCGTTCCATTCCCGGCTTTGAGAATGCTCATATCACCCGTCCGGGTTACGCCATCGAATACGATTACCTGAATCCTCAGGACCTGCGGCATACCCTGGAAACCAAATTTATCCAGGGTCTGTATTTTGCCGGCCAGATCAACGGCACCACCGGTTATGAAGAAGCGGGGGCCCAGGGCCTGCTGGCCGGAATCAACGCGGCTTTGCGTTCCCAGGAAAAGGATGAGTGGTATCCGCGCCGGGACGAGGCCTACCTGGGTGTGCTGGTGGATGACCTGATCACCATGGGCACCTCCGAGCCCTATCGCATGTTTACCAGCCGCGCCGAGTATCGCCTGATCCTGCGCGAGGACAACGCCGATCTGCGCTTGACCGAAACCGGTCGCAAGCTCGGCCTGGTCAATGACGAGCGCTGGCAGAAATTCAATGACAAGCGTGAGGCCATCGCGACCGAGCGTAGCCGCCTGGAGTCCACCCGGATTCATCCGAATACCGAGGCCGGAGAGCGCGCCAACGGCTTTCTCAAGCAGCCGATGACCAGGGACCAGTCCCTGGCCGAGCTGCTGCGCCGGCCCGAGATTGTCTACGGCCATATCGCCGAGATTGGCGCCGAGAAAGCGGAAGATCCGGTGGTCGCGGATCAGGTGGAAATCGAGATCAAGTACGAGGGTTATATTTCCCGTCAGACGGACGAGATCGAGCGGCTCCGTAAAAACGAGAACACCGCCTTGCCGGTGGATCTGGATTATGACGTCATCGGCGGCCTGTCCAACGAGATCAAGCAGAAGCTCAAGACCGTGCGGCCGGAAACCGTTGCCCAGGCTTCACGCATCCAGGGCGTGACCCCGGCGGCGGTCAGCCAGATTCTGGTGTACCTGAAAAAGCGCGACCTGCTGCGCAAACAGTCGGCCTGATCTGCGCCCATGACCAAGTCACTCTGGCACGGCCAGCTCCGGGATGGACTGGCCACAATGGGCCTGTCCCTGGATGAGGAACGGCAGGAAAAGCTGCTGGCTTTTCTGGGCCTGCTTAACAAGTGGAACCGGGCTTACAACCTCACGGCTGTGCGTGATGAGCGTGTGATGGTGTCCCGGCAACTGCTCGACAGCCTGAGCATTCTGCCCTGGATCACCGCGGAGCATCTGTTGGATGTGGGTGCCGGCGGCGGTCTGCCCGGTATCCCGCTGGCGATTGCCCTGCCGGAAAAGCGATTTACCCTGCTTGATAGCAACGGCAAGAAAACCCGCTTTCTCAATCAGTGTGTCCTGGAGCTTGGCCTGGATAATGTCGAGGTGATTCACGGTCGGGCGGAAGATTGCAGCCCCCCGGTTGACAAATGAGGGCGAGTTCCTTGCCATGAAAGGCCAGTTTCCGGATGATGAAGTGGCTGCCCTCCCGGCTGGCTGGCAGGTAAAATCCAGCCACCCCCTGGACGTTTCCGGTGCCGATGGCGAGCGCCATCTCCTGGTGGTCGCCCGGGCGGCGATTTCCGGGTAATTCGGCAGTCGAATTTCAATACCGCTAACCTATCAACAAGGAGGCAGGACATGGCGCGCGTGATTGCAGTGACCAATCAGAAAGGCGGTGTGGGCAAAACCACCACCTGCGTCAACCTTGCTGCCTCCCTGGCCGCCACCAAGCGCCGGGTGCTGCTGGTGGATATGGACCCCCAGGGTAACGCCACCATGGGCAGCGGTGTGGATAAAAACGCTCTGGAACTGTCTGGCTACGACATGCTGACCAAGCGCGCCAGCGCCGCCGATGTTATTATTCCGGCCGAGGCGTCCGGTTTCGATATCCTGCCGGCCAACGGCGATCTCACAGCCGCCGAAGTTGAGCTGATGAACGAAATTGGCCGGGAACATCGCCTGCGCCTGGCGCTGAATACAGTCCGCGACAATTACGATTACATTCTGATTGATTGCCCACCTTCACTTAGCCTGTTGACGGTGAATGCCCTCTCCGCCGCAGACTCCGTGCTGATCCCCATGCAATGCGAGTACTACGCACTGGAGGGGCTGGCAGCGTTGATGAACACCGTAGAGCAGATCCAGGAGACGGTGAACCCGAATCTGCAGGTGGAAGGCATTCTGCGTACCATGTACGACCCCCGGAACAGTCTGACTCTCGATGTGTCCGGTCAGCTGAGTGAGTACTTTGGCGACAAGGTGTATCGAGCGGTGATTCCCCGCAATGTTCGCCTGGCGGAAGCGCCCAGCTACGGCGTTCCGGCCCTGAAATACGACCGCGCCTCCAAGGGTGCCATTGCCTATCTGGCGCTGGCCGGTGAAATGGTCCGCCGCCACGGTTCAAAAAAGACATCCGCGCCGGTTGCGGTGTAACATACCGCCCTGTCACTCACTTAAGCACAACGATTTTCAACGGGAAGAATGACTGACACCATGGCGGCGAAGAAACGAGGACTGGGTGAGCGTGGACTGGGCGCCCTTCTGGCAGGCTCCAAGGTCAATCTTGACCAGGAGCTGAAAGACCACGACGGTGAGCTCCGCGAAGTTCCCATTGATCTGATCCAGCGTGGCCGGTATCAGCCCAGGCGCGATATGGATCCTGCAGCCCTGCAGGAACTGGCGGATTCCATTCGCCAGCAGGGCGTGATGCAGCCGGTGGTCGTTCGCCCGATCGCGGAAGGTCGCTACGAGCTGATCGCCGGTGAGCGTCGCTGGCGTGCCACCCAGATGGCAGAACTGGACAGCATTCCTGCGATCATCCGGGATGTGCCCGATGAAGCCGCCATCGCCATGGCGCTGATCGAGAACATCCAGCGTGAAAATCTCAATCCGATCGAAGAAGCCTTCGCCCTCCAGCGCCTGCAGGATGAGTTTGGTCTGACCCAGGCTCAGGTTGCCGAGGCCGTTGGTAAATCCCGCACCACCATTACCAACCTGTTGCGACTGATCGGTTTGTCGGAAGACGTTCGTATCATGCTCGAGCATGGTGATCTCGAGATGGGCCACGGCCGCGCGATGCTGACTCTCGCCCCGGAACTGCAGATGCAGGTGGCCAAACAGGTGGTGGCAAAATCGCTATCGGTACGCCAGACCGAGGCTCTTGTTCGACGTGTGCAACAGGAAACCCCGGACAGCAAATCCCGGAAAAAGGGAACGCTGGATCCGAACATTCGCGCCTTGCAGGATGATCTGGCCGAACGATTGGGCGCCCGGGTATCAATCGATCACGGCCAGCGCGGTAAGGGCAAACTGGTCATTGAATACAGCTCGCTGGACGAGCTGGACGGTATTCTGGGCCATATCAAATAAAACGTCGGGGTTTTGTCAGCCTTCCGGCCCCCTACGAAAGTTCGTATCTGGCCACGCACACAACATGTAGTGGTGAAAATCTGAACGGCCGTCTATTTGTGACTGAAATTGCCGAAACCCAGTTATTCCGCCGTGTTTGACGGATCAGCCCGCGCCCGGTTTTGTTGATTCGTGCACATTGAACACATATAATCTGCGGCGCTCGTATCGGTGTATTTGCTTACTTTTTAAACGACATCGACTGAAAAGCACCGTACTTCCGGGACGAACATGACGAAGGCAGTTTCAGGCGGTATTCGCCGCCCGCCCATCGCACGATGGTTTGTAATAGAAAGTGTGGTACTTGTCTTCGTCAGCCTGGCGTTTCTCTTGCGAGGCCAGGTTTCCGGTTATTCAGCGCTGCTGGGCGGACTTATCTTTCTGATCCCCCATGGTTATTTTGCGCTCAAGGCATTCCGCTACGCCGGCGCGCGGTCTGCCAAGAAGATCATGACTTCTTTTTACCAGGGTGAGGCCGGCAAGCTCATCCTGTGCGCCATCCTTTTCACGATGGTGTTCAAATGGATTCAGCCGCTTGATATAGCGGCACTTTTTTTAACATTTGCGATCATGCTGGTCACCAACTGGTTGACACCGCTACTGGCGGGCAGCAATACGCAGCAAAGCTAACTGGACCTGGGAAACCGTTATGGCAGGAAGTGCATCCGAATATATCCAGCATCACCTCCAGAACCTCACCTACGGTAAGCTGCCGGCAGGCTATGAGCGTGCCGACGGAACCGTGCTTCAAGATGCAACCTGGACGCTGGCTCACACCGGCAAGGAAGCATCCGACATGGGCTTCTGGGCATTGCACATTGACTCACTGGGCTGGGCGGTAGCGCTCGGTGCCCTGTTCCTGTTCATTTTCCGAATGGCCGCCAAGCGTGCTACCTCGGACCAGCCCGGGGGCCTCCAGAACTTCGTTGAAGTGATGGTCGAGTTTGTTGACCAGAGCGTGAAAGAAACCTTCCACGGAAAGAACAAGGTCATTGCTCCGTTGTCACTGACCATTTTCTGCTGGGTATTCCTGATGAACCTGATGGACCTGGTTCCGGTGGATTTCCTGCCGCAGCTGTTCCACCTGATGGGTCTGGAATACATGAAGGTGGTTCCGACCACGGATGTGAACGTGACCCTGGGCATGTCCCTGTCTGTCTTTGCGCTGATCATCTACTACAGTCTGAAGGTGAAAGGAGTTGGTGGCTTCGTGGGTGAACTGACCCTGCACCCCTTCTCTTCCGACAATATGTTCCTGAAGATCCTTCTGGTTCCGGTCAACCTGTTGCTGGAAGGCGTGAGCCTGATCGCCAAGCCGATCTCACTGGCACTGCGTCTGTTCGGTAACCTGTACGCCGGCGAGCTGATCTTCATCCTGATTGCGCTGCTTCCCTTCTGGGCGCAGTGGGCACTGTCTGTTCCCTGGGCGATTTTCCACATCCTGGTTATCACCCTGCAGGCATTTATCTTTATGATGTTGACGATCGTGTACCTGAGCATGGCTCACGAAGACAGTCACTGATCGGACACCATTAAGCCGTAGTTCTAAACCCTAAACCCTTAAACTGAAAAACCTAACTGAAAACTGGGAGTTATCATGGAAACTGTAGTTGGAATGACCGCTATTGCCGTTGCACTGCTGATTGGCCTGGGTGCCCTGGGTACTGCGATTGGCTTTGGTATCCTCGGTGGCAAGTTCCTGGAAGGCGCTGCGCGTCAGCCGGAAATGACCCCGATGCTGCAGGTTAAGATGTTCATCGTTGCAGGTCTGCTGGACGCCGTAACCATGATCGGTGTTGGTATCGCTCTGTTCTTCACTTTCGCCAACCCGTTTGTCGGCCAGATCGCCGGTTAATCGAGTCGCCAGAGCCGGGGTTTCGCCCCGGTCAGATGATTCTTAACAAAACAGGCGAGAGGTGAAGACGTGAACATTAATTTGACGATGATTGGTCAAGCCATCGCGTTCTTTATCTTTGTCGTCTTCTGCATGAAATATGTGTGGCCGCCAATCATGGCCGCACTGCAGGAGCGTCAAAAGAAGATCGCTGACGGACTGGCTGCCTCAGACCGCGCTGCGCGCGATCTGGAACTGGCTCAGGAAAAGTCAGCTCAGGAACTGCGTGAAGCCAAGCAGCAAGCTGCTGGTCTGATTGAACAGGCCAACAAGCGCGCGGCCCAGATTGTGGAAGCATCCAAGGATGACGCCCGCAAGGAAGGCCAGAAGCTGATTGAGCAGGCCAAGGCCGAAATTGAACAGGAGCGCAATCAGGCTCGTGACGCTTTGCGTGCAGAAATTGCCACCATTGCCGTTGCCGGTGCTGAGAAGATCCTGGAAACCTCTGTCGATGCCTCCAAGCACAACGAGATGTTGGAAAAACTGGCGGCAGAACTTTAAACGACGAGGTTCATCATGGCAGAACTGAGAACGCTGGCCCGTCCCTACGCAAAGGCAGCCTTTGCTGCCGCTCAGGAGCACAAACAGCTGGCTGAGTGGTCACAGGTGCTGACGATTGCCGGGCAGGTCACCGCGAACAAAGACATTCGACAGCTTCTCGCGAATCCGGGTCTGGAAGAGCAGAAGAAGGCAGAGCTGATTCTGGAGGTCGCCGAAGAGGGCGTCACCGATCAGGTCCGCAACTTTTTCGCTGTACTGGCTGAAAACCGCCGGCTGACTCTTCTTCCTGAGATTGCAGCGCTCTTCAACACGTACCGGGCTGATCTGGAGCGCACTGTTGATATCGATGTCACCGCGGCTTTCGAGCTGACGGACGAACAGCAACAGAAGCTCGCCCAGGCACTTTCGAAGAAACTCGAGCGGCAAGTGTCACTCGCAGCGTCATTGGACAAGTCTCTGATTGGCGGCGTGATTATTCGCACCGGCGATCTGGTCATTGACGCATCTGTACGCGGAAAGCTGATCAAGCTGGCCGACGCTCTGGGCTCCTGATTTCAGCACAAGGTTTGAGGATATTGGCATGCAGCAACTGAATCCATCCGAGATCAGTGACATCATCAAGAAGAGAATCGAAAAACTCGATATCTCTTCCGAAGCAAAGAACGAAGGTACGATCCTGTCGGTTTCCGACGGTATCGTGCTGATCCACGGTCTTGCCGACGTTATGTACGGTGAGATGATTGAATTTGCCAACGGCACTTTCGGCATGGCTCTGAACCTGGAGCGTGATTCCGTTGGTGCGGTTGTGCTGGGTGATTACGAAGATCTGGCCGAAGGCCAGAAAGTTCGTTGCACCGGCCGCATCCTGGAAGTACCGGTTGGTCCGGAACTGATGGGCCGCGTTGTTGACGCTCTGGGTAACCCCATCGACGGCAAGGGCGACCTTGGTACCGACCTGACCTCTCCGGTCGAAAAGGTTGCGCCGGGCGTTATCGCTCGTCAGTCCGTATCTATGTTGCCGTCGGTCAGAAGCAGTCTTCCATCGCTGCCGTTGTGCGCAAGCTGGAAGAGCACGGCGCTATGGATCACACCATTGTGGTTGCCGCCGGTGCCGCCGACCCTGCAGCGATGCAGTTCCTGGCTCCGTACTCCGGTACCTCCATGGGTGAATACTTCCGTGACCGTGGCGAAGACGCCCTGATCATCTACGATGATCTGTCCAAGCAGGCTGTGGCTTACCGCCAGATCTCCCTGCTTCTGCGTCGTCCGCCAGGCCGTGAAGCATATCCGGGTGACGTATTCTACCTGCACTCCCGTCTGCTGGAGCGTGCGTCCCGTGTAAACGCTGATTACGTCGAGCAGCTGACCAACGGTGAAGTGAAAGGTAAGACCGGTTCCCTGACCGCCCTGCCGATCATCGAAACCCAGGCTGGTGACGTGTCCGCGTTCGTACCGACCAACGTAATCTCCATTACCGACGGTCAGATCTTCCTGGAAACCAACCTGTTCAACTCCGGTATCCGTCCGGCGATGAACGCCGGTATCTCCGTATCCCGGGTAGGTGGTTCCGCCCAGACCAAGATCATGAAGAAGCTCGGCGGTAACATCCGTCTGGCTCTGGCCCAGTATCGTGAACTGGCCGCTTTCGCACAGTTTGCTTCCGATCTCGACGAAGCAACCCGTCAGCAGCTTGAGCACGGTCAGCGTGTAACGGAACTCATGAAGCAGAACCAGTACAGCCCGATGTCTGTGGCTGAAATGGGTACGGTTCTGTTCGCAGCCAACGAAGGCTTCCTGGACGACGTTGATGTCGACAAGGTAGTGAAGTTTGAAGCGCAGATGCTCGACTGGATGCGCTCCGAGCAGAAAGACCTCCTCGACAAGATCAACGAGAAAGGCGATTACAACGACGAAATCGCTGCCGGCCTCAAAGCTGCACTTGAGAAATTCAAGACCACTCAGAGCTGGTAAGAAAACGGGCCTGCGGCAACTGTCGCGGGCCGCTTTTCGTAGCAACGAGTGTCTAACTTGAGAAGGCAGTGAGTTATGGCCGTCGGCAAAGAAATACGTAACCAGATATCAAGCATCAAGAGCACGCAGAAAATCACCAGCGCCATGGAAATGGTGGCTGCGAGTAAAATGCGTAAGGCTCAGGAGCGCATGCAGGCAACCCGCCCGTATGCCGACAAGATGCGTCAGGTGATCGGGCACATTGCCAAGGCGAATGCTCAGTACAAGCACCCGTTCATGGTCGAGCGCGAGGTCAAGCGCGTGGGCTATATCGTGGTGTCAACTGATCGTGGCCTCTGCGGTGGTCTGAACATTAACCTGTTCAAAGCGCTTGTCCGTGAAATGAAAGCGTGGAAAGAAAAAGGAGTGGAAACCGATCTGTGCGCCATCGGGCAGAAAGGGGCTTCCTTTTTCCGGAGCTACGGCGGCAATGTCGTCGCGGCGCTGACCCATCTGGGGGACAGCCCGAGCTCTGAAAAACTCATCGGCAACGTCAAGGTTATGCTGGATGCGTTCTCGGAAGGAAAGATTGATCGCCTGTACGTGGTCAGCAACGAGTTCGTTAACACCATGACCCAAAGCCCGAAGGTGGAGCAGCTTCTGCCCCTGCCGGAGAGCGAAGACGAGGAAGAGATCAAGAACCAGTGGGATTATCTCTACGAGCCCGATGCCAGGCAGATCCTCGATGGCCTTCTGCCACGTTTTATTGAATCCCAGGTGTACCAGGGTGTGGTAGAAAATCTGGCATGTGAACAGGCAGCCCGGATGATCGCCATGAAGAGCGCAACTGACAACGCCGGTAGCATTATCGACGAGCTTCAGCTGGCTTATAACAAGGCGCGTCAGGCAGCCATTACCCAAGAGATATCGGAGATTGTGAGCGGCGCCGCTTCGGTCTGATCCAGCCCACAATCCAACTGGTTTTATTGACTATCAAGATAACGAGGAACCGAGCATGAGTAGCGGACAAATCGTTCAGATCATTGGCGCGGTTATCGACGTGGAATTCCCACGTGACTCCGTACCCAAAGTATATGACGCACTGCTGCTTGAAGGTGGCGAAACAACTCTGGAAGTCCAGCAGCAGCTGGGTGACGGCATTGTTCGTACCATCGCCATGGGCAGCACCGAAGGCCTGAAGCGTGGCCTGAAAGCAGAAAACACCGGTAACCCGATTTCGGTACCGGTTGGTACCCAGACTCTGGGCCGTATCATGGACGTTCTGGGTCGCCCCATCGACGAAGCCGGCGATATCGGCGAAGAAGAGCGTTGGGCGATTCACCGTAAGGCCCCGGGCTATGCCGACCAGGCAGCGTCTGCGGACCTGCTGGAAACCGGCATCAAGGTTATCGACCTGATCTGCCCGTTCGCCAAGGGTGGTAAGGTTGGTCTGTTCGGTGGTGCCGGTGTTGGTAAAACCGTAAACATGATGGAACTGATCAACAACATCGCGAAAGAGCACTCCGGTCTCTCCGTATTCGCAGGTGTTGGTGAGCGGACCCGGGAAGGTAACGACTTCTACTATGAAATGAAGGAGTCCAACGTTCTCGATAAGGTTGCCATGGTTTACGGCCAGATGAACGAGCCCCCTGGAAACCGTCTGCGTGTGGCCCTGACCGGTCTCACCATGGCTGAGAAGTTCCGGGACGAAGGTCGTGACGTACTGTTGTTCGTTGACAACATCTACCGTTACACCCTGGCCGGTACCGAAGTATCCGCACTGCTCGGCCGTATGCCGTCTGCGGTAGGTTACCAGCCGACTCTGGCTGAAGAGATGGGTCAGCTGCAGGAGCGTATTACCTCCACCAAGAACGGTTCCATCACGTCCATCCAGGCGGTCTACGTACCGGCGGATGACTTGACTGACCCGTCGCCTGCAACCACCTTCTCGCACCTGTCAAGAGCACTATGATGTTGCCAGCTCAGTTCAAAGGGTGCTAAACAGATATAAAGAGCTTAAAGATATCATAGCTATTCTGGGAATGGATGAGTTATCAGAGGAAGACAAGCTGACCGTTGCCCGTGCCCGTAAGATCGAGCGTTTTCTGTCCCAGCCGTTCCACGTTGCTGAAGTATTCACCGGTTCCCCCGGTAAGTACGTTTCCCTCAAGGAAACCATCAGCAGCTTTAAGGGCATCCTGAATGGTGACTATGACGAATTGCCCGAGCAGGCGTTCTACATGGTTGGTACCATTGAGGAAGCGGTCGAGAAAGCGAAGGAAATGAAGAGCAAGGCAAAGAGCTAATCTGAGCCGACGCATTTGTTTCCGGATCGATCAAAGAGGCAACTGACATGGGTATGACCGTGCATTGTGATGTGGTAAGTGCCGAAACAAAGATCTATTCCGGATTGGTGGAAATGCTGATCGCAGCCGGTTCTGAAGGTGACCTGGGTATTGCCCCGGGTCACACTCCGCTGCTGACCCAGCTGAAGCCGGGCCCTATTCGGATCATCAAGCAGGGCGGTGAAGAAGAGATTCTTTACGTGTCCGGCGGGTATCTGGAAGTTCAGCCCAATCTGGTCACTTTGTTGGCGGATACCGCGGTTCGTGCAAAGGATGTGGACGAAGCAGCCGCGCTCGAAGCTCAGAAAGAAGCCGAGAAAGCACTTGCCAACAAGACCGGTGAATTCGAGTACTCCCGTGCCGCTGCAGAGCTGGCCGAAGCTGTTGCTCAGCTTCGTACCATCCAGCAGCTGCGTAACAAAATGCGATAAGCATTTCCGTTTCGGGTTTGCCGAACACCGAAGCCGCATCCTGAGCGGCTGGAAGACCAACGTGTTACGTTGGCCATCCGGCCCTGAAG
>LUMD01001006.1_pt1 | contig 25729 bp, 22 predicted proteins | sample 729651 | NCBI WGS metagenome assembly LUMD01 (sample SAMN03860272, study PRJNA289734) | marine metagenome | biome: seawater column; feature: ocean; material: water; isolation source: Red Sea water column Station 34 - depth 258m | place: Saudi Arabia: Red Sea | collected 2011-10-15 | depth 258 m | reverse complement strand
GTGAAGCGGAGCCTCGGCATCGCAGCAGACATCTGCATCTACACCAACCACAACATTACGGTGATGGAACTGTGAGCATGGAAAACCTGACGCCGAAAGAGATTGTGTCTGAACTGGACCGGTACATTGTCGGGCAGGAGAGCGCCAAGAAATCGGTCGCCATTGCCCTGAGGAACCGGTGGCGGCGGCAGAAACTTTCAGACGAAATGAGAGAAGAGGTGGTCCCCAATAACATTATCCTGATCGGTTCCACCGGTGTCGGCAAAACGGAGATCGCCCGGCGGCTTGCCAACCTCGCCAATGCCCCGTTCATCAAAGTTGAGGCGTCGAAATTTACCGAGGTCGGTTATGTGGGGAGGGACGTGGAGTCGATTATTCGTGATTTGATGGATATTTCCATCTCCACCATACAGCTGGAGATGGAGGAGAGAGTGTCCGAGGAGGCCGAAGTGCTCGCCAATGAGCGACTGCTGGACATCCTTTTCCCCACCAACGGTGCGCCGAAAGAGGGGAGTGACAAGCAGGAGATCGTGGAAAGGCAGAAGCGGACGAGGGATAAACTTCGCGAAAAACTGTCCGCCGGTAAGTTCGAAGATAAAGTTGTGGAGATTGATGTCTCCGATGAGAGTATGCCGATGATGCAGGTGTTCGGCCCCATCGGGATGGAGGAGATGGGAATGAACCTCCAGGAGATCTTCGGAAGCTCAATCCCGAAGAAGCGGAAACAGCGCCGAACGACTGTATCGGAGGCGAGACGCATCCTTGCCATGGAAGAGGTGACGAAACTGATCGACCATGAAGAGGTGGTGCGGGAGGCCCGTTCGAGGGTGGAGAATTCAGGAATCGTTTTCCTCGATGAGATCGATAAGGTGGTGGGGGGCAGCGCCGGAGCGGGACCGGACGTTTCGAGGGAGGGCGTCCAGCGCGATATCCTTCCGATTGTGGAGGGGAGCAATGTTATCACCAAGTACGGCGTGGTGCGGACGGATCACGTCCTTTTCATCGCTGCCGGCGCCTTCCATGTGGCGAAACCGGCAGACATGATCCCGGAGCTTCAGGGTCGGTTTCCGATCCGAGTGGAGATGGACAACCTCAGCGCCGAAGACTTTGTCAAGATTCTGACCCATCCGGAGAACGCGCTGATCAAGCAGTACAGCGCCCTGTTAGAGACGGAAGGGGTGAAGCTGAAGTTCACGAAAGGGGCAATCAGCGCCATCGCCGCCATCGCCACCGAGGTGAACGATGCGACGGAAAATATCGGCGCCCGCCGCCTTCACACAATCATGACAACTCTACTTGAAGATATCCTGTTCGAAAAATCAGGCGGAAAGAGGGAAACTATTTCCATTACGAAAGAGATGGTTCAGGACCAGCTCGAGGCGATTGTTGAGGATCAGGACCTGAGCAGGTATATTCTGTAGGCTCTGCTTTGAAACGAGACTTCCTCCACATCACCGATTTCTCTAGAGATGAGATCGACGCCCTGTTCGATCTAACCGCGCGGCTCAAGAGAGAAGTGAAGGAAGGGACGCCTCACCCTCTGCTGAATGGGAAGACCCTCGCAATGATCTTCCAGAAGCCGTCTGCGAGGACGCGCGTCTCCTTCGAGACGGGGATGGTACAGCTCGGCGGTCACGCCCTTTTTCTCGGGCCCGACAACGTGGGGCTCGGACAGCGGGAGGCGACCAAGGATCTGGCCCGTCTCTTCTCACGGTACAATGACCTAATCATGGCACGGGTATTCGATCACGAGCATATCCTTGAACTGGGAAAGTATGCCACCGTCCCCGTGATCAACGGCCTGACTGACTATAACCACCCTTGTCAAATCATGGCAGACATATTCACAGTGCTGGAGCATCGCGGCCATCTGGACGACTTTTCACTCTCTTTCATCGGCGACGGGAATAACGTTTTTCATTCGTGGATGACCCTCGCTCAGCGGCTGCCGATGAAGCTCAACCTCGCCTGTCCTGAAGGGTACGAGCCGGACGAAAAACTTGTGGAAGCGACGCGCTCCGCCGGCCTCAGCGAGGTGACCATCTCTCACGATCCTTTCGAGATAATCTCCGGTTCGGACGTGGTCTACACCGACGTCTGGGCGAGTATGGGGCAGGAGGACGAAGCGGCGGATCGGGCAAAGGTGTTCGAACCGTTTCAGGTCAACTCAGGGTTGATGAAGGCCGCCGGCGAACAGGCGTACTTCATGCACTGCCTCCCTGCCCACCGGGACGACGAGGTGACGGACAAGGTAATCGACAGCGATCGGTCCATCGTCTTTGATGAGGCGGAGAACCGGATGCATGTTCAGAAAGCGATCATGGTGACGCTCATGGGGGCGGCATAAGTCAAAGGGGCCAGCGGTTCCGGAGCGTCGGCTTTTTCGCCCTCGGCGTTGCGGTGTCCGCCATTTCCACCCTCCCGGCTCAGAGCTACAAGAGAGATCAGTTTTCTCAAAGGATCGACAGCTCCGTCTCGTCCATCAAAGAGACACAGGGGGAGTTTAAGGACTTTGACAAGGCACTGAAAAAGCAGTTCCCGGGGCGTGCCCGGAGCTCTCCCATCTTCCTTTCTCTCAAGTCTCAGCATACCGAACTGAGCGGCATTGTTGACCGAATCAGCACGGCTGGCCTGCTGTTTAAGAAGAATAACAACGCCTTCGAGAAACTGTTCGGCGGGCCCCTCAAGAGGAAACCCGAAATCACGTCGGCGGATGATGAGTTCACCGATGCGAAGCGCCTCTCGGGAGAGCTTGAGGCGGTCCTCACCTCCGTAGCCGATGACCTCGCCAAGGCGCCGCCCCTTCAGAAATTCCTGACCGAATCGCTGGAACGGACCGGCGAAGTTCAGGACGCTCTCAAGGAACTGGAGAAGCAGATATCCTCTTTTTCACGGGATGTAGAACGAAACCGCAAGGCGGTGCAGGGGGCCGAATCTCAGTTCAGGGAAGCGGGGCTACAGCGGCGGGCAGTCGAAGCTTCAGAGTATCGCAAAACAGATGAATCATTTTCTCTCCGGCGCCGCCAGCAAGGGCGAGGAGAAGACGGTCTGGACTGAGTTTGACCAGATCAACGGTGAGAGGGTTCAGCTGGCGGGACAGATGGAGCAATCGCCGGACAATCTCAAGGCGCAGCGCGAAAAGCTGGTGGAGTTCACCGGGAAGATCAGAGATTTCAGGAAGGAGGTCACTTCCTCTAAAAACGATTTGGACGGAGAGGTGAGATCGGTGGCCCGGGAGGTTGAGAAGAACAGGAAGTCCGCCGGAGTCGCTTCCACACAGTTGGACAAGGTGAAGTCTGGGCTGGAGGCGTACCCGATCATTGTGAAGAGCGATTCGGCGAGGGCGAAGCTGATGGCGATGCAGGGCGCGTACCAGGCGATGAGGGATTCCCTCTCCCATACGGCGAAACAGTTTGATCGCTTCCTGAGCGGTGATCTGGTTCCGCCGGCAGGAGCCACAGCTCAAACAACATACGACGGCTTAATGGAGCGACAGAGAGACCGGTTGGCGGAGTTGGAACGGCAGCCCGATCTGCTGGCGGCCCAGCGCGACAAACTTGACGACCTGAGCGGCCTTATCGGGGAGTTTAAAGAGGTGCTGGAAGATATGGAGAAAGATATCGCTTCCCTCGACGCTTCCATCCGGGAGGAAGAGGCGGGGCTTGTGGTGGACAGTCTCCGGTACGTCTCTCTGACCGAACGGAAGCCCGACAGTTTTACGGCCGCCGATTTTCCTTACCGCGAACTGAACAATTCGTTCTCGGAGATAAAGGTGAAGCTGGTTGCATCTCGCGAGGCGCTCACCGATCTGAGGAAGGCCCGTGAAGATCTGATCAGTCACGTTGGAGATATGGACGGTATCAAGACTGATGCCGCTCAGTACAGTCGGTTCAAGCAGTTGCAGGAAGATTTTGGAGAGGCGAACAAGCAGGGTGAAAGGAGGCTGAAAGAATTGGACGACGCCATCGAACAGTTCCGGCAGGTGATTCTGGAAAACTTTCTGAACACACCAGAGTTCTGGGCCCTTCAGTATTCGGTTGAGGAGGCGTCGGGCCGGCGCGGCGGCGGAATGGCGGAGAACTTTGGCTACCTTTTGGATATGAACAGGTACCGCACCGAACAGTACCACGGTCACCTCGTCTCAGATTTTCAGCTCCGCCTCGCTCGGCAAGGGACGGCGAGCCCGTCATTCGAGCTGGTCTTTTCTGGAACTAACGAATTTCCGGTGAGGGGGGTTCAGCTCCTGAGCGGTAGCGAGGAGGTGCTGTTTGAGGGTCTTCGGGACAGTGTTGAGTCAAAGACCGAAGAGAGCGAAGGCGACCTTGTTCAGTTCGAATGGCGGCTCCCTATTGAGGCATCCGTCTTGACTCAGATCGCCATGAGCGACCACCATTCCGTCAGAATCCTCTACACCGCCATCAGCAACCGCATCAACCTGACGGGAATCACGACGAAAGTCTACAGGCGGTACAGAATCCCGAAGGTGAGGCTGGAAAACTGGAAGCGGATGCTCGGCCTTGCCGAGGCTGTTTCCTGACTACTCCTTAGCCTTGTAGTCGCGCCAGGTCACTTCGTTGGTGCGGTAGGAGATACTCGACCCCTGCTGTTTCTCCACGACCACTCGGTAAGTACCCAACTCTCCCGGCTCGAGGGAAGCGTCGCTGATAACGCCTGTGGAGAACTTGGTGGTGGTCCCGTCAACCATGGCGTCGCCGACGCCCAGCGGCTCGGTGGTGGAGGCCCAGAGAAAGAAGGTCACCTTTACAAAATCCGCCCGCCGCTTGCCGGTGTTTCTAACGCGGCCGATAAACTCCTCCCGATCGGGGTACTCCATTTTTTCGTAAGCGCCGACAAATTCCACCTTCGGGCCGGGGAAGTACTGCTCGTCGTACTCGACGATAAAGTCTCGATCGATGACCAGTTTCCCGACGGTCGTTTCCATAATGATGACGTCGAGGTTCTCGGCCAGCTTGTGGCCGATGATTATGGTGCCGTTCTCGAGCGTCACCTTGTGTCGCAGGACAGGGAGTTTGAGGATGTCGAGGACATCCTCATCGAGTTCGGGCAGCCCCTTTTCGGCGATATCGTAGTACCGGACGATCCCTTTGAGGGAGTCGATCTGTGTCTTGAAATATGCGATGTTCGTGCCGAGGGAGAAGAAGAGGGAATCGGACTCCGATTTCTGGCTGGTGATGCTGTCGGTGATACTAACGGAGAGGCCGGAAATGCGGTCTTGGAGAGCGGCGTCCGTCTGCCGAATGATGACGCCAATGGAGTCGGCAGCCTCTATCTGCTTCTGGCGTGTTGTGTCGAGTCTAGCGCTCAGGTCAGCGATCTGTGACTTGCTCTGCTCCAGCTGAGAGGTGAGGGCCCTCTCCCGGTCAAGAAACGACTGCATCTCCTGTTTGGCTGTTCCGAACTCGGCCACGGTCTGTCGTAGCTCCTCCATCTCCTGCGTCAGTTTGGAGGCTATCCGGCGGCAGAGGGAGTGCAGCTTCAACGGCACGAAGTTCTTCCACGAGAGCCCTCGTGTTCGATTCGATGGCGCTCTTTTCAACCTGGTCGATTATCTGATCGGCAGCGCCGGCGGAAAGCGAGAGAGAGAAAGATTTGTACTTGGCCTCAGCATTGATCCTCCCCTGGCTCATAACGGCGTAGGACTTGCTGTCTGTCGGGAGGTAGCCGATGAATGCGTCCAGATCAAAAATCATATCGCGGTAGGCAGCTTCCTCCTGGGATTGAAGCTGCGACATTTCGCCGCTCTCGCTGTCTGAGAGCAGTTCGTCGGAAAGAGCGGACATTGTGGCGTCTACCCTGCTTTCCGTCAGCGTCAGCAGCGCAGCGATGTTTTCTCGGGCGCGATTGGCAGTCGGGAAGAATTCCAGTTTCGATTGGGTGGACGCCTGATCCGGGGTCGCCTCCACAGCGGCGGCGATCGGTTTGGGAGGAGAGGGGCGCGCTTGAGGCGTCTGCCCACCGCCGCACCCCCAGATGATCAGCGCTGCAGAGAGAACGAAAAGCCTTAAGGAAAGCTTCATTTTTCCAGCTTGGCCGCCTCCAACGCTTTCTCCTGCGCGATTAATCCGGCGTCGCGGATTTGCGTCTTGTATACGTCATGTACGCCCAGCGTGTGCGCCAGTTCAATGATGTAAGGATAATACTCGTAACTGTCCGGATCCTCCAGCATGGGGAGGATCACTTCGAACGCCCCCGGATCCTTGAAATTGCCGAGGTTGAGGATCGCCTTTATGCGGAGGGTGCGCGGCATGTCATCTTTCATGGCTATTTCCACGAGCGTCGGCTTGACCACGGGATCGTTGAACTGCCCGAGGGCGTCCAGCAAGGTGCTGAGGAGTGAATAGTAAGAAGCCTGTCCTTGGCTGTAAGTGTCGAGAAGGGCGAGAACGAGTCGCTCCTCTTTCACGTCCTGCATGGTGCGAATGGCGAAATCCCGAAGCTGTGCCTCGGTGGAGGGATCGGTCAGCATCTCCACAAACATTTCGACGATACGTGCATCGTTCTTCCTTCCAGCAAGAATCTCCAGCGCACGGTTCCTCGTCTTGACGTCGAGAGTCTCATCTTTGGCAAGAAAAACAAGGACGGGAATGACTTGATCTTCGTCCATACTCGCCAGTGTGTTGGAGACCATGGTGGCGGTGCTGTAAAAGGCGGCCCTGCTCCGTTCATAAATGTCAATAAGAGCCATCACCTTATTCTCAGGTTTCACATTTTTCAGGCTCTTGAACGTCGCCGCCTGGACATTTCTCAGCTTATCGTCCACCGCAAAAATCGATTCCATGAGGGCGCCGGAGGCGACGGGGTCTTCCTCGAACTGGGAGAGGACGCCGACACTGGTGACCATCAGCTCCACATTGATCGCTTCAGCTTTTTTCACGAAGTCGGCGAGGGCGTCAAGGGCGAGAGGATGCTGTGTCTCCGCCATGGCTCTGACCGCCGATTTTCTCACATCGAGGTTCTGCTCCTCATCCTGGTAGATGGCGATCAGTTCTTCCAGTGCGCCCATATCACCCTGGATGTAGGCGACACGGAGTTCCTCCACCGTTTGAGGGGAGGCATCTTCGATGCTCCCTTTCTTGGTAAAGCGGTCGATGAGGTTCTTGACCTGCGAGCAGCCGGTAGACGAGAGGGTAACAGATCCCATCATCAGCACGATTGACCACAGTTTGAGCTTGGCGTTAATCATCTGTTTGACCAGTTCCCCAGCTCTTGAGTGACAGTTGCTCTCCGTCAAAGTAGCCGTAGGAGTGATACTTAATCCAGTCGCCGAGGATGAGAAATCGACCGTTCTCCAGCTGGATTTCCTTATGCTGATGATAATGCCCCATGATGACATAATCAATACCATTCTTGCACTGCTCCTCGCAATATTCTGTAAGGTCAGCCACGATTTCTTCCTTGTATTCTGGGGTGTGATGATCGTAGTCGCCGTTTCGGGAGAAATGTTTCGCTATGGCATATCCGAGGTCAGGATGGAGCCAATGATAAAGGAAAACGAAGATTCGATTTCTCAGGATGCTCCTAAGGATTCGGTATCCCCGATCCCACGACAGGAGGCCGTCGCCGTGGCTGATGAGGAACCGCTTCCCGCCAATCTCCGTGGTGAGACCGTCGGTATGCACCTCATCGAACAGAGTCGTGTCAAGGAACTCTCTTGTCCAGTAATCGTGGTTCCCAGGCACGAAGTGTAGTTCAACCCCCTTTAACTTTGCCTCGTTCAGGACAGTTAAAATATCGAGCCGATAAACTGTGCAAGATGACGGCGTTTTTCAGCCTCATCGGCAGAGCCGTTCATGCTCAGGTGAACATCGGATATGAGATAGAGAGGGAGCTTCACAGCGACGAACTTAGTTTATCAACTTCCGCGAATCAAACAAAATGTGGGAAATAATGTGACGCACCCCCTTGATTGTCGGTGAATTTATGCCTATGTTTTTCTCTGCATGTTGCACTATTCCTTCAAGGAACTCTCGGATATTGGCCGAGTAAGAGAAGGAGGATGAAAAAACTTATCGCCATAGCGCTTCCGTTCTTCCTGCTCTCAAGCCCGGTTTACGCCCAGTCGTTCGGTCAGAACAAAGTCCAGTACAGGGATTTTGACTGGCAATTCCTTCAGTCTCCTCATTTCGATATCTACTTCTACGCAGACGGCCAGCCGCTGGCGGAGTTTACCTCTGAAGTCGTCGAGCAGGCGTATGCTCAGGTGTCCAGCTACCTGGACTGGGAACTCCACAAACGTGTCTCCATCATCGTCTACAATTCGCATAACGATTTCCAGCAGACCAATATTACCACCTCCTACATGCCGGAGGGGGTCGGCGGCGTCACCGAACTGTTCAAGAACAGGATAGCCATCCCCTTCGAGGGGTCCTACGAACAGTTCCGCCATGTGATACACCATGAGCTCGTCCACGCCATGATCAACGATTTGATCTACGGCGGTTCGGCCCAGAGCATCGTCTCCAACAGGGTTCAGCTCGTACTACCGCTCTGGCTGAACGAGGGGCTGGCCGAGTACCTGTCGAGCCAGTGGGATACGCAGGCCGATATGGTCATGCGGGATGTGGCGGTCCACGACAGGATTCCCGAGGTGCCGGAACTCAATTACTATATGGCCTACAAGGGTGGGCAGTCGGTCTGGAAGTTTATTGTCGAAAAATACGGCTGGCAGAAAGTGGGGGAAATCTTCGCTCAGGCGAAGAAACGGCAGGACGTCCAGCGGGCCTTTCAGAAATCTATGGGGCTCAGCTTTGATGACCTTACCGATCAGTGGCACAAATATCTCAAGAAAGAATACTGGCCCGATATCGCCGGCCGGGACGAGATCGAAGACTTTGCTCAACAGATTACCGACCACAAAGAGCTCAACAACTTTTTCAACATATCGCCGGCCCTATCTCCCGACGGCAGCAAGATCGCCCTCATCAGTGATAGGAGCGGATATTCCGACGTGATTATCATCTCCTCGCGGGACGGTGAGGTTCTGAACAAGGTTGTGAAGGGAAACAGGACCCCCGACTTCGAAGAGCTAAAACTGCTTCAGCCGGGAATCTCTTGGTCACCGGACGGTGAACGAATTGTCCTCGCTACCAAAGCGGGCGGCTCCGATGCGCTGTTTCTGATTGATGCTGAGAGCGGTAAGAGAGAAAAACTGACCTTCGAGCTGGACGGTATCTTCACGGCGGCGTGGAGTCCCGATGGAAACAGGATCGCCTTTGTCGGGAACAAGGGAGAGGCGAGTGACATCTATCTTTACGATCTGGAGAGCAAGGAGCTGGAAAATCTGACTCAGGACGTCTTCTCTGATTCTGAGCCGGCATGGTCTCCGGACGGACGGCGCATCGCATTCGTCTCGGATCGGGGCGAGAACCTGTCGATGCCTTCCGGCTTTGACATTTACGAGCACGAATACGATCAGACAGATCTGTACGTGATGGATATCGAATCGCGGAAACTTGAGCGGCTTACCGCGACACCGCACAGCGAGAACTTTCCGGTCTTCGCCCACACTGTCAACACGCTGGCCTACACCTCCGATGCCGCCGGAATCTGGAATCTCCATCTGCTCGATCTTGACAGCGGTGAGTCGAGGGCGGTGAGCAATGTGCTGACGGGAATGTTCCAGCTCAGTTGGTCAAAAGATGATCAGAAACTTGTCTTCTCCGGATACTCCGGCGTCGGCTGGGATATCTATTCTTTGAGTAATCCGCTCTCCCTTGAGACGAAAGTTGTCCGCCCCTCCACGTTTGTTCAGTCGGGGACGGACGAAGATCCCCTCCAACTCGCCGCCGCCGCGCCTGATTCTGCCGAGGAGAGGGTTGAAGTAGAGTGGGACAACAACGCCTTCGCGCGGTGGATCTTTGCACCGGAGTACGCCCACTACAACGACGGCATTTTTGACTCGTCTGCCGTGGAAGCGATCGAGCCGCTGGCGGTCTCGAACTACAAGAACTCGGACGGTTCCTACGCAACTCAAGCTTACAAGACGCGATTCTCCCTCGATCTGGTGAGCGGTCAGGCGATGTACAGCAATCTATGGGGAGCCATGGGGACGACCATTTTCGCCTTCAGCGACATTCTCGGCGATCACCGAATCTACGTCGGAAGCGAAATGGTGATGAACCTGGAGAACAGTGACTATTTTGTGCAGTACAGTTACCTCAAACCGAGGAACGATTTGAACGTAGGTGTCTATCACACAGCCAATGTTTTTGGCTCTCAATGGAATTTTCTGAGGTTGAGATATCTCAGCATGGATGTGTCGCTCTCCCGGCCTGTTAGCAGGTTTCAGCGCTTCGGCGCTGGGATAACTAATCATTTTGTGAATAACCGGGAGTATATGCTTGTCGCCTACAATCAGTACACGCTTGCTTCCGATGAGACGCTCCGGCTTCTCACTTACTCGATGAACTGGACTTATGACAACAGTCAATGGGGCTTCACCAGTCCTTCTGACGGCTGGCGGGCTACGGCCCAGTTTACTCAGAGTCTGGCGATGCTCGGCTACAAGCTGGACTTCAAGACGCTTCTATTCGACGCCCGGCGCTACTTCAGAGTCGGCCGGCTCTATACATTTGCCTTCCGTGCCATGGGAGGCGCCAGCTTCGGGGCTGACCCTCAGCGCTTTTTCCTTGGCGGTACTCAAAACTGGCTGTTTGGTACGGGCTACACCGATGGGAAACGGGACGGCGCGCGGTGGAACAATGACGAAGACGCGGACATCTGGAACAGCGAAGAAGGCAACTACCTGAAGGACCTCTATTTCTCGATTTTCGTTCTGCCTGTTCGGGGAGCGCGACTTGTCGAAAAACACGGGACTAGAGTGCTGCTGACCAATTATGAGTTCCGTTTTCCCTTTGTCAACTACCTCGCCCTCGGGTTCCCTCTGAGGGTAATTCTCGGCAATATTCAGGGCGTCCTTTTTGTAGATGCTGGTGCGGCGTGGGATGATAAACTCCGGCTCTGCTACACGAATCCAGTCACGGGCGTGACAGACTTTGACAATTTTATTGCCACCTACGGCGCCGGACTACGCCTCAATATCGGCTATACCATTATCCGCTTCGACGCCGCCAAAGACTATACCATGCAAGGCAGCTCGCAGTGGCAGTACTACATCTCTCTAGGTACTGATTTCTAGACTTCTGGCCTTATCGGGGCTGGAAGCTTATCGGGATACTAATCCAAATTCCCACCGGCTCGCCTTTCTGCTCGGCGGGTGCCCACCGAATCTCCTTGATTTTCCTCGATGGAATGACAAACTTTATCACGCTCAGTGATGGCTAAAGTCTCAGGCAAAACTGTTTTCCTCTGTTCGGCGTGCGGGAATGAATTTTCCAAATGGCACGGCAAGTGTCCCGCCTGCAACGAGTGGGGGACGCTCAGCGATTACACCCCTCCGGCCGGGGGAAAACGATCGGCAACAAGGCGGGACAGTTCTCCGATCACGCCGCTGGAAGACTTCCTGACGAACGCTGCTGAAGGGGGCGGTGGTGCTTCTGGGGGGAAGTCCCGGCATCGGTAAGTCGACTCTGGCCCTCCAGACCGCCGCGGCCCTTGACGGCTCCACGCTCTACATCTCCGCGGAAGAGAGCGGAGAACAGATCGCTCTCCGGGCAAAAAGACTCGGCGCCGCGGGAGAAAAAATTTCCATTACGCCTGAAAACTGCTGGGAAGCGATCGAGGGGCAGATAAGTGATCTCCGGCCCGACACCATTATCATCGATTCCATTCAGACGATTTTTGCTGAAAGCGGCGAAGCGCTCCCCGGCGCCATCAGTCAGGTTCGGGAGTGCGGCCAGAGAATCCTCGATGTGTGCAAGTCGGGAGGATTGAGCGCCATCGTCATCGGGCACGTTACGAAAGAGGGCGTGATCGCGGGCCCGCGGATGCTCGAGCACATGGTGGATACGGTCCTCTACCTGGAAGGCGATTCCCGCCACGACTACCGCCTCCTGAGAGGGGTGAAAAACCGGTTCGGCCCCACCAATGAAGTGGGTGTTTTCGAAATGACGGGAGAGGGGATGAAACCGGCCGAGCGTCGGTCGGAGGCTTCCGGCTCCGCCGTATTTCCGAGCATGGAAGGGACACGGCCGATCCTGGTCGAAGTTCAGGCTCTCACCTCTAATGCCAGTTACGGCACGCCCCAGCGAAACGTAACAGGCTTCGACCTTCGGAGACTCTCCATGCTCACCGCAGTTCTGGAAAAGAGGGTCGGCGTTCCCATCGGAGCCAGCGACGTCTTTGTGAATGTAGTCGGTGGAATGCGCATCGATGAGCCGGCGGCGGACATGGCCGTGCTCGCAGCGGTGGCATCGAGTAAGAAGGATCGCCCCATCCCCGCCGATATAGTCATGATGGGAGAGGTGGGGCTCGCCGGGGAATTGAGGTCCATCGCGGGGATCGAGAGCCGGCTGAAAGAAGCGAAACGGCTCGGTTTCAAGCGGGCGGTGGTTCCGAGAAAGGGGGCGAAGAAACTGAGTGGAATTGTTCAGATTAACTGCTCAACCGCCGCCGAAGCTTTTGACGCCATCTTCTAGTGAAGCGGCTGATTGTCCTGTTCATTTTCTTGTCGGGATGTGACCAAGAACAGTGCTGGGCCAGCAACGACGAATGTCTGCTCGAGCCCGAACCCGGCCCGTGCAAAGCAAGCATTCCCAAGTATTACTTCGATCAGCAGAAGGGCGAATGCACTATCTTCTACTGGGGCGGCTGTGACGGTGTGGTCCCCTTCGACAGCATGGAGGCGTGTCTGACGGCATGCGACTGCGAATAGTTCGACCGGCGGCAACGGTTCTCTCTGCACTGCTGTTTTCAGTCTGTAGCGATCCGTGCTGGGAGGAAGATTCGGCCTGCAAACTTGAGCCGGACGTCGGGCCCTGTGAGGCCGCCATTATTCGCTACTACTTTGACAAGCGGTCCGGCGATTGCGAGTTTTTCCACTGGGGCGGCTGCGACGGCACTGCACCGTTCGAAACGAGGGACGACTGTGAGGCGGCGTGCTTGTGTGCAACTGGTTACTACGGAGCAGTCAAGACGCTCTCGCCGAAAGACTTAGACGAGGCCGGCGCCGACGTAATTCTCGGAAATACGTACCACCTCTATCTCCGGCCGGGGATGGAGATCATCGGGGCTGCCGGCGGACTGCACAAGTTCATGGCGTGGGAAAAACCGATCCTGACGGACAGCGGCGGTTTTCAGGTGTTCAGTCTGGCCAAACTGAGGAAGATCAGCGATGAAGGGGTCACCTTCAAATCGACGCTGGATGGGAGCGAACATCGCTTCACCCCCGAGCGCGCCATCGAGATTCAGTTGGCGCTTGGTAGCGACATCATCATGGCGCTTGACGAATGCGCGCCCGGCGGCGCCGATTGCGAAACAGTCCGGAAGGCGGTAGCGAGAACGGCGTCATGGACTGAGCGGTGCCACACTTTTCTTGAGGAGGGTGATCAGTTTTTGCGCTCGGGCGCCCATTTTTTCCCCATCGTTCATGGCGGAGCGGATGAGGCACTTCGGCGGGAGAGCGCCGAGACCGTTCTTCCGTTCGCCGGGAGCGGAATCGCCATCGGCGGCCTCGCGGTGGGGGAGGAGAAAGTGCCGATGTTCGAAACTGTGGAACTGATGAACTCGGTTCTCCCCAGAGAGAAACTGCGGTACCTCATGGGGGTCGGCAAGCCGGAAGACATTATCAGAGCCGTTTCACTTGGCGTCGATCTTTTCGACTGCGTCCTTCCGACACGCAACGCCCGGAACGGCCAGTTCTTCATGTGGGACGGAACAGTCAACATTCTTAACAGCCGTTTTTCACATGACATGGCGCCCATCAGTGAAACGTGCGGCTGCTACTGCTGCACAACTTTCACACGCGCTTACATCAGGCATCTGTTCAAACTGAACGAAGTCTTGGGCCTCCGCCTCGCTTCACTCCATAACGTAACTTTCTATCTGAATCTCATGAGATCGATTCGAGAGAAAATCGGTGACGGCACCTTTGACAGTTGGACCAGGGAGAAGCTCACCGCTCTGAATTCATCAAATGACTGACGCGTCTGTCACCCACATTGACAGCTACCTCTACCGTTGGGACAAGGACGGGAATCTGTTCTATCTCCTGCTGAGACGGCGCCCCGAAAAACGGTACGGTCACCTGTGGCAGGGGGTCGCCGGGCAGATCGAAAAAGGCGAGACTGCTGTAGAAACGCTTCTCCGTGAGGTGAGCGAGGAGACGGATCTCAGACCGGTCCGCGCCTTTACGGCTGACCATGTCACAGCGTTCTATCAGAGTTACAACGACAGGATGAATCTTGTCCCTGTCTTTGGCGTGGAGGTCGGATCGGCGGAGGTGCGCCTCTCAGGCGAACATGAGAGTTACCGGTGGGTCCGATTCGAGGAAGCGGTGAGGATGCTCACATGGAATCAGCAGAAGAAGGCGCTCTCGATCATCAACGCCATGCTCCTCTCAGAGGACAAAAGGATTGAGTGGTCTGAAATTGAAATTGGTGATTAGGCGTGATCAGGCTCGACGAAAAATGAGACGCCATCCTCAGCGTTTTTCCTAGCTTCCGCAATAGAACCGGTGTTGAGCCAGCCGCCAGCGAAGATGCTATGGTTAGCATCGTCGTCTCCACTGAAACCTTTCATCACATTGTGACCCCGAACCGCCAGACGCCCCCGTTGTCCCTCGGGCAGTTTCGCTCCTTCCTCATCGAGAATTGCCATTTCGCACGGGTGGAGAGGATCGCCCACGGGGATCAATTCCTCCTCGTCCGACGGACTGCTCTCGAAGCTGACAAAACCGGTCAGTTCCGGCATGAAAAATCCGGTGATGACTGAGCCTCGCCTCTTGTCGCCGCTGACAATGTGGGGAACAACAGCGCACTCAGCGTTGGCGGCGCTTTCGGGGCGGTGTGCAAAAATTGCGCAAATCTGCTTCCCTGACGAAGTACCTCCCGTGAGGTCTATCCGGCAGCCTGCATAGAGGGCGGTCATGACGGCGCCCGCGAGGGTGAGAAGATCAATTCTCTCTCCATCGGAGCCGAGCGTATCGCTGTCAGTGAAGAGAAGTCTTTCGGAGATAGCCATACCGTTCACGATCAGGTTGTAGTGAGAAAGGACGACCGTCCGGCCGCTCTCATTCTTGAGTTTCAGGCAGTCGTCAGCCAGTTTTGATTTTTTCCCAACTTCGGCCACTTCCGACTCTCCATTCAACGCGTCATCAAAATGGTGCACCTCGGAAGGGAAGAGAGAATCGCCGCCGTCGAGGTGAGCGGTACCGCCCACGGCCCAGATACCGAACAGCTGAACCAGAGATCTATACAGCTCCGTCTCTGTGACGCCGACCGTGTCGCCGAACGCCACCTTCTCTCTCCGGAGATAATTGGCGCACCGGGAGACGCGATTGAAGAAGTCGTTAAAGGAGACGTCCCGATTCTCCCCATCCTCCCATCGACAGAAAAATGAGCGATCGCCGTACCGTCGTACCTGCGAATCGAGGAGTGACCGAATACTTGGATAGGGAATCATAATCTCTGAAGGGGGGATCCCCCGGATGGACTGAGCAGATTCTATATTGGCGAGGAGATCGGCGTCCACCGTCAATCGGGGCGGACTTTGCGGACGATTTCGAACGTATCTCGAATGTGCGTATAGCTGTTCCCGGCGAGGCGACCGATCGGCTTCAGCGCTTCGATATCGATCCGTCCGTCGGAGTAAACGTCATCATCCACATGGAACATGACAATAGTTCCGATAACCACAAAACCGGCGCCCGCGCCGCCGTCGCCGATCTCAACGATCTGGTTCAGTTCACACTCAAAGCTGACTTTCGATTCGGCCACAAGCGGCGGTTTAACTTTTTCGGACGGCTTCGGCGTCAGTCCCGAGACTTCGAACTCATCCACTTCCGGCGGGAAATCGGTGGCGCACGCCACCATCTTTTCGCCGATCTCTTCAGAGACAATGTTGATCACAAACTGATCCGTATCGCGGATATTGTTGAGCGTGTCTTTGGTCACGCCGTCATAGCCTCTTCGCGCCGGCGCGAACATGACTGTGGGAGGATTGGAACAGACGCCGTTGAAGTAGGAGAAAGGGGCGAGGTTGTTCTTGCCGTCCGGTGAGACAGTGGAGACAAATGCGATGGGCCTCGGCACGATGGAGCCGATCATCAGCTTATGATTGTCAGAGAAGGGCTGTTTGTCTGGATCGATGATCATACTTCGTTCGCTGGCAGGATTGTTCCGGCACATTCGCCAAAACCGACGCGGTAACCATCGCCTTCACACCAGCCAGTCATGGTGACGCTGTCGCCGTCCTGAAGAAACTTTCGCTCCTCGCCATCGGACAGCTTCAGCGGCTCTTTCCCCATCCATGTCAGTTCAAGCATACTCCCCCGGCTCACCGGCGCACTGCCGGAGATGGTGCCGGAAGCGAGGAGATCGCCGGTCCGCACGTTACACCCCGTAACTGTGTGATGAGCCAGTTGCTGGCAGATGTCCCAGTAAAGTGTGTTGAAGTTTCCACGGGAGATTGTTGTCGCGTCACTTCCTTCCGGTGACAGTTGCACCTCCAGTTCAATATCGAAAGTCCGCTTCCCTTCTGACCGGAGATGGGGGAGGGGCTCGGGCGTCTGCTCGGGGCCGGCGCAACTGAACGGTTCCAGCGCTTCCATGGTAACGATCCACGGCGAGATAGTGGTGCCGAAGTTCTTGGCGAGAAACGGCCCCAGCGGCTGGTACTCCCATTTCTGAATGTCCCGGGCTGACCAGTCGTTGACCAACACCATTCCGAAGATGTGATCGGCGGCGTCGCTGACTGAGATCGGCTCTCCGAGCTCGCCGGGCGGTCCGATAAAAAAGCCCATCTCCAGCTCAAAGTCGAGCACTCTGCTCTCGCCGAACTGAGGCGCTTCAGCCCCTTCGGGGAGCGTCTGTCCGGAGGGCCTGTGGATGGGCGTCCCGGAGACGACCACAGATGAGGCTCTTCCGTGGTAGGCCACCGGAAGGTGGAGCCAGTTCGGCATGAGGGCGTTGTCGGCGCCGCGGAACATGGTCCCCACATTGGTGGCGTGTTCCTTTGAAGAATAGAAATCGGTATAATCGCCAATCTCCACCGGCATCACCATCTGAACCTCCGAAGCGGAGACGAGGGCGCTCTCTCTCAATTCACCGTTGTCGCGGATGGCGGGGTTGTCCGCTTGGAGCAGGTGACTCACCGTCGCCCGGACGGCCTTCCACGAATCTCTCCCCAAAGCCATGAACTGGTTCAGACTGGCGCTCTGAAAGACGTTTTTTCCGGCAAGCGGTGTGGTGGAAAAAACGCCCCGCCTCTCCAGCTCGCTGAGATCGAGGACGTGGTTGCCGATGGCAGAAGTGATGAAGTGTTTTCCATCACTCCGGGCTGCGACGCCGAAGGGGAGGTTCTGGATCGGGAAGTGGGAGCCGGGAGGGACATCCACCCAAGAGGTCAGTTCCGGGTCAGTGGTCTCGTCCATGTCAGGTGTCACTCTCCGCGAGGTGGAGGAGTCAGTCTCCGCTACTCCCCGAGGGCATTATCGAAATCGCCCTCCAGCCACGACTTGGCGTAGTTCGGATCCTCGATGGGGACGGCTTCCTTCGCCACCAGAAGAGGGTAGAAAGTATCCACCATCACGGCCAGTTCGTTCGTCTCCTTCATGCCGATGGACTCTTCATACTTTCCGGGGTGAGGGCCGTGGGTGATTCCATCGGGATGGAGTGTGATGGAGCCGTACTCCACCCCTTTCCGGGACATGAATTCACTCTTGGCGTAATAGATCACTTCATCGGACATGACGTTTGAGTGATTGTACGGTGCAGGGATGGCGTCCTCGCCAAAATCGTAGGGCCGGGGGCAGAAGGAGCAGACCACAAAATTATCGCCCTGAAATGTCTGATGCACAGGCGGCGGTTCGTGCACTCTCCCCACAATCGGTTCGAAATCGTTAATGTTGAAAGCGTACGGATAGTAGTAGCCGTCCCAGCCGATGACGTCAAAGGGGTGATGATCGAGCATCACTTCAGTCAGGAGGTCGCGCTGTTTGACGATAACAGGCGTCGGTTCTGCTTTGTCAATGGTGGTGAGGTTTTCCGGCACTCGGAAATCGCGCTCTGAGAAGGGACTCCGCTCGATGAGCTGACCGTAATCGTTGCGGTACCGCCGCGGCGTTCTCGTTTCACCTTTCCCTTCAATGATAAGGAACCGCTGCTCCCCGCCGGTGAACTTGAGATGGTGCATGATCCCCCGCGGAACGATGAGGTAGTCACCCCGGGAATAGGCGATTTCTCCGAAGGCGGTCTCAAGAACGCCCTCGCCATCACTCACATAGATAATCTCGTCGCCTTGGCCGTTCCTGTAATAGAAATCGTCCTCCTTATCGGGGAACGCCATCCAGAGCACCACGTCGTTGTTGAACATGATGGGCGTCCGATCAAGGACGTGGCTACCGCCCCTCTTCAGCTTGGAGGTGTAAAAGTGCCGCATCCGGAGACTCCTGTCCGGGTCCTCTTCAAGCTTCACTTCCCGGAGAAGTTTCGTCCCCGCCACAGCCGTCGGCCGGTGGATGTGGTAAATCAGCGACGACGGCCCGTCAAACCCTTTGTTCCCTTTCAACTCCTCGTGATAAATCTTCCCGTTCTCGTCCCTAAGGGCGGTGTGCCGTTTTCTGGGAATCTTGCCGAGCGTGTGGTACCGATGCATCAGAGGTTCCCCCGGAGCGCCTGTTCCCGCTCGATGGCTTCGAAGAGGGCCTTGAAATTGCCGAAGCCGAAGCCTTGGCTCCCCTTCCGCTGGATGATTTCGTAGAACAGCGTGGGGCGGTCCTCAACAGGCTTCGTGAACAGTTGAAGAAGGTACCCTTCATCATCCCTGTCCACGAGAATCCCGAGCTTTCGGATGGCGTCGCTTCTTCCCCTCCGCCGGCTCATTGATGGGGAGTTTAATCCGCCCGTTGCCGTTCTGCATCACCTTGGACATAAGGGCGCTGTATTCCGTGGAAATGTCATCATCGGTAAAATGGAGAAGTTGAGTGAATCCCATGACCCTTGCGTAAAACTCCACAAGTTCATTCATTTTTCCCAATTCAACATTCGCCACCACGTGATCGACAATTTTCAGTCCACAGTCGTCGCCGGAAATCACCGACTCACCGTACCCCGGAAGGAACGGCCCATTGTATTCGTTCGTTGAGATGAAGGAGTGGACGGTGTCGCCGTAGGCGTGGATGGCGGCCCGGCGGACTGTGCCGTTGTCGTCCTCGAAATCTCGCGGTTCCATAACAGATTTGGCGCCTCGGTCGATAGTGGCGGCGAAACAGGCGTCTACATCGTCAACATGGAAAGCCACATCCCGAACGCCGTCGCCGTGAGAAGCGAGATGGTTTGTCATGCTGCTGTCGCTCTTGAGGGGGGTGGAGAGCAGAAGGGTCACCTTCCCTTGTGTCAGGACGTAGGAAGCGAAGCTGCGATTACCTGTCTCGAGTCCGGAATAGGCGACTTGCGAGAAGCCAAACGCATTTCTGTAAAAATAGGCCGCCTGCTTGGCGTTTCCCACCCACAGCTCCACATGATGGATTCCCTTGATGGGGACGGGATCTTTCTGCGCCGCGGCGGCGACTTCAGGTTCGGCGGTCTCTGTCTGGTGAGTCATGCGTCTGGATCAACCAAAATTAAGCACAACTCGACTTCCTTCGCCACAGTTACAACACTTCGTTCAGTGCCTTGACACACGCTTCATTTTCGGAATGGACGCCGATGGAAATCCTCAGGCAGTCGGGCCAGCCGAACGGTTTGAGGTTCCGGAGGATAACGCCCCGCTCGAGCATCTTCTGGCACATCTCCTCACACCTTTCCGGTGAAGGCCACTTTGTGGTGACAAAATTCGCCACCGACGGGATGAAGTCGATACCGAGGCGGTCCAGCTCTTGTGAAAAATAGGCGAGGCCGTCGCGCGTGGTCTCGACAGTCTTATCCAGGTGATAGGCATCTTCCAGCGCTGCCAGCCCCGCCGACTGCGCCAGCAGAGACGGTTCGAACGGAAGTTTCACTTTCATAAGGTTCGAGATGAGTTGATCGTGAGCAAAACCGTAACCTATCCTTGCGCCGGCGAGTCCGTACGCTTTCGAGAATGTCCGGAGTGTAATCACATTGTCGTATCTGTAATGCATGGAATCGGGGTAATCGGCGATCGGCTGGGCGAACTCAAAATACGCCTCATCCATGATGATGAGGACACGCTCCGGAACTCTCTCCATGAAGGCGTCGAATTCCGCCACGGTGAAATAGGTTCCCATGGGGTTGTCGGGGTTGGCGAGGTAGATGATCTTGGTATACTCGTTAATGTGGGAAGCCATGGCCGCAAGATCGTAACGGTGATCTTTCATAGGGACCCAGTGGACGCGCCTTCCCGACCCCCTCGCCAAAACGGTAAAGCCTATGAATGAATGGAGGGCCGTGATGATCTCGTCCTCGGGGAGGAGAAAGGTTCGCATGATGGTCGCCATAATCCCTTCCGAGCCCGCGCCGAGAACGACGTTATCGATCTTTACGTCAAATCTCTGTGCGAGTCTCTGCCGCAGTTCGAAGCCGCTTGCGTCGGGATATCGGTGGAGCCGTGCCTCCGCCTCACGGATCGCCTCCAGCGCCAGAGGAGACGGCCCGAGCGGATTTTCATTTGAGGCGAGCTTGGTGATCTCCTCCAGCCCCAGTTCGCGCTTAACTTCATCGATGGGCTTTCCCGGCGTGTAGGGCGACAACTCCTTTATGTTTTTCGGGACGAGGGGCACGGTTTAGAAAGGGAATTCCCCGCCGCTTTCGGAAACATTTTCGTTTCCTGTCAGACGCCGATTGTGTAAGATTTGCGACGAGAGATGTTCCATTTGAGCTCGGTTAAGGTACTTCATCTTACAAGCAGTTAAAGGAATTTAAGACTAAAGAATCAATACATTTTTGAATATGAGCAAATCAGCGGACAGGCGATACAGCACAATTCTTGAAGCAGTTGGCGGTACGCCGGTGGTGAAGTTTCAGTGTGTGGGTGAAGAGCTCGACTGCGATCTCTACGGCAAGTGCGAGTTTCTCAACGCGGGCGGTTCGGTAAAGGATCGCATCGGTGTCAGGATGGTTGAGGAGGCGGAGAAGTCCGGGAGGATAAAGCCCGGCGACACGCTGATTGAACCGACTTCCGCCAACACCGGAATCGGCATGGCCCTCACGGCGGCGGTAAAAGGGTATCGAATGATCATCACCATGCCGGAGAAGATGAGCAAGGAGAAGGAGGTCGTGCTCAAGGCGCTCGGCGCTGAGATCGTCCGGACACCGACTGAAGCGGCGTGGGACGATCCCGAGAGCCACATCGGCATTGCCAACAAACTGAACGAGGAGATTCCCAATTCACATATCCTCGATCAATATGCCAACCCCGACAATCCAGACGCGCACTATCACGGGACTTCCGAGGAAATCCTGAGCCAGTTCGGGAGCGAACTGAAGATGGTCGTGATGGGGGTCGGTACTGGCGGCACCATCACCGGCGTGGCGAAGAAACTGAAGGAAGAGCGGCCGGACATCACCATTGTCGGCGCCGATCCGGAAGGGTCGATTCTTGGTGGGGGGGACGAGGTGAAGCCTGCGCTCAAGGTTGCGGGCCGGCTCAAGAGGGGGGACGTCTGCCTTGTGGTACTTCCGGATTCCATCAGGAATTATCTCTCCAAATTCGTAGATGATGACTGGATGAAAGAACAAGGATTCCTTGAGTAAAACCGTAGATTGATTAAGTGGAGAAATGGAGTATTGGAGAAATGAAAAAATACACCGTCTTCAATTCTTCAGTTCTCCAGCTATCCGTTTCTCCAAGGTGTTAGAAAGGTAGAGTTGAGGAAAATGAAATTCGACACAAAGGTTGTAAGGGCGGAGATTGAACCCGATCCGACGACGGGGTCAGTCGTACCGCCGATTTACCAGACTGCCACCTACGTTCTTCCCGAAGTCGGGAGGGACAAGGGATTTGACTATACCCGTTCAGCGAACCCGACGCGGCAAGTGTTGGAAGAATACCTCGCCTCCATTGAGGGGGGCAAGTACGGCGTCTGTTTTTCCAGCGGCATGGCCACGGTGGACAGTTGTCTCAAGCTGCTGGATGGCGGAGATCACGTCATCTGCTCCGACGATGTCTACGGCGGCGTCTCCCGCCACTTTAACAGGATTCTGTCCAAGTATGACCTCCACTTTTCCTATGTCGATTCCACCGATCCTGAAAACGTGAAAGCGGCAATCCGGCCCGAGACGAAAATGCTCTGGATCGAGACGCCCACGAATCCGCTCCTCAAGGTGACTGATCTTGAGGCGATGGCGGATATAGCAAGAGAACACAATCTCTATTTCGGAATCGATTCAACTTTCGCAACGCCTGTTTTCCTGCGGCCGCTGGAGTACGGCGCTGACATGGTGGTACACAGCACGACCAAGTATATCAGCGGCCACAATCAGCTGATTGGAGGTGTCGTGGTAACCAACCGGGAAGACATCTATGAAGAGATGCAGTTTGTTCAGAAGACCATCGGGGCAGTGCCGAGCCCCTTCGACTGCTGGCTAACCATGCTCGGGGCGAAGACACTCCACCTCCGAATGCCGCGCCATTCGGAAAATGCTCAGATCGTGGCGGAGTTTCTCGAGTCTCATCCGAAAGTTGCCAAGGTAACCTATCCCGGACTACCGTCCCATCCCCAGCACGAGACAGCCAAGAGTCAGATGGACGGCTTCAGCGGTATGCTCTGCTTTGAACTTGAGGGGGGTATCCCCGCTGGAAAAACAGTGATGAACTCCGTTCGTCTCTGCGCCTTGGCGGAGAGCCTCGGAGCGGTGGAGACGATGATCACTCATCCCGCCACCATGACGCATGCGGATGTTCCGGCGGAGGAGCGCCACGCCCGCGGCCTGACCGATGGGCTGGTGAGGCTGTCAGTGGGGATCGAAGACGCAGAGGATATTGTAGACGATCTAAAGATGGGGCTGGAGAAAGTATAGAAAAATGGCAGCAAATGAGTAAAGAAAGACCAATTGCAACAAAGGTGATCCATGCAGGAGAGCCGGAGGATCGGCCGGCGGGGGCCGTGGTACTGCCGATTCATCAGTCGGCCACTTTTGAGTACAGCGACCAGGCCGATTACCACGATCTCAAATACATCCGTCTCAACAATACGCCGAATCATGATGCTCTCCACAGCAAGCTCGCCGCGCTCGAAAACGGGGAGGCCGCGTTGGTCACTTCCAGCGGCATGTCCGCCATCTCTACCGCGCTCCTGACCTTTCTCGGATCAGGAGACCATCTGCTTGCACAGAAGACGCTCTACGGCGGGACCCACAGTTTTGTTACCCACGATATTGGAAAGTGGGGTGTCAGCCATTCGCTTATTGACCTTAATTCGCCTGACGAGTGGAAGGCGGCCCTGAGGCGGGAGACGAAAGTGATCTATGTGGAAACTATTTCTAATCCGCTGATGGAGGTGTTTAATCTTCACAAGGTGGTGGAGTTTGCGACAGAACACAATCTCGTTTCCATGATCGATAATACGTTCGCCTCGCCCTTCAACTTCAGGCCGCCGGAGATCGGCATTGATCTGTCGCTCCACAGTTGCACGAAGTATCTGAACGGTCATTCGGACATCGTCGCCGGAGCGATCATCGGGAAGGCCGGTCACGTTGAAAAAATCTCGCGCCTTCTGGATCACCTCGGCGGAAGCCTCGATCCTCACGCCTGCTTTCTGCTCCACCGTGGGATCAAGACGCTGGCGGTCCGGATGAAACAGCACAATATCAACGGTCAGGCCGTTGCCAAATTCCTGGAAAATCACCCGGCTGTGGCAAAAGTGAACTATCCCGGACTTGAGTCCAATCCTCACCGCTCGCTGGCTTCATCGCTCCTTGACGGTTCCAGCGGTATGCTCTCTTTCGAACCGGCCGGCGGACTGGAAGCTGCGGAGCGGTTCATCGCTAGGGCAAAACTTCCGATTTCCGCGCCGAGCCTCGGCGGAGTGGAGACGCTCATGACGCGGCCGTGTACCACCTCGCACTCGGGGATGAGTGCGGATGAGCGAGCCGCCGCCGGGATCAGCGACAGCCTCATCCGAATCTCCGTCGGCATTGAGGCGGCTGAAGACCTTATAGCCGACTTTGATCAAGCGCTTTCAGATTAGATGAATATCGCCGGCCCTCTCGAGGACGCCCGTTTTGTTGAGAGGCCCAACCGTTTCCTGACCGTTGTCGAAATTGGCGGGGAAGCGGTTGAAAGTCACCTTCCCGATCCGGGGCGGCTGCGTGAACTACTGATCCCCGGCGCGGATCTGAAAGTGCGGCCGAGCAACGGACAATCGCCCAACCGCCGGACAAGGTGGACAACGGTGATGGTGAAGAGTGGGCGGCAGTGGGTTTCCATCGATTCAACTCTTCCAAACAGGTTTGTAAGTAATCTCCTCGAGAGCGGAAAACTTCCAACATATAAGTCGTTTCGACTGGTGAAAAGCGAAGTGACGGTGGGGAACCACAGGTTCGATTTCCTTCTCGAGAAAGACGGCGCGCCGTTCTATCTTGAAGTGAAGTCTGTCACCTTTGTGGAGAACTTCGTCGCCCAGTTTCCCGATGCTGTGACGGAGCGGGGAGCGAGGCACGCGTTTTCTCTGGCGGAGATATCTCGGCGCGGAGTCAGGGCAGGTATCCTGTTCGTCTGTCAACGGCCCGACGCAACGCTATTTCGCCCCCGCTGAAGTGAAGCCCGGCGCCATCACCTACAAGCAGGAAATTCCTTACGATCTTTCATCACCTTGAAACGGCCACTCTTATACTTGGGAGCCTTGATGTTGTTGAGATGTGCGGCCGTCGGCCCTCCCCCCGGCGGGCCCGAAGACAAAACACCTCCCTCGCTGGTAAGCACATCACCGCCGTCAGGAACGACGGGAGTTGAGGAAGGCTTTACACTTGAACTGACTTTTTCCGAGCGGCTTCATGAAGAGACAGATGGGTCGGCCCTCCGTATCGCTCCCTCCATCGAGGAGCCGCTGGAAGTGGAGCTCGACAAGGAACGGTTGATTGTCGGTTTCCCCAACGCTCTCGCCGATGATCAAACCTACATCCTCACTTTGACGAGAGACCTGATGGATGAGCGGCGGAACAGACTCGATCAGACCTATCAGATCGCGTTCAGCACAGGCGATGTAATCGCCGGCAGCCGCATTGCTGGCACCGTCTATGGAGCGGCGGAAGGTTCATCGGCACTGGTCTATCTCTTTCGAGAGGGCGAATCACATGACGACAGCCTCCTGATGCGGCGTCCTCAATACTTTACCGAAACGGATGATTCGGGCCGTTACGCTTTTGACTACCTTGACGCCGGCCGCTACACGCCGGTGGCACATACGGGCGGCACGCCGCCGTCACCGGTTGCGCCATCGAGAAACCCTTACGGCCTCACTTGGGAAGAGTCCATCCTTGTGAACGATTCAATTCAGACGGTCGAGGACGTCAACATCTTGCTCGGCAGGGAGGTGGGGCCGTTCCGTGCGCTGTCACTGGAGATGGACGATGCCGTTTCGGGAACCGTCGGTTTCTCCAATCCGTTTGAATTGACGGATGCCCCCGATACGAAAATGAGTTTTCGCCACAGCGAGTCCGGGAGTGAAGTGCCGGTCGGTCACCTGTTTCAGTAC
>LUMD01000171.1_pt1 | contig 26193 bp, 25 predicted proteins | sample 729651 | NCBI WGS metagenome assembly LUMD01 (sample SAMN03860272, study PRJNA289734) | marine metagenome | biome: seawater column; feature: ocean; material: water; isolation source: Red Sea water column Station 34 - depth 258m | place: Saudi Arabia: Red Sea | collected 2011-10-15 | depth 258 m | reverse complement strand
GATTACCTTTGACGTCGTCACGACGTACGAACAGGCACTTGCGGGGGATTTCAGCTGGGGGTTTGTAATCCATACGATCGTCGTCCAGTACATACTCGCCTATGGGACGACAGAACAGAAACACCGCTGGCTGCCACAACTGGTATCGGGGGAGCGTATCTCTGCGTTGGCTATGACCGAGCCCGGGCAAGGCTCGGACCTGCAGTCTGTAGAGACGCACGCAGTGCTGGAGGATGGTGTTTTTCGAGTTAACGGATCCAAGACCTTTATCACCAATGGGCAGACGGCAAACCTGATCTGCCTGGTGGTAAAAACACAACGCGATGCAGGTGCGCGCGGTGTTTCACTACTGATGGTTGAAACAGATCAGGTCGACGGATTTCGTCGCGGCCAGAATCTAGACAAAATCGGCCTTAAGGGCCAGGACACCTCGGAACTTTTTTTTGACGATATGCTCGTCCCCGAAGGAAATATTCTGGGTCTTGAACCTGGCCAGGGGTTTTACCAACTGATGAACCAACTGCCATGGGAGCGACTTGCGATCGGTATTAGTGCACTGGGCCATATGGACTTTGCACTTGCGCAGACCTTGGAATACGTGAAAGAAAGAAAAGCATTCGGCAAGACCATATTCGAATTCCAGAATACCCGTTTTAAACTGGCCGAACAGAAAACAAAACTTGAGGTCACGCGGGCGTTCATACATCACTGTATCGAACTTCAGCGTGATGGTGTGCTTGATGCGACAACCGCGTCCATGGCGAAGTGGTGGAGCAGTCAGATGCAGTGCGAAGTTATTGATGAATGTCTCCAACTTTTTGGGGGCTATGGCTACATGCTCGAATACCCGATAGCACGCGCCTATGCTGATGCCCGAGTTCAGAAAATCTATGGGGGCACAAACGAGATTATGAAGGAGCTCGTTGCCCGTAGTCTCTAGCTGCTGAAAGGCAGCGTTCTAGGTACGGTTAGTTTGTTGTAGTTGTCGCTGCGTCTGTTCTGGATGTACGGGTTTTTTGTAAAAGTCCCGCGGCGATCCATAGGTTTAGTATGTTAAATCCAATCGCATTAATAAACGAAACGGTGTACGAACCGGTGAGATCGTAAAGCAAGCCGGCAATCCAACCGCCGAATGCCATCCCAGCAATAGTAAACAGAAACGACGTGCTGATTCTCCAACCTGCTTCACCAGGAGGGAAGAAACCGCGCAGGATGATGGTATAGGAAGGTACGATTCCTCCTTGAGAAAGACCAAACGCAATAGAAATACCGTACAAAAATATCAAGCTGTTACCAGCAAAAAACGCGATGAGTACGATTAATTGTAGAGTTGATCCGAGCAGCAATGTTTGTAGGCCCCCGATACGATCAGATAGCCAGCCAGAACTGATACGGCTGATTACGCCAAATCCCAACATGAGACCCAGCATCTCTGCCCCTCGAATTGCTGGATGACCAAGGTCCATGACATAGGGCACGATGTGAATTTGTGGCATTGCCATAGCAACGCAACAACCAAAGCCTGCAAGACAGATCAGGCCCTGAAGAGTGCCTGCTGATATTGATGACTTGGTCAGATTAGAGTTGGCCGAGCCAGCATTAGGCAGGTGTTTGTTTGCCGTAGGTTTCGGATAAAGAATCAGAGACAGCAGTGCCATGAAAATGAGTGTGAGCATAGCCAGGTCTATAAAACTTTCACGCCAACCCTGGGCATCAAACATACGTTGCAATATGGGTGGCCATATCGCACCAGCGACATAGCTGCCACTGAATGCGATGCCGACCGCAAGGCCGCGCCGCCGGCTGAACCAATGAGAAATGTCAGCGATAAGCGGGGCCATGCTGAACGATGATCCCAGAAACCCGCACAACAAACTGAATGCCAGGGAGATCTGGAGAATTGAGCTGGCATGCGCAGCGAGATAAAAGCCTGCCGGGAGGGCGAGACTTCCGATCAAGGCGGGAATCATGATGCCCATGCGGTCAGCCAGCCGGCCCATGAAGACGCCACCCAACGCAAATCCGATCATAAACGTGCCGTAAATCAGCGAACTGTTGCCACGACCGGTGTTAAATTCATTAGCTATCGGTTCTAGAACAATCGCACCTGCCCACATAGCGGAACAACCGAGTGTCATCAGCGCCAGAGCGGTTGTCAGCCGGATCAGCGGATAGACCCTACGGATTTGGATTGTCATGGTGTTTCACTAAACATAAGTGCCGGATTTTACCCGCCTACGCGTGTCGAAAGGCATTGTTTGGGAGCAGGGACTGGCGTATCGATGTGGCGGTGCCTATGATTAAACCTATGACTGCTAGAACTGCGGCTGACCAAAGATGAGTATTTCGATTATTCCAATCGGCAAATATTTCGTGGGGGAGGTATCTGGGGTAGATCTGCGTCGACCTTTGAGTCCGGAGACCGTCGCTGCGATTGATTCCGGTATGCACGAGTACGCAGTCTTGATATTTCGGGGCCAGGACATCAATGACGAAGAACAGCTAGCGTTCAGTCGAGCACTCGGACCGATTGAATCTTCAATTGGTGGCAATATCACACGACTCGATCAGCGCCGGCTCGGTACCGATATTGCCGACGTCTCCAATTTGGATCAAAACCAGAATATCTATGCCAGGGACGACCGCCGGAGATTGTTTAATCTCGGCAACCGCTTATGGCATTCAGACAGTTCGTTTCGCGCCATTCCGGCGAAGTATTCACTACTGTCTGCCCGGTCTATTCCTGTGAATGGCCCGAATACCGAATATGCAGACATGCGAGCGGCCTATGACGCTCTGGATGACCAAACAAAAGCGGAAGTTGAGGGGTTGATCTGTGAGCATTCGCTGATGTATTCCCGGGGCCAGCTTGGGTTTACCGAATTCACAGAAGAAGAACAACAAACCTTCGCGCCCGTTCGCCAGGTATTGGTGAGAACTCACCCAGTGACGATGCGCAAATCACTCTTTCTGGCGTCACATGCCGGAACTATTGTCGGTTGGCCGATGGCTGAGGCGCGTATATTTTTGCGCGATCTGATCGAATATGCGACCCAGCCGCAATTTGTCTATGTACACCAATGGCGATTACATGATCTTGTGATGTGGGACAATCGTCAGACTATGCATCGGGTTCGGCGCTTCAATGAAACACAGGATGTTAGAGACGTACGTCGGACCACTATCTCCAGTGATGGCCCGACCACAGCACAGGTCACAAATTAATGAATAAAAATCATCCACCACTATTGGGTTATGCCGACCAGCTGTCTGCCAGACCAGGTGAGACCGTCGAAGTTAAGGTGAGCAGCTATCTGGAAGGTGAATACACGGCACGTCTGGTGCGTACCATATGCGCTGATCCCAATCCCGAAGGAATGGGACTCTTGGAGGAGGCTATCGACTGCAGTTTTGCGGGCTCCTATGCAGCACGTGTACAGCCCTTTACGCCAGGATCTTGTGTGAAAGTGCCATTGACAGAAGACAGTCAGCTGCCGGACACATTTACGTTAACCGCGATGATCTGGCCAACACAACCAGGACAAGGTGCCCAGACTGTATTTTCAGTAGGTGCGGCAAGTTCTGGCTGTACATTATTCTTGGGACTGGACGGTGCTGGTAGGCCAAGGGTAGCGGTCAAGATGACCGATGACAGCTGGTGTGAATGTGTGCTGGATAATCCGATTGCTGACCGTTACTGGGTACGTCTTTCGGCGAGTGTCAATGTTGTGGAAGGCTCGTTGACCCTGCGCTGTAGCGGTAATGAGTCTGATGAAGCGTCGCGTGCAGAATTTACCGGATCGGCGGTTCTAAAAATGGAAACGATGGATTGCCTAATGATTGCGGCCAATGAAACGACTGAGCGACAGATGCACTTTAACGGCAAGATAGACAATCCGACTGTTTATGTCGAACAGCTGGATCTGGAGACACTCGACGAGCAAGCTGATAGGGCACCGGTATATGCATGCTGGGATTTTTCGCAGGACATATCCAGTTGCCGTGTAGTTGATTTAGGTCCGAACCAGTTAACCGGTACGCTAATCAACTTTCCTGCCCGGGCAATGACAGGGGCCAACTGGGACGGTAGCGAGATGTGTTGGCGACACTTGCCGCAGCAGTATGGGGCCATCCACTTCCATGAAGATGACATTTACGACTTCGAGTGGGAAACAGATTTTTCGTTTATGGTGCCTGAAGATCTTCGGTCCGGGATTTACGGTATTCGACTCGAGCAGGAAGGTCAGCATGACACGATTCCTCTGTTTGTCTGTCCGCCGCGGGATAAACGGACTGCCCGTTTATGTGTACTGGTGTCGACCTTTACCTACACGGTCTATGGTAACCATGCTCGACCTGACTACGAACCTTCGTGGCTGGACAGGAACGAGGCTTGGAATGCCTACCCGTGGAATCCGGCTGAGTATCCACACTACGGACGTTCCACCTACAATTTTCACTCCGATCGAAGTGGTATTTGTCACGCCAGTCATCGTCGACCATTATTCAATCTAAGACCGGGTTATCTGACATTTGGTGCGAACGCGTGCTCTGGACTGCGTCATTTTCAGGCGGATAGTCACCTAACTGCGTGGCTTGAAAATCAAGGCTATTCCTTCGACGTGATTACCGATAAGGAATTGCACGATGAGGGGATCGCTGCGCTGAGTGGTTATGCTGCGGTGACCACAGGATCACACCCTGAATACCACACCGTTCGCACACTCGATGCGCTACAGCAGTACCGTGACCAGGGCGGTCACCTCGCTTATCTGGGCGGGAACGGTTTTTATTGGCGTGTGGCGATTCATCCCGAAAATAGCTCTCTGATTGAAATCCGAAGAGCCGAAGGCGGAATACGAGCTTGGGCGGCGGAACCCGGCGAGTACTACAACGCTTTTGATGGTCAGTACGGTGGTTTGTGGCGTCGAAATGGTCGTCCACCACAGCATCTCGCGGGTGTAGGGTTCTCGTCACAGGGTCGTTTTTTCGGTTCCTATTACCGTCGCACACCCGAGAGCTTCGATGAGCGTTGCGCCTGGATGTTCGAGGGTATCACTGATGACCTCATAGGTGATTTTGGCTTTAGCGGTGGGGGTGCGGCCGGTTTTGAGCTCGACCGTTATGATCGTTATCTGGGTTCTCCGCAAAACGCTGTGGTGATTGCCTCGTCAGAAAATCACAATGACACATTCGTCTTGGTTCCTGAAGAACAACTCACGCACATCACTAACTGGCCGGGAGTGCCAAATGAGGAACTGATTCGCGCTGACATGGTGTACTTTGATACACCTTCTGGTGGTGCTGTCTTTTCTACTGGTTCAATCACCTTCTGTGGTAGCCTGCCTTACAATAATTTCGACAACAACGTTTCAAGACTGATGAAGAATATTTTTGACCGGTTTTTGGACAGTTGATTCGACCAGTCATAAGACCAGCAGGATCAGATCGGTAGACGTTTTGCTCGTTTTGCGAGCAGCGTTTGTGACAGCGACGGACCACGCCCAGGGCGACTCCATGGACAGACTTCTATACAGATACCACAGCCGAGTGTTTTAACGAAGTACATCACACAGCGATCAAAGTCCACGTACCATTTCTTTTTGCCGCGAACCAGATGCTGTTGATCACTGATGGCGTCTGCAGGACAATCGATCGTGCAACGTTGACAGCCCAGGCACAGGTCATCAACGCCGATGTCGACCTCTGAGTCCATTGTTAGGGGGATATCTGTCAGCACACTCGCCAGCCTGAAATTGGAGCCAAACTCAGTACCGATGACCGAACCATGTTTGCCCAGTTGGCCGATACCAGCATTGATAGCAAGGGGGATGTGTAGGAGGTCGGAACTCTCCCCATAGGCCCGCGCACGCCAACCAAGACTTCGGATATGGGCAGCGAGCGCCATCACGATCCGGGAGACATCCCGGTAAGTATCTACGGTCTCAGCCGCCGCCTTAACCGTGGTGACCGCCCGCATGGTTTCGTAGTCCTGGGGCAGCGCAATCACGATAGCGCTCTGGTAATCTGCTGTCTGCCCTTCGTACAATGCATCTTCGGTCATCGGTGTAATGCCCACAGCACCGGCACCTGCGTCTCGTGCGATTGACTTGAGTTGCTCAGACATCTTTGCGGAATCCGGAACTGGTGTGCGATTCCGGGCAAGTGGACCGTCAGCTTTGCGCAGTTCCCAGCGGTTCAGAGCGTTTCGAATGTAAATTTGCAAAGGCATCGTCAGCCCAAAGAACGTTTCTAGAGCAGACCACTCCAGTTTGCGTGCCCCAGAGCCATGAAATACCTGGCGTGCACGGCGTTGCGACGTTTCCCCTAGGCCATTGATCGTGTTACCCGAAACAGGTGCTTTTCGATAACTGAAATGGTAGTCCGGTGCCGGGAATCGATTAGTCATCTTTGTCAGAATCGATCAGATCGTCCAGGTACAGCACACCCTTTTCACGCAATGCGCGGCGACTCGCTTTGCGCAGACGTCGACCCTGGATAAACCAGGTCGATATGATTTTAGCCATCCATAACGCGAGTAAAAAATTGCGCTTGATACGGGGCCAAACCGATTTGTTTGTACGATAAAAGCGGTCTTCAAATGAGCTCATCAAATCGAAATTCAATTGAGAGATTCAAAGTTACTAACGATCAAAATCAGATAATGTTGTTTTTGCGTCAGACAGCAGCAATCTGAGGCCCGGTCATTGTCAGACGATACATTAGGCGGGTATGGAGTTGATCATCGAATAGTGTAGGGGCGTGAAGTGTGCAGCGGTTGTCCCATACCACCAAGTCGCCCGGACGCCAGTTTTGGAAATAGGTAAAACGCTTCTGAACGGCGTGCGCCTGGAGTTCCTCAAGTAGGATTTTTCCGTCTGGCAGGTACAACGATTTTTTTCCAGTGACCGGGTGCTGAGCTACGAGCGGTCTTCTTACTGGAGGATGTTCCTGCCGTAGTGTATTGCTGAGCGGGGGGCGGTGCGGGTTTTTCCGGCGTAATAGTTCATTGAGATGTTCATAGGAATGAACGGCAACCAAGTTATCAATCCTGGATTTGATTGTTTCGCTTAGCTCGTCGTAGGCTGCGGTCATACCAGCAAAACCGGTTTCCCCACCAGACTCGGGGGCCTCCACGCAATAAAAACACGACCCTATGGGTTGTGGGTGACGAAAGGAGTCATCGCAATGCCAGAGTAGAGGAGGGGGGTCAGCGCGGATAAAAAGTGCATTGTATTGTCCGTGTTCGATTGTGTTGCCGACACGAAGAATCTCAGGATGATCCGGCAACAGATAACGCGGGTCGTATTTTTCATTGTGTTCGACATCACCGAACAATGCGGCCAACTGGCAAAGATGGTCCGGATTCTTGAGTCCCTGATCACGAAGAACCAGGAGTCCACCGTGGGCGTTAAACGCATCGATCAGTATTTGACCAGTTCGTTCTCCAAGCTTGGAAATATCGATACCACTTATTTCGACGCCGAAACCGGACGGCGTCAAAGTCTGGGTGTCAATTTCTATATTCACAATCTGAGATTTGAGGTGCTCTGCTAATACGTCCGCATATAGTAGTGCTATGTCCAACAAAGCTGTTCGTGCAACGAAGGTATATATTAGCAATTGAGAGGGTTCGTGTTTATCTATAGATACCGTTATGACTGATGAAAGAAGAATTCCTTCGACAGGAGCACAAGTTGACTTACTGGTCAGCGCAGATGTTCTTTATACACTGACCGAAGACACCCCCATTGTTGTAAACGGGGAGGTTGCTATAAATGGCAATACGATTGTCTACAGTGGCCCTGCAAAGGACAACGGTTTCTGGCAGCCAAAGAAAACGCTGTCAGGTAAAGGTAAAGCTGTTATGCCTGGTTTTGTTAATTGTCATAGTCACGCCGCGTCAGCGCTGTTCCGGAGTCAGAGCGATGATGGCGTAGGTGGCCAAGCTCTGTATTCAGTTGCATTCAGGAGCGAGAAGCATATCTCTACTGAGCAGTGGCGGGATCTGGCTCTATTGGGAGTCGTGGATATGATCCGGTCGGGTATTACAACGATCAATGATATCTGGTACGAGCCAGAAGGCCTTGCCGAGGCGGCTGAAGCAGCGGGTTTGCGTGCACAGATAGCACTGAAACTCTTTGATGTGAAGTTAGAGGAACTTTACGCGAACCGTTACGAGCGGGTGGCAACAGAAGGTGAGGAACGGTTGCGGCGTGGAGTTGATTTCGTCGAGAAATATGCTGCTTCTAAATCGGGACTCGTCACAGGGCGAATTGGCCCGCACGCAACGGATACTTGTTCTCCCGAGCTCCATATAGAGGCCTGCGCAGAAGCTGGCCGACTGGGCGTAGGGCTGCATACGCACGTGGCTCAATCGAAACAGGAAGTTGAATATTGCCAGTCAACATACAACAAAGGCCCCGCTGAGTTTCTTGCCGACCTAGACGTGTTGTCACATCGCTCTATATTGGCACACCTGACATTTGCTTCAGATATCGACTTGGATTTGATCACGCAATCTAAGGCACGTTATGCCCATTGCCCAACAATTTATCCGCGCCGCGGCGTATATCCAGATCTTCAGGGAATTCAAGATCGCCGAATTGTTACGGGTATTGCGACAGACTGGATGATGAATGATCCGTTTGAAGCCATGCGTAATGCGATGAATGCAGTCCGATTGTTGAGTGGCCGTCACGATGCGCTGACTTCACTTGCCGCTATCAAACTGGCGACAATTGGTAGCGCTAAAGTTATGGGCATTGAAGATCAGGTCGGCAGTTTGGCAATCGGTAAAAGAGCCGATCTGATACAGCTTGATTTGCAGCGCCCACACTTGCAGCCATTTTATGCAGAGTATTCATCCTTAGCTTATTATGCTCGAGCATCAGATGTTGTTTGCAGTGTAATAGATGGGCGACTGGTGTTAGAAGGTGACTGTATTTTAGGACTGGATGAGCCTAACATTCTTAACCGAATCAAGAAACACGTGCCTGATTGGTTGGCCGTACTTAAACGCCATGGTGGCGTAGGGGCTGTTCTAGGCTGTGGCTGTGGCTGAGGCGCGTATAACCAATCAACATTTAGCTTGGAATCAATTTGAGTTTTTGAGGAGAACAAATTGTGAGATTTTATGACTGCAAGACAGCGCCATCGCCCCGGCGGGCTAGAATTTTTATTGCTGAAAAGGGAATTGAGATCGAGACCGTTGAAGTTGATCTTCGCTCAGGTGAACACCTCAAAGAGGAATTTGTTGCTTTGAATGCACACGCTACGGTGCCGGTATTACAGCTCGAAGATGGAACCTGCCTTAGTAGCACTACCGCGATTTGGCACTATCTTGATGCTGTGCATCCCGATCCGCCTCTGATGGGCGCAAGTCCAATTGAGCGTGGTCGCGTCGCCGATCTTCAGTGGCATATCGAGATGGGGGGCTTTATGGCCATGGCAGAGTACATGCGAAATTCAGCCCAGGGATTTAAGGGTCGTGCTCTGACTGGCCCGGTTAAATATGACCAGATCCCAGCACTTGCTGAACGGGGGAAACAACGGATCGAACGCTTCCTGGCAGAAGTGGATGATTTGGTCGGCGAAAAACCATTTGTAGCCGGTGACGCGTTTACTGTGGCCGATATTGATCTACTGGTATTGATCGATTTTGCAGCATGGCGAAAACTGGCATTGCCCGCAGACGCGACCCACGCCAGGCGATGGTACGATGCCGTTAGCGCTCGACCGAGCGCCGCTCTGTAGAACACAACCGTAAAAGAACGGTGGGTCATTCGTCTATCCCGCGAACGCGACTGGCGGGCGTTTTACTGACGCTTTTCGGCGTGATTGTGGTCAGTCCTGACAGTGTTTTGATTCGGTTGATTAACGCCGATATCTGGACAATTCTAGTGTGTCGCAGTTTGTTGGGTGCTGTGGGGTTGTTGGTAATTTCAGTGGTTATGGAAAAACCGATAGGATTGAAGGGCTTTAGACGGATAGGTATTCCTGGCCTGGCTCTTTCGGCATCTTATGTGGGTTGTACTATGTGTTTTGTTTATGCGGTGACGCATACGACTGTGGCTAACGCACTGGTAATCATGAGTATTTCGCCAGTGCTGGGCGCTTTAATGAGCCGCGTCGTCTTGGGTGAACCGGTAGGGGTAAGAACCTGGCTGGGTGCGACCGTGATTCTCCTCGGGCTGATCATCATTTTTCGGAACAGTCTCAATACGGACTCGATCACCGGCGACGTGGCAGCGTTGGGTGCTGCATTTCTTCTGGCGACCAAGTTTGTGATTGTCCGAGGATCTAAGGAAATCAGCATGGTTCCAGCGGTGGTGATCGGGTGTTTGTTAACCGGTCTGATTGCAGCGCCAATGGCTTTACCGCTTTCGCTCACGCCGCAGGGCTTTTTGTTCGCCCTGCTGCTGGGACTTGTGTTGGTGCCACTGGGAACAACTATGACGACGCTCGGTCCCCGGTACCTGCTTGTGCCTGAGTCGGGGCTAATCATGCTGCTCGAAGTACTGCTCGCACCGCTGTGGGCCTGGCTCATCATACGTGAGATACCCTCTGATCAGACATTGGTGGGCGGTATAGTGATTCTGCTGGCTCTGATATTCGTGTTTATTGGCGCTTTCAGGAAACTCCCGTCCGGGCCACTGGCCGACTGAGGTGGTTTAAAACGGACTGGACCGGTGTACAGCATTCAGTAAATTACGAATTGTTCGAGTGTCAAGTATCCTCTGACCAACCGCGTCGTTTGATGAATGGTTGTATCCTGATTGAGGCCTTGTCCCATACATTAAGCCGGTAGAACGGATCACCGTGGTTAAAGCGCTCTGCCTCTTCCTGGTTATCTACGCAAATAATCATAAAACTACCGATCGGTGTCGACTGATCGGCTGCAGTCACTGGTCCTGCAAGCACAATGTTGGTTTGGGTGGTGTTCAGGTAGTTCCGGTGGGCGTCATAGTTTTCCAGTCGGATCGACAGTGTATTTTCTCGATCCAGGCAATGAATAGCATAAAGCATAGGTTCTTGAATCCAGTTCGGTGTTCTGGCGATAGTCAGGCTGCCACTGTAACATGAGGATACTCACACTGACGGGATCAGTTTGTATGAAACCAGTCATAGCATGCTACCGGGAGGGTCGATGATAGGAGAGGGGTTGTTCTCAGATGTGTTGCTGCTGATCGTGGTGTTTGCTGTTGCTACGATTGCTTTTATTCGCGCTCTTTTCTATTGGAAACGTGGCAACGGGGCGAAGGACCGGGTACTCATGCTGGTTCTGTTTGCAGTGTCGGCCTATGCGACCGTGTCATTCTGGTTGTTGATTGCAGACATGATTTCATAAAGACTGATTACTCTGACCTGGTGATCTGTAGAAAAACGGGCCGATGGGATTCATCAAGATGATTGGCTTCGATTCAAGAATCAGTAGTGAATTTCTATAGTTGCACCGGGCGTAGTTCACCAGGTCCTCGGCAGGTAGCCTATTGCTTTAATGGTGTCGACATCGTGTATTTTTCTAAGTAGTTGCAATCCTAAGCTGTACTCATAATAAGATTCGGGACACCACATATGCTTTCACCGAAGATGATGGGCATCGTTTCGATGGTGGGTGGCATTGTGTTGGTTTCTTTGCAAGATGCAATGGTAAAACTGTTTGCCGATTCCTACGCGCTGCACGAGGTGATGCTGGTGCGAGCAACTGTTGCACTGTTGTTGACGCTGGTCATACTGCAAATGAGTGGGGGGCTTCAGCAGCTCTACTCGTCGAGTTTCTCCTTGTTGGTGCTGCGGGGCTTGATGCTGGTCGTGGCAAACACTTGTTTTTTCCTGGCTCTGGTCAAGATGCCGGTTGCCGAAGCGGTAGCCATATTTTTTATCGCGCCAGTGCTGATCACAGCACTGTCGGCTATTTTGCTAAAAGAATCTGTGGGTCTTGCACGATGGGCAAGCGTTGCTATCGGTATGGCTGGCGTGGTGATCATGCTGCGGCCCGGTGCGGAGGCCATACGCTGGGAAGGGTTATTTGCGATCGGGGCAGCGTTTGCTTATTGTTGCATGCAGTTACTGACCCGGCATATGCATACTACAGCCTCGACCGCAACAATGGTTGCTTATGCACAGGTTTCATTACTCGTAGCGAGTGCGGTGATGGGCATGCTGACGGGCAGAGGACAGTTCAGCGATGTCAGTCACCCAAGTCTGCAGTTTCTTCTTCGGAGCTGGACTCTACCCGCAGAGTCTGATCTGGCGTTGTGGGTTTTTATGGGAGCGGTGAGCGCCGTTGGTACTTATCTGGTCACCCGCGGTTACCGTCTGGCTTCAGCGGCTGTGATTGCCCCATTTGAATATGTTGCGATGCCTTGTGCCGTTGTATGGGGTTTGCTGCTTTATTCCGAATCGCCGGATAGAGTTGCGGTCATCGGGATTATGCTGATAATCGGCAGCGGGCTTTACGTAATGCGGCGGGAATCGTCGTAAACAACTGTGAAAATACTGGTGTTGTCAGGCCGACTTAGGTTTGTGTGCCACAAATCGCCCACCGCCGAGTTCACCTGATCGATACAGACCGACAAAAAAGCTGTAGGCGCGGTCCCATTTTTGGAAATGCGCCAGGTCGAAACTTGAAACGGTCTGTTCTTTTAAGCTTCGATACATAGCGAGTCGGTCGATCAGTATCTGTGCCCAGTTGTCACTCAAGTCCTCTACTTCGATCACTTCGCAGCCCTTTTCCTCAAGTAGGTGGCAGTATTGTTCCGATGTGCTTAATTCAGAAAATACCATCTCAGTTTCCAGACGGCTGCGAATCTCGTCGGTCATACTGCTACGCGCAAGAATGTCGGTATAGACAATGCGACCGCCGGGTTTTAGAAGACGGGCGCATTCAGTGATTAGTGCCTTTTTGTTGGGAATGTGGCAGAAGGCTTCCTGTGAAACAATAACGTCAAATGTTTCATCGGCTAATCCTGTTTGTAGGGCATTAGCATGATGGAATAGGACGCAGTCTTGCAGCTTGGTTCTTTCGGTCAGACGGACAGCGCCGGCCAAGCGATCTGTATTCATATCCACCCCGGTAACCCGGCAACCATAATGATACGCAAGATAACGGGCAGGGCCGCCGAGTCCACAGCACAGATCCAGCACGTGCGTTGATTCGTTGATTTTCGCATGGTGGGCGAGTGCGTCGGTAGCAGCTAGGCCGCCAAAATGGTCCTGGTCGTGGTGTTGCAGTAGTTCAACCGTGAGAATCGATGTGTCAACCCCGGTTTGGGCCAGTTTGTCTAGCACCTGCGATTCGCTGATAGGGTGTGTGTTGTAAAAAACGTTGACGAGTTCGCTGTGGTGAGTGGTTGCCATCGTGTTGTTATTCCCTGGATATCGTTCGGCTAACCATGTGCATGGTCGTTAGGTTGTGCTAAGAAGAGGATATCTACAAGTTCCAGTTGAATCTGTTCGTCTCCCCGCGACCAGACAATTTGGTCTCCGATTACCCGCCCACTGAGCTGTTTCCCAATCGGGGTTGCCCAGCTGATTCTGCCGTGATCTATATCGGTTTCGTCCTCACCAACCAGGGTAAAACTGTACGACTGGCCTGTTTCGTCTTCAAGTACAGCAGTGACGCCGAACTGGACCTTTTCAGCTGATGTTGGTGGTGTGACAGGTTGTGCTCGGTGTACTCGTTCCAGCAGATAGCGCAAATCGCGTTGTGCCCGAGCAATCTGAGATTTTTTCTCCAGCGTATCAGTTCTCGACAGGGTGTCTATACTGTTTTCCAGGGCACGGATTCTGTTTTTCAAGTGCAAAAGACCCTCGGGCGTAATGTAGTTTGGCAGGTCACTGTGTTGTCGTTCGTATAGCGGTTCGATGACATCATCACCGTCAGCTTCCTTGACAAAGGCTCTATTCACCGGTCGACTCTGCACATTGGTTCGACACTGTTGATCACGATATTACTCTGTTTATGCAACGCTGGTCGTGTATTGATAGCGTTACCATACCTGTGAATGAGTGTGTAGGGAAGTGTGGCTGGCAGTGTTGTCTATAGGTATTGAGCCGCCCCGGGGTTCCGGTCATCATAGCCCCCCAGAATGAATGACCAGTAAATTTGGTGACATGATTAATTCGAACACTTATCCGTTGGATGCGGAACTGATTGCAGCTGCTATCGCCGACTGGGCGAGCATTGAAAGTCCGAGCTACGACTCTGTTGCTGTGAACCAGATGATGGATGTCGCCTCATCAACCATGGAATCGTTGGGCGCAACTGTCGAGCGAACACCGGGTTCCGATGGTTACGGGGACGTTGTTACCGCTCGGTTTAACTGGGGCTCTACACCGGGCATCCTGGTGCTGGGTCACCTGGATACTGTGCATCTGGTCGGTACACTCAAAGAATCATTGTCGGTCAAACGGGATGGCGACCGCCTCTATGGGCCGGGTGTGATGGACATGAAGGGAGGGATGTATCTGTCCGTACATGCGCTGGGTCATGTGCTCGAAGAACAGGGCGCATTATCGGTGCCTGTTACATTTATGTTCATTCCTGATGAGGAAATCGGCAGTCCGTCAACCCGGGCTCTGATCGAAGCGCAAGCCCAGAAAAATCGCTGGGTTCTGGTTCCAGAGCCTGCACACGATGGAAAACTGGTGACAGGGCGACACGCTTTTCTGCGGTTTACACTAACGGTCTACGGCAAAGCGCAGCATGCGGGAGTCGCCCGGGGTGTGGGCAGGAGTGCGATCAGCGCCATGGCCCGATTGATTAGCCAGATAGAAGCGCTATCGGAAATTGACCGCGAGATCACTTACCGGGTTGGTGTGGTATCCGGAGGAGACTTTGTGAACGTGGTGCCTACACAATGTCGGGCTCAAGTGCTGTGCGTTGCACCTACAGCCGATGCATTTGCAGAAATCAGGCGGGAAATGCATGCCCTGGACACTGGAGATCCGGAATTGCGTGTTCAAGTCGATGACGGTCCCGTTCGACCTTTGTTTCAACCGACAGCCGGCACTTTAGCGTTATATGAAATCGCTGCCAGTGTTGCAGCCGAGTTGGGTCTTGATCTCGATCACGGCCAGTTCGGTGGCGGCAGCGATGGTAACTTTACCGGTGCACTGGGCATACCGACCCTCGATGGCCTGGGTGTGCATGGTAAGGGCCTGCACACCAAATCAGAACACATCTACGTTTCTTCTTTGGTCCCCAGAACGCAACTGCTTGCGGGGCTTTATCGGGCCCTTTCCGATCTAGCTGCTGGCGAGCGCACCAACTTATCCTGAATTCTCGTCAGGAAGCCGGGTGTAACTGCTTATTTGCCGCCCGAGGATGAGTATCTGATAATGTGCCTAACACTTTGTAAGCGGCCGAGGTGACACATGGCAGCATTGCCACAGCAAGAGCAGGATTTTTTCTGGGAGAATGGTTATCTGATTGTTCCGGATGTCGTTAGTGGAGATGCGCTCGAGCAGCTTCGCCAAACATTTCGGAACTGGGTTGAGGAAAGCCGTGGCTATTCTGAAAACTGGGGCGAGACGATCAACGGCAAACCGCGCTATGATCTCGAGCCAGGTCACTGTGCGGATTCACCCCGCTTGCGGCGGGTAAACGCACCGATCGAAGTCTCAAAAGCGTATTTCAATGCCATGGCAGACAGTACCATGACGGACTGTGTTGCGGCGCTGATCGGCCCCGACGTCAAGCTGCATCATACAAAAATAAATTCCAAGCAACCCGGTGGTGAAACCAGCGTCAAATGGCATCAGGACTTTCCATTTACACCGCACAGTAACGACAGCGTGGTTACTGCGCTGTTGATGGTTGATGAGGTCACTGAAAATAATGGACCCCTGGAAGTACTCGCTGGATCACACGTTGGTCCCATACATGGTTTGTGGCATGACGGAAAGTTCACCGGTGCCATCGATGATACGATCGCAGCACAATGTGCCCCAAGGGCGTTGACCTGTACCGGCCCAGCCGGCGCTGTCTGCCTGATGCATACCCGGCTGCTCCACGGTTCTAAATCCAATCAATCGATCTCTCCCCGGACTTTATTTATATCCGTGTATTCCGCTGACGATGCTGTACCGTTATCACCCAATCCGATGCCGAACCGCTACGAGGGATTGATTGTTCGGGGTGAACGAAAAGGCCGAGTCAGATCAATTGATTATGCGGTTGACCTGCCGCAGTTGCCAGATACGGCATCGTTCTTCGATCAGCAAACCAAACATCAAAACGACTAGAAAATAGTTAAGCCGGTTTCACGCTTCCAGGTATGAGCCAGTAGTAAATCTCAGAAATACAGTCGTTTACCAGCCAGGATATTGTTCCACTACGAATCGCGTTCCTAAATGGCGCGGTTGCAAATACTTCGCACCGTAGAATCCGTTCCGTAGAGAGTGTCCTTGTAAGAACGAGAACAGATTGGATGTCACGGGTCGGTACAGGATGGTTGGGTCAGTATTTGACCCAAGGCGTAGTGTAGACTGATCACCCTATGCCTTACCGATAACGTTGACGAAGCTGTCTGAACGAAATCAATACGATGACTATCACAGCCCTGACCACATACCGCTCTCTGGAATTCCCAAACTTGCTCTGGTTGGAGGCCGAAACGGCAGACGGCGTCGTTGGCCTGGGAGAAACCTTCTATGCTGCTGAGGCCGTTGAGGCCTACATTCATGCAAATCTCGCCCCAATCGTGCTCGGCATGTCGGCAGTCGATATCGAGGCTGTCCATTATCGAACCCGTCCTTATATCGGGTTTGTGGCTGCGAGTACCGAACAGCGTGCCCGCTCGGCGCTGGATATCGCCCTATGGGATGTACTGGGTAAGTTAACTGGTCAACCGATATCGGTTCTGCTGGGGGGTCGTATACGTAGCCAAATTCCTGTTTACAACACGTGCGCCGGTAACCAGTATGTACGTGGAACAAAGCTGGGTACTACCCAGAACTTCGGTATTGCTTCTTCGGGAACAGACCAGAACTATGAAGACCTCGATCGATTTCTCAATGATCCGGTCGGCCTGGCTGGGAGTCTTCTCGACATGGGCATTGACTCGATGAAGATCTGGCCATTTGATTTTGCGGCGGAGTCTACACAAGGTCAGTTTATCAGCCCTGCTGAACTGGACAAGGCATTGGCACCGTTCAAGGCCATCAAAAAAGAATACGGCGACCGGATGCAGATCAGCGCTGAACTGCATGGCATGTGGAATCTTTCAGAGTCGCTGATTATCTGTCAGGCGCTGGACGAAATTGGAATGCGATGGATTGAGGATCCGGTGTTTCTGACCAACCCAACCGGGATCCAGGAACTCAAACGCAGCGTACGATCACGTATTGCTATGGGTGAAACACGAGGAGGTGCGGATGATTTCAAAATTTTTCTGGATACCGGTGCCCTGTCGTTATTGATTCTTGATATCGGCTGGTGCGGTGGGCTCACTGAGGCGCGACGTTGTGCGGCACTTGCTGGTGCCTATCTGACACCGGTAGCAGCCCACGACTGTAACGGTCCGGTCGTATTGAGCGCTTCGGTCCATTTCTGTCAAGCCACACCCAATGCCTATGTGCAGGAAATCGTACGGGCGTTCTACTACGGTTGGTACGCTGAGATCGTTACCGAGCTACCCCCCATTGTCGACGGCGCCATTTCAGCACCGGACGGTCCCGGACTGGGTATGGAGCTGTTGCCCGATTTCAAAGTCCGCGAGAGTACTCTCTCTAGGACAACGAGATATCAGATGACATGAGCAAGGTATTTCACGGCATTTACCCAATGCTTTATGCGTTCTTTAGAGCCGATAACAGCCTCGACCGGGATGCACACCGCAGACAGGTTGGTGCGTGCATAGCCGCCGGTGCCCATGGGATTGCAGTGGGTGGACTGGCTACGGAATGTAACAAGTTGTCGACCGACGAAAAGCGTCAGCTTGTCGAATGGACTATTGAGGATGTTGGTGATCGTGTGCCGGTCTCGGTGACTGTGTCCGAAAACACGCTTAAAGGACAAAGAAGTGCGATCGATCACGCCCACGCCGCCGGTGTTGCATGGGTCGTGATGCAGCCGCCGCCAGTGCGCGGTGCCAGTGTCGATGCCCTGGTTGATTTTTTTGCAGCCGTCGCCAGTGGCTTTGATTTGCCGCTCGGGATACAGAACGCACCCGAGTACATCGGAATTGGGCTGGACAACTCCGCTATGCGAACGTTGGCTAATCGTACACAGAATGTTCAGATACTCAAGGCCGAAGGACCGGCACCCTATATCAGCGGTTTGATGCTGGAACTCGGTGGAGATTTCACGGTGTTCAACGGCCGTAATGGTGTTGAACTGATCGATAATCTGCGTGTCGGGTGTGCTGGAACCATACCTGGGGTGGAATGCTGCGACCTGCAGGTCCAAATCTATAACAGCTGGCGCAACGGCGATCACTCGGCGGCCAGGGGACAGTTTCGGCAGGTGTTGCCGCTACTGTCCTATCTGATGCTGACCATTGATCATCTGTTGTGTTACGGCAAACGTTTAGCGGCACAACGTTTAGGAATTACCCAGGTTCATGATCGTCAGCCAGCGATGACCGCCAGAGCAGTTGATCTTGATACGCTGGAATACTGGTCACGCCACCTCGAATCATTACCGGAATAGTGATCGCAACGCCAGTCGTTTAAATCAGGGCCAAGAGTCGACCGCAGGGTCGATGTTCGCGGCAGTCGCGACAGGACTGTGCCGGATCCACGGGGATAAAAAAATGCCCCGCGGGCGCGGGGCATAAAAACCACTTGGAGGAGGATGAAAATCTTGTCTGCAGTGACCAGAGCTCGGGCACAACGCGTGTTAAAATCCCTTATCTAAAGTGACTCAGGCACTACCGACTTGACGCGGGTAATTGTCGTTGAATCCTGAGAATTCGACAAACGACAAATTTTAGAGTTCAGATTAGAAAAACTATACAACTATGCACCGTTTGCCCCCATTGAACGCTTTAAAAGCCTTTGAAGTTGCTGGGCGGCATATGAGTTTCAGCCGTGCGGCCGAGGAACTCCATGTGACGCCCGCTGCGATCAGTCATCAGATCAAAGCTTTGGAAACCGACTTGGGCGTAAAGCTTTTCCGCCGGCTCAACCGGTCGCTGCAGCTGACTGAAGCGGGTCAGGCCTGTCTTCCGGGCTTACGCTCGGCATTTGAAACTATGGCGTCTGCGGTTGGTCGGGTCAGAGATAAGGAAGACTGGAATATTCTTACAATCAGTGCGCCTCCGGCATTTGGCGCTCGATGGTTGGTGCCTAGGATCGTTGATTTCAGAACGGCAAATCCACAGATTCAAGTACGGATCGATCCTGCTATCCGGAGTATGGACCCGGTACGCGATAGCGTTGATGTTGCTATCGAATTTAGCCAAGGACATTATTCCGGCCGCTCGGCACAGCGACTGTTTGGGCAAGACGTATTCCCGGTGTGCAGTCCTGAACTGGTCGACGGAAAAAACCCTCTGACAACACCGGCTGATCTGCGAGGACATACTTTGATCCACTTTGATGCACCAATGGATGACCCGGGGTGGCCAAATTGGGAGACCTGGCTCAGGGCGAACAACGTAGATCGACTTGATCCCAATAAAGGCCCTCACTTTACCTCACCCAATTTCACCACCCAGGCGCTTTTGGCGGGTCATGGCGTTGCGCTAATGGCTGAGCTGGTGGTGGAAAGCGAGTTGGCGACAGGGACTTTGGTTAAGCCATTCGATATTTCGTATCCCGGGGATCTTTCTTACTGGGCACTGGCGACTTCAGTCGACAGTGAGGACGATCCTGTGACGTTGTTCTGGAACTGGTTAACCCGAGAGGCATCACGCTACGTTCGCGAGAAGCAAATGCAGAGCCAGTCTCGTCCAACAGCCGACAAGTCCCCGGATTCGAATGTCAGTTAACGAAAATCAGTCAGAGCCGCTGGTGACGGTTACTGGTCTTGATCATATCGGCCTTCGGGTCAGGGATGTTGAATCGTCACTCTTGTTTTATACGGGTGTACTGGGTCTTGAGTCGGAGAGAGTGAAAGAGTGGAGGAATGGCCAAGTCACCTTTCCATCCATTCGGTTGAATTCTTCCACCCTGATTGATCTTTTCGCTGCCCCCGACGTTCGAGAACCTACGAACATCAATCAGGACCATTTCTGCTTGGAAATTAAGGCTGCCGCGACTTGATTACCCAGCTGTACAGCCCACACGCTTTCTGACCCGAAGTCATCACGCCAGGACCACAGTCTGCGGGTGTAATGCTGCAGACTGTATTCGTGTGTGTACCCCATCGCGCCATGGACCTGATGGGCGATGGCTGCGCCGGCCCCGGCCGCCTCACCCGAACGCACTTTGGCACTGGCAACAGCGATTCGTGTTCTCGGATCATCCAACCCATGTTGCTCCATAGCTCTGACAGCCGCATCAGCAGCTGAACTGGCCGCTGCGGCTTCACCCGCCAGCATTGCAAGATTATGCTGAATTGCCTGGAAGCGTCCGATTGGACGACCGAACTGCTGTCGGTCGCCAGCGTATTCAATACACTGCTCCAGAACATGTGCGAGACCCCCTGCGATTTGTTGACTGCGCATTACGGCTCCCATCTGGCTCAAGCGAGTAGATTGGTCAGGCCGGCAGTTGATCACCGCAATGGGTATGCTATTAGTGAACGTGACATCAGCAGCCATCTCGCCCGCGAGATTCGGGTGAGGATTGATGTTCAGATCGGAACAAGGTACCAGTACTGCGCACAGGTTATCCCGCTGAGTACATGCCAGGACGGCAAGATATTCTGACTTGGCAGCGAAAGGAATACGTTTTGCAGAGCCGCTCAATCGTTGTTCTGAATCCAGTGTCAGTACTGTTGTGCTGACTGACATCGGGCCGATGGGGCAATCCAGGCCGGCCTCAGCCAGCAACCAGCCAGCCAGCAGAGTTTCGGCCAACGGAACGGGGACGGCATGAGCAGCTGCAGCCCGAGAGATTGCAAAACCGTCGGTGAGCGAACCATCGACACCGCCATACTTCTCAGGCACCCAGGCCAATGACAGGCCGGCGGCCTCAATTGCCGTCCAAAGTTCAACAGGCCAGTCTCCCTCCTCGGCAGCATTGACGACCGCCGGTGAGCACTGTTCTGTGAACAGTCGGGAACATGTGTCAAGAATCAGGGGGTCAACTGTAGGCATCAGGCTGTCTATCTCGAAGCGATGATCAACAAAAATTGGCGCTTGAGCACAGAATTTCGCACAATTGGAATTCAACAAGCAAATCCTTCTTACGATATGTCACAAGGTATACAGTTTGACTCCGTCCAGATGCCAGAAGAGGCGGAGGTGATGAGACGGACTGTTCGCGAATTTTTGGCGGCAGAAATTGCCGCTGGACATTTTGAAGCTGACGGATTCGGTATGACCACACACTCGCCTGAGTTCAGTCGGCGCTGTGGGCGGGCCGGGTTTATTGGTATGACTTGGCCCACCAGCTATGGTGGTCAGGAACGGAGCTTTCTAGAACGGTTCGTGGTAACCGAGGAGATGCTTGCCGTTGGCGCACCGGTGTGGGCGCATTGGGTTGCAGACCGACAGAGCGGTCCAGTTCTGATTCGCTACGCCAAACATGAAGTCCGACAGGACGTGTTGCCGAAAATCGTTGCTGGAGAGTGTTATTTTTGCATCGGAATGAGTGAACCTGATTCGGGGTCGGATCTGTTTTCCTTGCGGTCCACAGCAAAGCCGGTGGAAGGGGGTTGGCAGATCAACGGTCGAAAAATATGGACCAGCAATGCTCACCGTTCGCACTACATGATTGCGCTGCTGCGAACGTCTCCAGCCACGAGCGAGAACCGTCGATATGGGTTGACCCAGTTTCTGATTGCCATGGATTCACCGGGCATTACCATACGCCCGATCCGCAATCTCACCGGCGCGCATGACTTCAACGAAGTAACCTTTGACGACGTTTTTGTGCCCGATAGCCATCTTATCGGTGAGGTCGACATGGCGTCCAGTCAGGCTACCAACGAACTGGCTTACGAGCGAAGTGGTCCGGAAAGGTTTCTCGAGACACTCGCTGTGCTTAAGGCTTTGATTCGTGTTGCCGGCAAGAACCCGGACAAACGGTTGTCTGAAGGTATCGGGCGACTGGTGGCACAACTGTCGACACTGCGCCAGATGTCGGTATCTGTTGCTGGTATGCTCAGTGCAGGGAAGGTGCCGCAAGTCGAAGCGGCCCTGGTGAAAGATCTCGGGACCAACTGGGAGCAGAGTTTGCCTGGAGAAGCTCGGAATCTGGTAACGAATGATTCAGTCGATCAGGAAGCCTTTGACGCATTTGAAGCGATTCTGGAGCAGGCTATTCTGATCGCACCCAAACTGACAATCCAGGGCGGAACCCGGGAAATTCTTCGTGGCATCATCGCCCGTGGTTTGGGTCTGCGCTAGTAAGAAAAATTTCACATGGCCAATGTAAAGGCCCTTTTTTGGCCACAATCGGTTGTACTGGTCGGAGCGTCGACGGATAAGACGATCATACGTGGTCGGATCGTAGAAGCTATCCAGCGTTATCCTTATACCGGTTCAATCTGCGCAGTCAGTCGATCCCATCAGATGATTGGGAATCTGAAATGTTATGCCTCGGTTGACGAACTACCCGGCGCGGTCGACCTTGCAATCATCACCATACCTGCCGACTACGTCGCTGCTGCGCTGGATGCCTGCGGCAGGAAGGGCATACAGGCCGCTATCGTGATCAGTTCGGGTTTCGCTGAAGAGAAAGGAGACCAGGGTGGTGCTCGGCAGTTAGCTCTCGGAGAAATCGCCCAGCGTTACGACATGGCCTTGATCGGACCCAACGCAGAAGGTTTCTTTAATTCAGCACACGACCTTGCTGCAACATTCAGCCCCACTGTTTCAGACCTAGACCCGGGGGATCTGCCCCGTGTCGCCAATGCCGATGGTCTTGGTGTGGTCTCTCAAAGCGGTGGTGTCGGTTTTTCCTTTTTTCACAGAGGAATACCCAAAAGGTTGCCGTTTAGCTTCATCGTCACCACGGGTAATGAGGCAACGCTGGATGCTCTGGATATTGCTGACTATCTGGTCGATGATGCCGGCACCGGCGTGATTTTGATGTTTATCGAGGGAGTCAGGTCACCCAGTAGACTGGTCCCGATAGCTGTGAAGGCGGCGCGCCAGGGAAAACCACTGATCATTGCGAAAGTCGGTCGTTCACAGGCAGCGACCGATGCTGTCGCGTCCCATACGGCTTCTTTAGCTGGCTCTCATCAGGCTTACGAAGCGTTGTTTCGCCAATGTGGCGTGATCAATGGTCTGGACAGTGACCATATGATCGATGTCGCGGCTGGGTTTAAATTTTTCAGTGATCACCTGCCAAGGGGACATCGGGTCGGTATCCTGACACCATCAGGCGGTGCTGGTGCGTGGTTTGCGGATCTGTGCGAGGCAAACGGTCTCGAAGTGCCCGTACTGGATGATCAAACACGAGGCCGTATTGATTCCCTGCTGCCAGATTATGGAACATCGCGAAATCCGGTTGATGTAACGGCCCAGGTGATTTTTACGGTTGGGTACGCCCCCGTCCTGAAAATAATGGCTGACTCTGACAGCATAGATGCTATTTTGGTGTCTGGTTCACTTGCCCATCCCACCTATATCGAGCGGGATCTTGACGAGTTGGTGACCCTGCGGGAGGAGATAGACAAACCCATCATTTTTTGTGCGTATACCCGTGCTCATCCTCGTGCGGTTGAATTATTGGCACAGGCAGGGTTCCCTTGTCTGACCAGCATGTCCAACAGCGCGCGGACGCTGGCAGCAATGGCTGACTACCATTTATTTCTATCGCTGGATGCACCGGATCTCTACGCAACACCCGGCATAAGGCCGTCGATTTCAGGCCCGCCGATGAAACAGCATTCATACAGTGAGCATGAAGCGAAAGAACATCTATTGGCCTGGGGCATCCCTTGTCTACCGGGAAAGCTGGTTAATTCAGTGGTCGATGCCATCGATGCTGCCCGGACATTTGGTGGGCCCGTGGCAATGAAACTACAGTCCAGGGAGGTACCGCACAAAACAGAAATCGGTGGTGTTGCGCTTGGTCTTTCTGGTGATGCGGCTATCGGCCAGGCATTTGACATGATGATGACAGCGGTGAAATGCAAGGCGCCAACTGCCAAAATCCAGGGTGTCCGCATCGAGCCCATGGCATCGGCGGGTGAAGAAATTCTCATCGGTGTCACTACAGAACCTGGATTTAGTCCAATACTCACCCTGGGCAGTGGGGGGATCCTTGTCGAACTGATCAACGACGTGATCAGTTTGCCGGTTCCTTTGACTCTCAGGCAGGCACAACGCATGGTCGAGCAGCTGCGCAGCTGGCCCTTGCTCCAGGGCCTCAGAGGCAGGGCCGAGGCGGACGTACCGGCGCTGTTAGAGCTCATTATTAAAGTATCAGATTTTGCTGCAGTCCAGGGGGATGCACTCCGTGCCCTGGATCTTAATCCGGTGATCGTGCATCCTCGCGGTAACGGCATTACGATCGCGGATGTGTTGATGGAACCCTCCTAATGAACGGGTTCTTCTAACCGACACTTTGACTTCTCTGGAGAAACCCCCGATGGCAAACAATGTGGATAACGACATCACAGTCGAACTAGATGGTCACGTGGCAACAGTAGAAATACACCGCCCGCCAAACAATTTCTTTGATTACGAGTTGATCAGGGCGATCGCTGATACTTACGAGATGCTGGATGCTGACGATGGTTGTCGGGCTGTTGTGTTGTGTTCCGAAGGAAAGCATTTCTGCGCAGGGGCAGATTTCTCTGCGCGCGAGTCGTGGGGCCAGGCACAACTCGATGCGCAAGCGGGTCAGTTATATCGCGAGGCTGCCCGGGTCTTCAGTGCCCGAAAACCGGTGATAGCGGCAATACAGGGTGCAGCTGTAGGTGGGGGGCTGGGGCTCGCTTGTTCTGCTGATCACCGAATCACCTGTGCCGAAGCCCGGTTTTCTGCGAACTTTGCACGGTTGGCATTTCACCAGGGCTTCGGTCTCAGCGTTACGCTACCGCGACTCGTGGGTGAGACTCAGGCCAGCCTGCTTCTACTGACAGGACGACGCCTGAACGGCACTGATGCCGTAGCAATCGGTTTGGCTGATCAGCTTGTACCCCAGAATGAGGTGCGCGAAGCTGCGCAGGCACTGGCGGCCGAGGTCGCATTATCCGGTCCCCTGGCGGTTCAGAGTATTCGAGCGACCCTACGTGCTGGTCTGGCTGATGCAATCGTTCAGGCAACTGAGCACGAACTGGCGGAGCAGAGTCGGTTACGCAAAACCGCTGATTTTCGCGAAGGAATCAAAGCCATGGCTGAACGTCGACCCCCAAAATTTACTGGAAGTGCAGCAATAGTTGATGTAGGAATTCCTGCAGCTTTAACAAGTATAGTCTGTTTATCAGAAAATGTATAATTAGCATTTCTTCCATTAATTTTAATCTTAAACATGGATGGTCTTGCGCCACCACCCTGACTATTTAATTGAGATTTTAATTCTGATACATTAAATGCCATTTTATTCCTTAATCTTGATCTGTTTTAGCTACACCTGTACCTTTAAGAGTATAGTACTGGTATGCCCAAGTAACATCATATTGTTCAATATCAGAAACAGTGTCGTAACTCAATGCAATTTCACTTACGGTAGTCGGCCACAAACCAACAAAAGCGGCAGTCATTAATGTACTTCCATCTTTAGCATATTGAGTTAATTCTGCGGAACCCCACTCATCACCCATATTTGGATCATAACTTCTTTTATTTTCCAAATGTGAATTTATTAAATCCATCCACGTTTCAATATAAGTACGTTCATTCGCTGATTCAGTTTGAATAATCGTTGTAGAAAGATCACCAAATACCATATCGCCGGGCATTTTTACTGTCCGCCCAAAATATTGTCTCTCAATTGGAGTAACAGTAAGTGGAGGTAATGCACTTACAGTACAATAATATTTTAATTGTTTAAATTGAGTTACATCTGCTGGAACACCAGTAATGTTGAATTCAAATAAACTTGGACGGGCGCCCCCATATTCGAGAGCACCTTTAAAAGTAGTTAGGGATGAAGTCCATGCTGCCATTTGTTATTTCT
>LUMD01000105.1_pt1 | contig 26413 bp, 32 predicted proteins | sample 729651 | NCBI WGS metagenome assembly LUMD01 (sample SAMN03860272, study PRJNA289734) | marine metagenome | biome: seawater column; feature: ocean; material: water; isolation source: Red Sea water column Station 34 - depth 258m | place: Saudi Arabia: Red Sea | collected 2011-10-15 | depth 258 m | reverse complement strand
CGCTTTAAGGCGCTCACACGAGGTAGCGCTCCCTTTACCCTGAGCTCGAGAAGATCGTCGGTGAGCAACCCGCCCCCGCCGCCGCAACAAAATGTGTGCTCGTGCGTAGTTTCGGGCGCCATGTCAACAAAATTCGAACAGGCCGACTGGATGAGCGCTCTCGGAATGGTGAATTGCCCTCCAGGCGTGTCACCCATACGCGAACCTCGCGAGACATTGCATGAATCATGGAATGTCACGACTTTGTCATCATTCTGAACTGGATCGAGCTTGAGCTGACCTTGTTGGAGCAGGTCATACGTCAGCTCACAAATATGTTGAGGTGTTGGGTATGCCGGATCTAGAAAATCAAATGGTCCGATCAACGTGTTCCAGAAACTGTACGCAACACGCCAGGCGTGACCACATTCACCCACCACAATCCGCTTTACGCCAAGATCGATTGCGGCTTGACGAATGCGTTCGGCGACCTTTTGCATGTTTTCATAGTTGCCGATAAAAATTCCAAAGTTTGCGGCTTCTGATGCATAAGAACTCAAGGTCCAATTGATACCTGCCTGATGGAATACTTTCGCATAGCCAATAAGACCATCAACATGGGGCTCAGCAAAAAAATCAGCAGACGGTGTCACTAACAGGACATCTGCCCCCACCTGGTCCAGCGGAAATTTTACGGGTACATTAATCTCTTCCTCGACTTCTTCTTCCAGGCCTTCGAGCGTATCGACAAGCGCCGGTTCCGGAAGCCCGAGGTTATTCCCTATTTTGTGCACCTTGCCGATGATTTCGTTGGCATACTTCTGCCCAACACCGATAGAGGCCAGAATTTCGCGTCCAGCCATCGTAATCTCTGCTGTATCGATACCGAAGGGGCAGTACACCGAACAGCGTCGGCATTCCGAACATTGATGGTAGTAACGATACCAGTCATCAATGACTTCCTCGGTCAATTCGGTTGCGCCGACCAGTTTTGGAAAGAATTTTCCAGCGATTGTGAAATAACGACGATAGACGCTGCGTAAAAGATCTTGCCTGGCGACCGGCATGTTCTTGGGATCACTGGTACCAAGATAGTAGTGACATTTGTCCGTACAAGCACCGCACTTCACACAAGAGTCAAGGAAAACCGGCAGTGCACGATACTTACCAAGTAGTTCCTCCATTTTGTCTATGGCAACCGATTTCCAGTTGTCAACCAACTCACCTGGGAATCCCAATGGTTCCTGATGCTCGGCTTTGGCGACAAAGGGTCTACTGTGTGCCATTACCCCCGGCTGTATTGGCGGGATTTCAGGGGTCAACCTGATAACGGGAATCGGAAATTCGTGTTTCGCCATGAGCAAATACTACCGTAGGGTTGACCGGTTGATTTCGTCTGCCCACGGCGCGCTGTGGCGTTTTTCCCGGGGCGTGTCTTTCATCGTGCGAGTTGGACTAAAGAAAACACCTGGCGCATGGAGGAGCTTACTGAATGGAAATATAACCATCAAAAGGATGACCAGTGTCAGGTGGATCAGCAACAAAGGCTCAGCCGGCAATGGCTGCCAGTCGAACACTAACAACCCGCGAGTAAACGCTTTTAGTGCGACGATGTCGGTATGAACAACATATTTAATGGCAAGTCCCGAACCGGCGATAGCTACCAGCAGTGCCAGCATCAAGTGATCCGACGGCGCACTAATGTATCGTACCCGATCGACCAGGAATCGACGAGCCCACAGTCCCAGTAACCCAAACAGCATCACCCCACCTCCGTAGAGACCCACCCATTGAATCACTTCAACCCACCGCCACACGGGTTCCGTGAAGTATCGTAAATGACGCAACAGAGCAACCACCAAGCCAAAATGAAATAACCAACCGAACAGCCAGGTCCACTTGCTTCCTTTGAAAAGGCTCTCAAACAGTACAACCTCGCGAAACATGAGAGAGACAACACCGCCAGTCGTCGTTGGGGCCGGTGTGGTTGGAATGACCAACGGTGCCGGCGTCCGGCTATAGCAGATGACTCGAACAACCACACCCACTACAAGACAAAATGTTGCCACGAGAAACAAGCAAGCATAGACAGTACCCAGAATCAAAACTAACGCTCTTTAAAAATTCGAACCGGCGTAGACCGTGTCCTGCTAATTGACTGAGTCAATCATGACTCGACTGGACATTCAGACGCAGCCGGTTGGCTTGGGCAAGCCCGCGTACTTACAAGCTTGCTTGGCCGGACCATAAGGGAAAAGCTCATACAGATTCAAGTTAGCGAGATAACCCTCCTCGTCTGTCTCGTAGGTTTTACCATTGATTTCGAATGCCATATCAAATCTCCATTTAATTAATCTATAACCAGCTCTGCACTTTATCGTTGGTTACCGCAAGCTCCACAAAGCCATCGTAGCCAACAAGATTTATACCGTCGATCATCTTCTCGGATCCGATTCCGCGAGCCTTGAGATCCGGCGCCAACGCGTAGATGGTGGAGGCGTTCATCGCGGCTTTAACCATCGCCGTCACAGCCGTCCCGGACATTGCCGCATAGACGGCATCTTCTATTAGCAAAATATCGCTGCCTGCTTTGGCCAGTCCCAGACAGGTCTGTAGACTGTGGCTATCAAACGGCGATTTGTTGACCGTGTGCAGCATCGTCAGTGTTAGAAATTCAGGATCACGTCCTGCTGTTCCAGCAGGTCTGACAACTGTGCTCGGCTGACCACCTGGATCGACGGTTTTTCTGCCCAGTCTTCTTCTTCATCTTCCCAGGTCAGATTCATCAGATCACTCAATTCTAGACCTCGTTCGTCGAGCGACTCCTGCTCCACGTACAACTTTGTAACCTCATAATCACCCAACGCACCATAGGTGGGTGCACAATTTTTCATGCCTAAATCGGCCGTGTCCTGGCCCTTATTCAATTGGAAGACACCATCACCAATAAACGCCATGCTAACGTCTTGATCGAAAGCGGCGCCAATGAGTGCCACTTCAAGACCTTCGAGCGGATAGATAGTCCCGTGGGGGGCGTGGCGATTGACGTACATGAATTTTTTCACAGTCTTACCTGATTCGTTAGTCACCAAAGACGACCAGTCGATCTGCTTCTATGCCGGCCTCGATCAGCTGACCCAGGCCAGAAATTCGGAACCCCGGTGCGATATTGTCACCATCTTTGCCGTTGCGTTTGGCTTCGTCTTTATCCAGGATGCCACGACGCTGGGCGGCAGCGACACACACCACCAGGTCGATGTCATGATCATGCGCCAGTTCACTCCATCGATCTACGATATGGCGATCATCCTGGGGTGGGGTCGTCATCCGCGTACCATTGTGAACACCGTCGTGGTAGAAAAAAACGCGGAAAATCTCGTGCCCGGCATCAAGCACCGCCCGAGTAAAGTGATAGGCCGTATCAGCAGCCTGATGGGTGTACGGCCCCTCGTTGACCATAACCGAGAATTTCATCTGGTTTCCTTAAAACCGGATATGGGTAGATGAGTTGAGGCTCTTACGCGAACCCCGCCAGTGATCGATGTGATACTTCGTAAAAGCTAGACCAGTCAGCTCAAAAAAGCGTGACCAGCCGATGCGATCGATCCAGTCGTTTATTCGCTCCCAATCCCTGGCATCATCCTTGTAGGTATTGAGAATGTTTTTGACAATAGCCGTCGCCTCCGGCCAGCGGGGCGGGTTATTTGGGATTCCTGAGGCGACAAGCTTCTGGAAGCTCGGCTTACTGCGCGCATTAGAGTGATTTCCACCGACCCAAATGGCAAGTTTTGTGTGCTCCGGATCGTTAATCTGCATGGGCGGGCACGGCGGATAGCAAGCACCGCAACAGATACATTTCTTTTCATCAACTTCCAGGGTTGGCTTACCATTGACCTGTGCCGGTCGAATTGCAGCAACTGGGCAACGAGCCACAACCGACGGCCGCTCACAAACATTTGCCACCAGATCGTGGTTGATCTTTGGCGGCTTGGTGTGTTGAACGTTGATGGCAATATCACCCTGACCACCGCAATTAATCTGGCAGCAGGACGTCGTGATATGAACCCGGTTCGGCATGTTGCAGTTTCTGAACTCATCAATCAGTTCATCCATCATCGACTTCACGACTCCCGATGCGTCAGTACCGGGAATATCGCAGTGCAACCAACCCTGGGTATGGGCAATCATCGCCACTGAATTTGCCGTACCGCCCACCACGAAACCTGCGCTCTCCAGCGCAGCGATCAATGGATTGACCTTTTCTTCACCGTCTACCATGTACTCGATGTTGCTGCGAATCGTGAATCGAACATGGCCGTCGGCAAATTCATCGCCAATATCACACAACTTTCTTAAGGTAAAAACATCGAGAATCCGCTGGGTCCCCGCTCTGACAGTCCAGATGGCATCTCCACTTTCAGCCACATGCCGTAGTACCCCAGGTCGTGGGTGGTCGTGCCATTTCCACTGGCCAAAGTTCTTGACCATAGCTGGATGCATGTACTGGAACCCATCCGGGCAACCCGACTCAATCGGGCGACGCATTTCTTTTTTAGCCATAACAAATACTCCTACTTATCCTGGGAGGCGGATTAAGCGACAGCGCTTGGTTCCACTCGTTTCTGTTCACCTTTGCGCTCAAACCATCTGATCGCTTCTTCATCCCAGCCGTCCATCCGGACGTAAGATGACTCGCGTGGCTCAGCAACCATATTTGGATCAACATCGACACCGATACCTTCCAGAAAATTGATCAAACCGATCCGCTCAATCATTTCGCCGCAACGCTCATGTTCAAGGCCGTTTTCAGCCCAATAATCGATGGTGTTTTCGGCGATCTCTACCAGTCGTTCGTAATCCTCTTCCGATTCCACTTTCATGAAAGGCACCACCACAGTACCCATCAAGTCACCGATCTTGAGCGTGCGTTTACCACCCATCAGTACCGTCACACCTGTGTCGACACCTGGCGAGAGAGCCTTGGGAACCACGTTGATACAATGCATGCAGCGAACACAGTTTCGATTGTCGATTTCCAGTGAGTCGTCGTCTTTAAGGCTCAAAGAACTGGTTGGACACCGTGTAATGATGTTATCGACCGTATGCTGACGTCCTTTTGCTTCGACGTAGGATTTCCACTCGTCTTGGTCAACCCTGATGTCATCACGCCAAGTACCAATCACTGCCATGTCGGCACGTTCAATCGCGTTCATACAATCGTTTGGACAACCCGAGATTTTGAATTTAAATTTGTAGGGCAGCGCGGGGCGATGAACATCATCAGTGAAGTTGTTGACCAAGGTGCGGTGAATTTTGTGTTCGTTCGCACACGATTGCTCACATCGACTGGCCCCAACACACGACTGTGCTGTTCGTACACAAGGGCCCGCCCCACCTAGATCAAAACCATAATCGTTGATCTCGTCAAAAAAGTGTTGCGTGTTCTCAGTCGTTGCGCCAATAAACATGATGTTGCCGGTCTGACCATGGAACGTCACCAAGCCTGAACCCCACTTCTCCCAGCTGTCGGCGAGTTGTCGAAGAATATCTGTACTGTAATGATTACCCGCAGGAGGCTGCACCCTGAGCGTATGAAATTCCTTAGAGTCCGGAAACTGCTGACCAACTTCAGAAAAACGGGGAATGATCCCGCCGCCGTAACCATAGACACTGACGGTGCCGCCTTTCCAGTAGCCCTTGCGTGTCTCGTAGGAATGCTCCAACTGACCCAACAAATCGTTGGCAACACCGTTTACACGATCTCCCTCATGGTTATCCCGAAGTTCCTTGATACCGGATACAAAACTGGGCCAAGGTCCCGATTCGAGCTCATCCAGCATAGGCGTCGGGTGCTTTTCACGATCAACCATGTCTTACTTTCTCCTAATTATTAAGTCGATGGCACAAATCTTTGGAAAGATTGTAGCGGGTAGTTGCGCGTTACGACCTTCCCTTTAGAGCAGTGCTTACGCCTCCTAGAACTATCCCATAAGGGATACGTAATTCTGGCTAAATTAAAAATTTTCTGTCAACCAGTACCGTGGCTAACACACTGCCCACTTTCTTCAGCAAATAACAGTGAACACCCGCCCAACCAGTTACCCCAATTCGGTAGTATGAAATGCCCAAAACAAATAGCGCGACCCCCGACCCAGCCCTAACGAGAGAGTTGCTCGCGCTTGTTAGAAGACTAGAATCAACACCAACTCCATAGAATTTATCTGTAATTACTACATTAATCTTTACTGATCACCAACATGGTTTCATTGTCTTCTGTCAAGGTTGATTACGTATCAAGCGATGGATCTAAGGACCGGCTCCTGGAGTGGCTCGACAATTATCGCGCGATAATTGCGTTACCTCCCGTTGATATTGCCGATCCCACTTCCTTGCGTCACGAGGAACGCAAGGAGCTGCGTCGACGGGTCGCGGTTTCTAATTTTGTCCATTACCGTTGTCTGCAATCAGCCAATGAAGCAGCTGTACTCACCTTGTGTCATCAAGCCGGCTTGCAGAATCTGCACCAACGGAGTGCCGCTAAGGGATTGAAACGAATTCAAGTGAGTACGGGTTCGAACGCACGGTACATTCCCTATACCAATTCTGAACTGAACTGGCACACTGACGGCTACTACTTTCCTGTGACCCACCCCATTCGAGCCATGTTGTTGCACTGTGTGCGGCCTGCACTCCAAGGTGGTGCAACAGAACTAATTAACCATGAAATAATCTACGCACTGCTCGCGCAGCAGAATCCTGATTATGTTGCCGCCCTGAGCCAGCGAGATATGATGACCATACCTGCCAATTTGGATGCACCGGATGGGCCGCGACAGGCTCAGTCTGGACCTGTTTTCTGGCAGGGTCCTGATCGAATTTGCATGCGATACACAACTCGACGTCATAACATTCAGTGGCGCGAGGATTCGTTGTCGCGCGAGGCTGTAGAGGCCCTGCGTAACATACTAAAACAACGCTCAGACCTAGTTTTTAACCGGCAACTCAAGCCATCGGAAGGTGTGTTGTCTAACAACACCCCACATCGTCGTGAGTCGTTTCAAGATAGTACCGAACAAAACCAAGGCCGACTTTTTTATCGGGGCCGTTTTCATGACAACATCCAAATTCCCTCTTAGATATGCAAGTAGCGCCCTGCATCGCTGGAATCAGGTTGCGCTACAGAACCTACTCAGTACCGTTATCCAATGTTAGTACACTGCTTAACCACCTTGTGTTCTAGACATATTAAAACCTTTATCTGAGATCACTATGTCCTGGCAGGAATCCCCACCTAAATCAACGAGTGTGGACTGCTCTATAGTGGACCTAGTATTTAAGATAACTGGCCAAGCGTTGCCGATAGACCATGCTTATGCTCTGTTTCAAGGTCTTGTCCGTCCCCTGCCCTGGATTCAGGACGATCAATGGCTCGGCATTCACCATGTTCACATCGCAGAATCTGGCAATGGCTGGATACGGTCCGATGATCATGGGATTTTACAGCTCTCGGGTCGCGCACGACTCGTGGTCCGGCTTCATATAAACATGCTCGATTCAGCTCGATTACTCTGTGGCAAACACATCGCGGTAGATAAACATATCATCGAGATCGGTACAGCAAAAGTGCGGCCTTTAAACCCCCTGAATACTGTATCTGCTCGCCACGTTGTAGCTGACCAAGAAATTCAGGATGAAACCAAATTCCTACAGTGGGTCAACGAGCAACTGAAAGTCGTAGGTATAACACCAACTAAACTGCTCTGTGGGAAAACCCGGCTTGTTCACACGCCAACGAGAACGTTCCAAACGCGCAGCCTAATGATTGCCAATCTTAAGACAGGTGAATCATTGGCTCTTCAGCAGTTCGGACTCGGCGAGGGGCGCAAACTGGGCTGTGGGCTGTTCTTGCCACATCGCGGTATTGATGCAGTATAGGATTCAACTTCAGCGTGACAAGCGAACACCAGTAACGTACCATGCTGCAACGAGAGCGGGTCGAATTGCCGGTTGCCGTCTCAGACTGAGTCTCTGGGAGATTTCAAATGAGTGAGAAACAAAAAATCATAGAGAAAATGATCCAAATGCAAAAACAGTTTATTGCCCGGGAACGCAAATCTGGCGTCACCCAGGAAGACTATTTTGTACCGCAAACTGGTGATATTCTGGATGGCTATCGCGAAACGTTCGACGAGCTAGCTACTCAGGTTGTTGATCTCGCGCATGAGGAAAAGGGATCTCATCGATAACCCCAGAGCTACAATTTTGCGTTCTAGACTACGAGTCACTACCAGCAAACAATAGTTGTGAGAATACGTGATCGTTGGCCGGCGCGTGAACATTCCGTTTCTATAGAAGAAAACGCTGGGGCCCTCGCTTACGTCTGCTGGCAAGTCGCGCTGGATGGTACCAAGCAACTCCACGAACAGAAGTTCAATTATCGCGATGATGTACAACGGGTCGCTGTCATTAGCGAATACTTGGTTTTTCTTATTCATATTTGTGATCGTGTCTGCGCGACACAACTACAACCCGACGAGCGGGAACGTTTTGTCATCAAACTGACGCAAGTGTGTGCAGGACACCTCCACCGGAATGCTGAAGAAATACTGGGGCCAGGAGACTACACCGAGGCATTTATCGACACGTTCAACGCCCGTAGCAAAGACTTTAGTCAGTGTAACTACGTAAACGGTGGTCCCGGATATTCCCTGCTAAGGGCTTTCGGTGCACAAATCCAACAGCTCATGGGAAATGATCAGACCAACCGTTGGGTTATGGATCAGGTCACAGAGATCAACGCACAAAATGCTGTTGATCAAATTCAGAAGTCAATACGGAACATCCTAGGTTCTTCGGCTACAGTCGACAATCAGTCCGCATCGACATAAAGCAGCGGGTATCCAGAGCGACTTGAATAGTGCTCAACTACTTTGCCAGTTCTGGGCCTTGTCTGTGACGCCACCCTGGCCGTCTTCATAACCGGCTTTATAGGCGTCCGTCACCCGCTGTTCTTCGCGCTCGGGATTGCCTAGGTATCCACCCACCCATCCCTGGATATAGTCCTTATTGACTCCGAGCTTTTCGAGATGGTCTACGGTCGCGTAGTAGCCATTATCCATAACGTAGGTGGCGGTATGATGCAGTTCTCGTGCTCAAGAAGGGCAGATGCTTGCCCTTCTTGATAACACGAATTTGTTCGCTTACGGTTTTGCGGTACTCAGACCGAGAATCTCCCAGTCCTGCATGCCGCCGCGATACCATTTGATCTTGTGAGCCGGGTAACCGACTTTGAGCAGATTCTTGATATTGTTGGGGGATTGACCGCACCACATACCGTTACAGAACATCACGGCAGTTTTGGCATTGGTGAAATCGAACAACCCTTCGGATTCGCTCACATTGAATACGTCCTGCAAGATCTCAGCAATTTCAATGGGCGTCGCACCCTTGGCTGGATTGAGCTTGGTCCACGGCACATTGATCGCACTGGGGATGGTGCCTTTAGCAACCCAGTTTGGAGTTCTCGAATCAACCACAACGATTGAATCATCTCCATCGCTCATCTGCTTGGCATAAGCAATGATTTCCTGCTCACCGATTGTTTCAACGCCCGGTGCTAGTGAAGACGGTTGAATACAAAATGGGGGGCATTTTCTTGAAGTCTTTGCAAATGCCGGGATCACGGTATTGGCGTTGTCCTGGTTACGGACAATTTCGGTGGCCGCACCGTTGTGCATCACCGTGACGGACATTAGATCGGGGGTGATACCCACGGGATCTCCCGCTAGAACGGGCAAAGATATTGCCATGACTAAAATGGCTCCGCTAATACGCCTACAAATTTTCATCTCAAATTCTCCTTGTTGATGGTGAGTTAAATAATAACCGATTCTACTGTTAGGGAAGTAGCGGCCCAGGCGATTAGAACCCTTAGTTGTGGCTGGACTCTTCAGTCACAGTCCGGCTCTTGACAAATATCTTCCTCGCTATTCTCTGCGCACCACTCGCTACATTCATCAGCATTTTGCTCACACCATACGGTCTGATCTACGCCCGGCGGTGGGCCTGCAGCCAGTGCTAAGGGCAACCTTAATACCGCAATAATAATAACAATATACCCTATTATACTTATTTTATCATATATGTATTTAATCATATTGGTTTTTAAGAACATTATAATTACATTATATATTCATGATTCCTGGATTATTATCGATTCCTTTGACCCTGGGCAGATTCGATGCCACATGGCGTATCACCTCAGTATCTACTAAATATTCTGACACCACGTCCCAAATATTGGGTAATTCATCGGGTTGTGGATTGACACTGGCCCAACCCGCCACCCGGTAAGTTTTCGCCGCATCAAGCGGCTTTCCATCAAATTCTAGCTGAGAAATTCGGCGACCAATTGTTGCTGCCGGATCGATTGTATAGGTCAACCCACCGACCCGAACCATGTCTCCCCCCATCTGGTAGTACGGATCCGCGTTAAATAGATTGTCCGCGATACCTTCGAGCAGCTGATGGATCATCTCACCGGTCATTTCATTCAGCGTCAACTTGGCATAGGTGATTGCTGTTTGGTCCATCACGTCCTCATAGGTAATTGGATCCCCGGCCAACAAGCTGGTCCCCCATCTAAATCCTGGTGAAAATGCGATATCAGCGCCACGGACCTTTAGCATAGCATCAAGAATCACCTGATCGAAAGTACCACCAAAATTGCCCCGACGATACAACGTCACTTCTGTTGACGCGATGACCCGGGATAACTGATCAACAAAGGGTGCCCGAACGCCGTCGATATAGGCCGCCATCTCAGAATCCGCGGGTAAGAAATTCGAGAAGACCGGCAACATTCGAAACCTATAATCCACCAGATGGCCGTTGCGAACATCCAGATCCATCACAGACAGAAACTTGCCATTGGACCCTGAATTAACCACCAGTGTGCGGCCCGAAGGACTGTTCACAATCTCGGGCACCGGTACACCATCGTGGGTATGGCCGCCCAGTATCACGTCTATGCCGGATACACGTTGTGCCATCTTGAGGTCAACGTCCATGCCATTGTGGGACAGGACAACAACCAGTTCAGCACCTTGGTCCCTGAGCGTATCCACCATGGACTGGCATTGCGCATCTCGAATACCGAAACTCCAGTCTTCTACCATATACCTTGGATTGGCGAGACTGGTATAGGGAAATGCCTGGCCGATAATACCGACTCGAACCCTATTCAGTTCACGCAAGGTGTATGGCTTGAATACCTGCCCGGATTCCGGATCATACGCTGGCTTGTCGTCGAACGCGGCGTCCTCAGTGAGCACAACATTCTGTGCGAGAAACTCGATGGGGTCCAGTTCACCGTCGATGATTTCGCGTACCCGGTCCATGCCATAGGTAAATTCCCAATGGCCGGTCATAACGTCAACACCCAGCAACTTACAGGCGCCAATCATGTCCCGACCTTGGGTCCACAACGCTGTGGCTGAGCCTTGCAAAGTGTCTCCGCCGTCCAGTAATAAACTGTGAGGCCGCAATGCTCTGATCCGCTTGATTAAAGTCGCTAAATGAGCAAATCCACCGACTTTTCCGAATTGTCGGGCCATGGACTCAAAGTCCAGGCAGGTGTAGGCATAGGCCTCCGGCGAACCTTGCGGAATTGAGAAATGATCTAGGAAATAGCGGCCTACCCGGTGAGGCACCCGACCGAATGCATCGGCCAAACCGATGTTGACACTGGGTTCACGAAAATAAAGGGGTAAAAGCTGGGCATGGCAGTCCGTAAAGTGCAACAACGATACATTGCCAAAGGAAGGAAAATCATAAATCTGGGCCGGATCAGAACTACTGGATCGTCCGGTCAGCGGCAAGCCGGCGGTCGCAGCAAGACTCAGCAGTTGAAGAAATTCCCGCCGATTGAGACTCATCGCTTTACCTTAGAAACATCCGGTTCAGGCGTGTCTTTCCCCGACTCAGGCTGGAGACTGAGAAAAAAGCCTGGCTTAAGCCAGGCTTTTTCGTGGCGTATAACATTCGCTATTGTCGCTGACTAGGCACCTTGAGGGGCACACCGGTATTCATAACAGCCTCATAGAGCTCTAATGCCTTGTATTCTGCCCCCTGAGCCTTGAATGGCTTAGCACGAACCTGTTTGTTACAGCCAGCATAACGGCGATGAATAGTACCCCAGGGTTTACCCGCCACGGCCCATTTCGTTCGATAGACCGGGAAGCCGGTGGTGTGGCCCAACCCCGCACTGAGGACATCGCCACGGATTTTGTTACCCGCATTCTGAACATGACAGTTCGCACAAGAGAAATTCAGCTGACCCCGTTTAGCCCAGTAAATCTGACGACCTTTCTCATACCACTTCTGTGCACCGGCTTGAGAATAATCAACGGCCATGGGTTGACCATTAAACTGCGCACGATAATGGGCAACGAGACGCGCCATCTTACCGACCTTGACATTCTTGATCGTTTTTTCGCCATTCGCCTTCAAGCAAACATTGATATCACCAACCAATGTTCGTAAATCATCAGTAGCTGCGTCATAGACCGGGTATACATTACCTGCTGCCAGGTTACAGTCGTCAAATGTCTTGCCGTTGGCAAAAGGCTTGGCCCATTGTTCAGCGGCTTTGTCCATTTCGGTCTCGTAGGGTGGAAACTCCATCAGCAACTCCCAGTTAGCCCGACGTTCAGCATATTGTGGCAACGCGTTTACCCCATCAGCGTAATCAGCAAGGGTTACCCCGGGGAAGCGTTTCAGAAAATAGTTTTGGAATTCCTCGATGTCTTTCTTGATTTCGGCTTCGGATATTGCATTTGCTGCGGGTATTCCGATGACCAATGCGACTGCCACGAGAACCGCTGTCAGAAACTGTTTCATCTTAACTCCTTCTGGAAACACTCGGCCCACACCGGATGCGGTATAAATATTTTCATGGTCGACGTTACTTGATTGTCGCTTCAGTGCCGCCGGTCTTCCCCTGATTATCCGTCCATTGTACAGATACCGTATCACCGCTTTTGGAGCTGGTGAGCAAGATCTGGGTCAACGGATTCTTGGACACCGCCGGACCAAGGTTCGCCTGTGCCACAGCTGTTCCGTTGTGCGTGAATACGATCGTCTTAACAAAATGCGCCGGCACCTTTTTACCGGTCTTTTTATCCTTGCGATTTCCGGTTTCCATTGGGTGTTTAACCAACACCATAACCACGTGACCGCCGGACTTGTCTTTCTTAATTTTCATCTTGGTTGCTGCCATGATCTTATCTCCTTGTCCAGGTGTAGCGGTCAGCCGCCACAACCACCCACAGTCACCTTCACCACATGCGCGGCTCTATGTACTTTCCCACCTGCCTTTACGTAGCAGGTGACAGGTGAGGTCTGTCCCATCTTGATCCGTGTGCTGTAGAGCCCACCAGCACCTGGCATAACGTCGACCGAAGTTGCCCAAGGGGCAGGATTTTTCTCTACCACGATCGCAATAGATTCAGTATCTGACAACGATGTCCACGCCTTGATAGGCACCACTGCGCCATTTTCAGCCTGAAGCGGTGCTTTAATACTGATGGCATCACTATCGACCACGGGAGCGTCACCGAAAAGCGCTTTTACCGCATCACTTTCGTTCTTAGCATCGAACGCTGTTTCCGGCCAGCTCGCAGCCAACAAGCGACGGGGCGTTAATAATCCAGCGGCGGCAGCGACCGCGATCGTTCCCACAGCAAAGGACCCTTTAAGAAATACTCGGCGTTTCATAGTGGGTATAACCTCCTTATAAACTATGTCATTACTATCGTTGTCCTGGGTATTTAAAGCGTCGATAACCAGGCCACGATATTGTCGATGTCTTTTTCGCTGATCAGTTGGTGTTTGCCAAAAGGCGGCATCGAAGAATTAGGATTCTTAGCCGTCGCATCCCAGATCTGGGCCCGAAGATCTTCACTGTTCGGAAATCGAGCACCCATGGCAACGAATGGTGGTCCAATGTTGCCGCCTGGCGGTAATGCCTCCGGCCAGTTATCCACTATGGCATGATGACAAGACAGGCAATTTCCTTTTTTTCGGGTAATCGCCGTACACCAACCTTTAATCACGCTGTCTGCGTCTTTGAGATTCTTACAACCTTTTTCGGTCGGCAAGTCTCCCGCTGCCGCTATGGGCATGTAACTGCTCGCCAGTCCCAGCAATAGAACCGCCGATACTGCGGCCAGAATATTTCTGAACCTAATCATCTTGATCCTCCAGCTGATTGTCGTCGCAGATCTTTTACGCGCGTCAATTCGAATGGACTAGCGAGCCTTATCCGCTAGTTCTAACGCGTATTTCAGTCCGTGGCAACCGATAACCCATAAATTTGCACAACATTAATTTATGGCGTAAATACATCAATTGCATAACGCACCAATTTGCAGCAAATTTCGGTCGATTTAGACTCCTCGAAGATCTGCCAATGGCCTGACGCCACCCTAAGAATAAGATCTCTAATTATCCCCCTTAACGATCGCTCTATTCACTGTCTCTAGTCCTTCAATTTGGTAGTCAGCCCTCCGGCTCGGATACGAGTAGTATCTCATTTCGACGTGCAGTAATACTCGCTGTCAAATAAGCACTTGCTTGCACGTGCCGCAGCGCAGCTGTCAGCTTGGCCAGTGCTGTCTGAAGATCTCCTGAAAGATAGTGGTATTCAGCCAGTGCCTGGAATGATTCTGCAGTGCGGCCAAGTTCACCTTCAGCGCGCGCCAACAATTTGAACAGTCGCCTACTGTGCGGTAAGGCCCGAAGTCCAGCACGAATCACCGGTTTAGCCTGGTCCGGTTTGCCCGCCTTGATCAACATATCGGCATAATAGCTCGCGAGCACAGGATCATCCGGTACCATTGCCATGGCTTCAGCGAGCAGCTTCAAGGCACTGTTAAGATCACCAGCCGCCTGCAGTGACTCGGCCAAACCCACCACATAAAAAATATTCTTGGGTGACTGCGCCCGCAGTGACAGGGCCAGTTCAACGGACTGATTGTAGGCTCCCGTGCGCAGGCCGCTGAGAACCAGGCCATAACGACCGGCACTTGCCACCTCTGGAATACCCGCCGCCGCCTGGCTATGAAAATTAGCCACCATGTGTTCTTTATCAATGCCGTACCTCGCCAATACTCTCGCCCGTAAAAGCAGATACTCATGCGTCTGCGACATTGCTTCCTGAGAATGACCTGCCGCACGTGATTCAATTTCTGCGATTCGGTTCAGTGACAGTGGATGGGTGCGAAAATATTCGGGTGTCTCGTTCACCTGAAACCGGGTGTCTTGTGCCAGACTCTGGATAAACCGCGCCATCGCCTGCGGGTCATAGCCTGCAGTGCTCAGTATTCTTAAACCAACGGCATCTGCTTCGCGTTCAAATGTACGTGTATAGCTCAACTGATCCGACAGGGCTGCAGCATTTGTTGCCGCCATGGTGGCCGCACCTGCCTGACCGCCAAGAAGAATTCCAGCAATCAGTCCAGCCGTCGCTGGTATCTGCCGCTTACGAGCACGTTCGATCATTCGCGGCAAATGACGCTGGGTAACATGAGCCAGTTCATGTGCAACCACCGAGGCAAATTCCGCCTCAGTTTCAGCGGCTGCAATCAGACCCGTAAAAAAAACGATCTGACCACCCGGACCTGCAAAACCATTGATAGCGGGGTTGTCGACCAGATGAAACCCGATAATACCCGGGTCAACGTTCAGAACTTGGGTCAAACGAGCGCCAATTCGGGCCACACCGTTCACCAACAAAGGGTCTTCAATCAAACGCAAGTGTGTGTGGGCCAGACGGATGAATTCGCGGCCCAACGCCTGTTCTTCGGCTGAGACCCCCACCTTCAGCGCATCCCCATCCAGTCGGCTCAGTTCATCGCCGCCAGCCGGTGGGCAACGCAACACCGCCAGGGCAACAAAAAACAGACAGAAACGGGTCTGCACTAGCACCTTGGGAAAAGATGGTTTCACGGCCTGATTGTACCCCTGTCAGCGGTGATCAGTGGTTCCAGCGTGGATTCTGGGATCATACCTAATGATCTCGTTACGGTGTTTTTGCTGTTTTTCGCGGGTCATCTATCCGATTAATCTTACGATTAGATATTTCTTCAGTAACCGATGCGAATTAACCATGAATCCAAGGCCTGACAACGGTACACTGGTCTTGCCATCTGGTGGCGTAAGGCGCCAACGAACCAAGCGAATCACAATGTCTGGCATCGTAACACCATGAATCTAAAACTACCTTGTAGAGGCAATCGATATGTCCAACTTTGACCAGGAACTCGATGCGCGCGGACTCAACTGCCCCCTGCCCATCCTCAGGGCCAAAAAAACCCTGAACGCGATGAGCGGTGGTCAGATACTGAAAATTATGGCGACCGACCCCGGGTCCGTAAAAGACTTTGAGGCATTCGCAAAACAGACCGGCAACGAACTGCTGGACTCTTCAGAACTCGATGGTGAGTTCCACTTCATGCTGAAAAAAATCACTTGAATCGAGCCCACTGGCAATATCTGATTTGGATCCGACACCACTTCGAAGGAGATAACCCGTGGACTCCAAAAGACTGACCATCATAGCAACAAAAGGCACGCTTGACTGGGCTTACCCGCCTTTCATTTTGGCCTCGACCGCTGCGGCTCTGGGCTACCAGGTGACCATGTTTTTTACCTTTTACGGACTACAACTGCTCAAGAAAAAGCTCGACCTTAAAGTCAGTCCTCTCGGCAATCCCGGCATGCCCATGCCGATGGGTATGAACAGCTGGTTCCCAGTTCTGGGTACAGCCATACCGGGGATGGAAACAATGATGACCGGCATGATGAAAAATACCATCAAGTCAAAAGGCGTAGCCACGATTGAGGAGCTTCGGGATTTGTGTCTTGAAGCCGATGCAAAACTGATCGGTTGCCAGATGACCATCGATTTATTTGACATGAAGCGAGAAGATTTTATCGATGACATCGACATTGGCGGGGCTGCGACCTACTTCGAACACGCTGGTGAAGCTAACGTTAATCTGTTTATTTAGGACATAACGGAGTTATCTCACAACCCGACTAGTCAGGCGAACCGCCCGATTCTCTACTCGTGTTATAGCCGGCGGTGAGTCAATACCGGAAAGTGACGCCGTTTGTCTCGAACCGATTGAAGATCGATGTCGGCCAGCACCACCTGGGGCGTTGGTTCTGTCTGCTCCGCAACAACCTCACCCCATGGATCTATAATCAGGCTGTGGCCGAAGGTCTCTCGACCACCCGGATGACACCCCACCTGTGCAGGCGCGATGATCCAAGCAAGGTTCTCAATCGCCCGGCAACGCAGCAGAACATGCCAGTGCGCTCGTCCTGTTGGGACAGTGAATGCAGACGGAATGGTAAACACCTCAGCACCACGCTCACTCAGCGTTCGATAGAGTTCTGGAAAACGCATGTCGTAACAGATCGTCAACCCCACCTGGGTGTCGGGCACGGAAACCAGCACTGGTTGGGACCCCGCGGTTGTTCGCGCTGACTCCTGATACGATTCTCCCCCGCCTACATCAACGTCAAAAAGATGGATCTTGTCGTAACGTGCAAGAAACTCGCCGTCTTTGCCATACATCAAGCAGCTGTTCGTGACCTTTCCTTCTGTGCTTGCCAGTGGAATTGAACCCCCCACCAGCGAAATACTGTGTTTTTTAGACAGCCCCGACAGAAAACGCCGAACTTCCCGACCACGCTGGGCCGCGACAAGCCTCACTTTATGATCTCCGGTCATCAGAGAGAAATTTTCCGGCAACACAACAAGTTCCGCACCGAATTCAACCGCCTGACCAATCAGACGCTCGGCGACCGCGAGGTTTTCGTCCATCACTTCACCGGAATTCATCTGTAGTGCTGCCACTTTCATCGCCGTTTAACCCGTGCTGATTTCGAGTTATCGATATAATTGCATCACATAGACAATCACGTGTCACCAGCCTCTAGCAGCAGTAGCAGGCGATCTTGTCCACCTGAGCCGGGTTCCAGCACGATGTAGTTCGATGGAATACCCAATGCTACCAGCCATTCGCGTAACTCCAGCGCCCAGGCATTACCCTTGTCACCTCCGGGATAACGGATGGTCACCTGTTGGCGAGGATCTTCAACGAAAAGCGCCAGCAGTTTTTTGATCGGTGGTATAGAAAGTACGGTCTTGGTCGTGCGACGATCAGGCCAATCTTCAGCAAATATCGGCTGCTCGAGCAACGTCTCGGGGATGCCCTGACCCGCAAACAAATTCGGGATACTCCCCGCGAAATACAGCAATAAAATGATAATGAGGGGCCGAGTGATCACATCACAACCCTATCAACAATTTCGTTCATGCGAGTCTCCGACTGCACCTTTTTACGACCCAGACCACCCAGCCTCAGTTAACATCGCGTATGTCTCGTGGAGAGGTAAGCCCATAATATTCGAGTAGCTTCCACTGATGTGGCTGATAAATATTGCTCCCACACCTTGTATTGCGTAGGCGCCGGCCTTATCGAAAGGCTCCGTGCCGTCGCTGTAGTTCTCGATCTGAGCGCTTGTTAGCCGGGTAAATGTTACCTCGCTCATGACTGTCTGAGTCTGGATTGCCGCGCCCGACAGCAAGGCAATGCCCGTGTAGACCTGATGGTATCCGCTCCAAGGATGGTTGGCACTGGTTTGCCGTGCTCGACAAACCAGTTTTTTGCGGTCGTGGCTTTACCGCTAGCAAGGCGTACCACCATTTGATTTGGAGGTTCACCTGGTAACCGTGTCTCATCAAAGTCGACAACCAGGACAGTAAAAGGCACCTTAATCTGATTCAACAAGGCCTGCCGCCGGGGAGAAGCCGATGCAAGACACAGGGGCACAGTCAGCTCCCCTTTGTCGGTCGCCGGTTCCGGTGATAAGGCAGTCCCATAACAATACTGTGGGCCCGATAGAGTTGTTCGGCAATAACGACTCGGACCAAAGAATGAGCCAGGGTAAATCTCGACAATGACCAACATTCGTCGGTTTGTTCAAGCACCTGTGCAGACAAACCATCGGCCCCACCAACCAGAAGTGCGACATCCTGAGCGTGGTCGATCCAGTTGCCAAGTTTCTGTGCAAGATTCTCGCTGGAGAATTGTTTTCCCATGATATCCAGGGCAACCAGCCTATGGTCTGGTGGAGCCACCGACAGTAAACGTTCACCTTCCTCGCGAACCAACTGCTCCACATCCGTTTTCTGGCTGCGTTTGCCCGGCTCCACTTCTATCAGTTCCAGCCGGGCCGAGCCTCGAAGTCGCTTTGCATAGTCAGCAAAGCCTTCATTAACCCACGTCGGCATACGCCGGCCCACAGAAATAAGCAGTAGGCGCATCAGTTCAAAGGTCAGTCTGTCTTTCCCGGGTGAGCTGGACCACGCTCGATAAACGGTCGTCCCACAATCCTTCCAAGTCGTAGAACCCGCGGGTATCGGGCAGCATCAGATGAACCACAACATCACCATAGTCTAATAGTACCCAGTCACTACCGGATTCGCCCTCGGTACCTATAGGTGACAGGCCTTGCGCCTTCACCTGGGTCCGTACATGATCCGCCAGAGCGAAAACATGACGCGTGGAAGTGCCACTGGCCACCACCATCCAGTCTGTGACGTCGGTAAGACGCCGGACATCGAGTTGTCGAACATCGTTGGCCTTCGCGTCCTCCAGTGCGGCTAAAACAATAGCCTTGAGATCTTCTGTGGTTTGAGTGCCGGGATCAGCTGGGGTAGCCATACAGTGCATGATCCTTAATATAGTTTACGACCGGCTCGGGCAAAATCTCAGTGTTCACTGTGCCCTGCAATATCTCAGTACGAACACCCGTTGATGAAATGTTCAGCCGGGGAACATCGACACAGACGACCGATCCGGCTGTACACTTAACCAGATCAGCACCTGTGTCCGCTCTGGCCTGTATCCACCAGTCGGGCAGAACGGTAGGTAGACGCCAGCCGGGCCGACCCATAACCGCGATGTGGGCCAGTTCCAGCAGTTCGGTCCAGCGGTACCATTCAGTCAGACGCAAAACTGCGTCAATTCCCAAAATCAGGCAAAGTGGCATCGATGGCAATTCTTGTCTCAATTCCTCAAGCGTCACCACGCTATAAGATGGTCCCGCCCGCCTGATTTCCCGATCATCTATTTCGAATCCTGGCCACCCGTCAACTGCAAGGCGAACCATTTCAAGTCGGTGGACAGAGTCAGCCAACGGTTCAACTCTCAGCAAAGGTACCGCCGCTGGGATAAACAGCACTTTGTCCATCGGCAGTTGCCGCCTGACCGCTTCGGCGACCTGCAAGTGACCGTTATGTACGGGATCGAATGTACCCCCAAATATACCCACGACGGGGCTGGTATCCGTTTTGTCGACGACGACTGCTCCCGAGACTTCAGGGTCGCACACTACCGGCGCCAAGTACGATGAACTTTCGAGTGGTCAACCCTTCCAATCCAACTGGTCCGCGGGCATGTAGTTTGTCTGTGCTGATTCCGATCTCCGCACCAAGGCCGTATTCAAAACCATCAGCAAACTGAGTCGATGCATTGACCATGACCGAACTCGAATCGACTTCCCGCAGAAAGCGTCGACTGGCCTCCAGGTCCTGGGTCACAATCGCATCGGTGTGGCCAGAGCCATAACGGTCAATATGCTCAATTGCCTGATCGAGATTGTCAACCACCCGCACGGCTAGAACAGGAGCCAGAAACTCCGTGCCCCAGTCCTCCTCGGTGGCAGCAATCGCGCCGGGCACCAGTTGCCTGGTACGTTCACAACCGCGGACTTCAACACTTTCAGCCCGATACTTGGGAACCAATCGTTGCAGTACCTTTTCAGCAACAGATTCTGCCAGCAACAAGGTTTCCATTGCGCCACATATACCGTAACGCCTGCACTTGGCATTAAAGGCAATGGCGACCGCCTGGTCAATATTCGCCGCGCTATCGACGTAAACATGGCAGTTTCCATCGAGATGCTTGATCACCGGTATTGTCGACTCATGGCTCACACGTTCGATAAGACTGCGACCCCCTCGTGGCACAATAACATCGACAAATTCGGACATTCCGAGCAACTCACCCACCAGAGTGCGGTCGGTGTTGTCGAACACCTGAATGACTGAGGCAGGTAAGCCTGCCACCTGCAAGCCTTCTTGCAAGAACCCAGCGATGGCGCGGTTAGATCGAATCGCCTCACTGCCACCCCGCAGAATGGCAGCATTCCCCGATTTAAGACATAGCCCGCCTGCATCAGCCGTGACATTGGGTCGGGACTCATAGATGATGCCGATCACACCCAAAGGCACTCGCATGCGGCCGACCTCGATGCCCGAAGGTCTGCGATTTAATTCACTGATCTCACCCACCGGATCCGGTAGAGACGCAACCTGTTGCAGGCCCTGTACCATCGACGCCACCCGATCAGGCGTCAGTTCCAAGCGGTCGAGCAGTGCGTCAGCCAGGCCCTGTTGTTTACCGGCGGCAACATCCAGGCGGTTTTCCTCCAAAATTCGGCTTTGTCCCGCAACAATAGCCTGCGCCATGGCCAGCAATGCTTCGTTTTTCTGACGCGTCGATGCCTGCGCCACGATCCGACTGGCCGTGCGGGCTGCCATGCCACAGTTGCGAACGTACTGTGATTGATCATTGCGACTGTCGAGCGCTTCTTTCATATTTTCAATGTGTTAAGTCGCACTTGGAGAAACGGTACTTATACCACAAACCGACAACAGTACCTGTTCGAGTTCTGCCCAGACATTACCCGCCGCACTTTTACGACCCTTAACCACATAATCGAGCTGGCACAGTCGAGACAACAACTCTGCCCAATATCCGTACGGATGGCGTCTAAGTGCGGCGTTCACACAGTTGACACGGCTGCGCCAGACCTGATGGCGGCGGAAAATGTCCGCTTGTGATTCTCCGCTGGCAAGCGCAGCTGAGACTGCTTCTAGCGTCCGAACCTCGCGCGCGAGAGCCCACACTAGCAGCACCGACTCAGTACCTTCCCGCCGTAGCACACTCAATATGCGCAAGGCCCTGATGTCGTCTCCTGATAGCGCGGTGTCCACCAGATTGTAGACACTGAAGCGGGCTTGATCTTGGGTAAGTTCATCCAGCCGTTTCTCGTCCAGCTTGGCGCCAGTCCCGAGTACGAGTGCCAGTTTGCTGATCTCCTGTGCTGCGGCCATCAGGTTGCCCTCAGCGTAATAGGCAAGCCTCTGGACGGCACCCGCAGTGGCGACGATTTCCTGACTGTTAAGACGTTGCTCAATCCATCGCGGCAACTGATCGCGTGTCAGGGCTCGGGCTTCTATTGCCAGTCCCTCTTTTTCCATTGACTTGAACCATTTGCTGGACTGGCCCCGCTTATCGACCCGTCCCGCGATAACAACCAAAATAGTGTCCTCAACGTTCTCATCTAAATAAGTCAATATTGCCTTTGAACCAGTATCGCCTGGCTTACCGGTCGGCAACCGGATTACGATCAGGCGCCGACTCGAAAACAATGACAGCGACCTGGCATTTGCATTTAACTCTGACCAGTCCAAATCGACACCGGCGGTCATCGAACGTATTTCATCAACCCCCGCCTGACGCGCCGCCGTGCGAATTTGATCAGCCGCCTCTTCGAGCATCAAGGGTTCAGCACCAAACAAAACGTAAGCACCGACCAGTGCCTTCTCTAACTGGGCATTGAGTGCCGATGAGTTTATTCGCACAAGTTGAACCTCCTGGCTCCTGCCAACATCAAGAAAACTGCTCTGTTTTCAACCCTCCAGGCGGAGCTTGTGACACACTGTTTAGGCGACGCAAGATCTGCTGCACCAGGTCTTCGCGCATGCGTGCACGTAAAGCATCTTCTTCTTGTTTCTTCGGTAGCACCTGAGTGCTCTGGTACTCCAGCGTTCGACTTAGCGTAAGGCTGGTTGGGCTTGCAAGAACACGACCCGTCCGATCTACGAAGCGGCAGAGCACTTGGTAGGTCAGGATGTAACCTGTCGCCTGCCCGCGACTATTGATAGACAGTACCTGGCGATCAAACTTGACACTGACAAGATCGATAATTGCACTCGCAATTTCGAGATCATTAACTACCCTGATGCCACTGCGATTTAGGGCTTTCGTGAGATGCTCTTTGAACTCGGCATTAGCCGCATTGACATAGGGTGCACTCAGTATAGGAGACAACGCCATCTCACCGCGCAGGTGGAACCCGCACCCTGCCAGGAGAAAGAGATAGAAGACCCCAACAATGATCTGTGCCTTGTATCTGCCCCAAGACGAAATACCTCTGTCAACACTGAAACCACCATCCACCCCGCTGATTGGTGTTTTCATCAAATCACCACGTTGACGAGTTTCTGCGGTACCACGATAAATCGTTTGATCTTCGATTCACCAATATGGCGGCCAATCTTTTCATTGGCCAACACCTGTTCTCGGATCTGCAGTTCATCAGCATCTATGGCTACCTCGATTTGACCCCGCAGTTTTCCATTAACCTGAACAGCCAGCTTACAGCTGGATGTCTGCAGCGCTGCGATATCGACCTCTGGCCAACTCGCATCGAGAAGCTCAACGCCCGAATTCATGAGTTGCCACAAACTGTGAGCAATATGGGGCACCACTGGTGACAGCACACGAATCAGAATATCCATCGCCTCACGCAGGGCAAATTGCCGGGCGGGATCCTCGCCAGGCTCAAAATGATCCAGTCCGTTAAACAGCTCCATACTCGCTGCGATCACTGTGTTGAACTGATTGCGCGCCATGTCCCGATTGATACGCTGGAGCACTGTATGGACCAGTCGACGCATTTCACGGGTTTCAGCATCCCATTCGAGGGTCTGGTTCAAGTCGTTTGTGCCTGAAAGACACGACTGGTGACGATACACCAGAGCCCACAACCGCCGCAGGAAGCGCAATGACCCTGCAACAGCAGCATCATTCCATTCTAGGGTGTGGTCCGGAGGTGACGCGAACATCGTAAACAGGCGCACAGTATCAGCACCGTAGCGATCCACCATGTCTTGCGGATCTACACCATTGTTTTTGGACTTTGACATGGTGGTCCAACCCGTCGGGTTAACCGTCGTGCCATCGTGCAACCACACCGCGTTGATCGTTTTTCCTTTGTCGTCACGCTCGACCCGTACCTCGTCAGGTGGGATCCAGGTTCTGCCGGATTCTGTACTGTCCTGATAGTAGGCCTCGGCCAGAACCATCCCCTGACATAGAAGCTTAGTGGCTGGCTCATCACTGCTCACAATACCCGCATCGCGCATCAGTTTGTGCCAGAAACGGAAATACAGCAGGTGCATCACCGCATGTTCTATACCACCGATGTAATGATCTACCGGTAGCCAGTAATCGGCGCGTTCATCCAGCATTGCATCGGCACCCGGTGTGCAATAGCGAGCGTAGTACCAGCTCGATTCCACAAAAGTGTCAAACGTATCGGTTTCACGTTCTGCGGGTCGCTCACACTGAGGACAGGCTGTCTGCCGCCACTGTGGGTCTGCTTTAATGGGTGACTGCACCCCCATGAATGTGACATCTTCGGGCAGAAGGACCGGCAGTTGATTGTCTGGGACAGGGACATCTCCACAATGTTCGCAGTGTACGACTGGAATTGGGCAACCCCAGTAGCGCTGCCGAGATACTCCCCAGTCCCGCAACCGATAATTAACCTGGCGACGGCCTATGCCTAAAGCTTCGACATGATCGGCAATACGCTCAAAAGCCGTATCATAATCAAGGCCACTAAACGCCCCTGAATTAACAGTCACTATGTTCTGTTTGTCTACCCACGCGGCCGTCATTACATCAATTTCGCGGTCGTCTGCTGGCGCAATAACCTGCTGTATAGGAAGCCCATAGCTTTGGGCGAACGCATGATCCCTTTCATCGTGACCAGGAACAGCCATGATCGCACCGGTACCGTAGCCCATCAGCACGAAGTTCGCGACCCAGACAGGAATATGTTCTCCGCTGAGCGGATTTACCGCATTCACACCCAGTGGCAGGCCGTTCTTTTCCATTGCTTCAAGGTCGGCCTCACTGATACCTCCGGATCGGCACTGTTCGAGAAAATCCGCTATCGCTGTGTTCCCTTCGGCCGCTTCACGCGCCAGTGGGTGGTCAGCCGCAACCGCCATGAAAGTGACGCCGAAAAGAGTGTCGGGCCGAGTGGTAAAAATCCGCAGCGGCTCCCCCCCGTCAGCGAGTGCAAAATCTACTTCCAAGCCCACCGATCGGCCGATCCAATTTCGCTGCATGGTCTTTACAGAATCGGACCAGCCGTCTAATTGGTCGAGTTCCTCCAGAAGCTCGTCTGCATAGGCAGTGATCCTTATGAACCATTGCGGTATTTCCCGTTTCTCTACCTGTGCGCCGGAACGCCAGCCTTTGCCATCGACAACCTGTTCGTTCGCCAGCACGGTCTGATCAACCGGATCCCAGTTCACCACAGCATTTTTCCGATAGGCCAACCCCTTCTTTAGGAGACGCGTGAAAAACCATTGCTCCCACTGGTAATACTCGGGCCGGCAGGTCGTGACTTCTCGTGTCCAGTCATAGGCAAATCCCATGCGTTTCAGCTGCCCTCGCATATGCTCTATGTTCTGGTAGGTCCATTCCGACGGCGGGGCTTTGCGTTGGATCGCAGCATTTTCCGCCGGCAGGCCAAATGCATCCCAACCCATGGGCTGGAGCACGTTACGACCGCACATACGCTGATATCGGCTCATGACATCACCGATGGTGTAGTTCCGCACATGACCCATGTGAAGGTGGCCTGAGGGGTAGGGCAACATCGAAAGGCAGTAGAATTTTTCCCGCCCCGGATCTTCGGCGACCTTGAAACTTTCCTGCTCGTCCCAGTAGGCCTGAACAACAGGCTCCAGTTGCTGCGGTACGTAGCGCGGGTCCATGGGGTTTTCCGGTCAGGCCCCGTGCCGAAGGGGCGTAAGGCGAGAATTAATAGTAGTTGGGCGCGTCGTCAGCTTGGTCCGGCGCAGGCCAGTCGCAGAAGGGAAAGGGCTTTTCATCGGTGTTGAACGTGATGTACTGCAGCGTCGCATGAATGAAGGTATTGAGATCGCTGGTAAAAGACTGCAGCCGTTCCGCGTCCTGGCCCTGTATCAGCCGATAGAAAAACTGGAACAGCATAGTCAGGCCGACCAGCAGCAGTGCAATCTCGAAAACCACCAGAAAATAGACCAGCATCAATACCAGCCGTCCCCAGGTCTCGCCGTTGCGCAACCGCTTCGGGATATCAGTATTCATAGAATTTGAGTCTGCACTCGCAGCAAAGGCCGCCCCAAAACGCCGCGCATTTTACACCATGCGCCTGTCTCACCCTGCAG
>LUMD01000731.1_pt1 | contig 26511 bp, 26 predicted proteins | sample 729651 | NCBI WGS metagenome assembly LUMD01 (sample SAMN03860272, study PRJNA289734) | marine metagenome | biome: seawater column; feature: ocean; material: water; isolation source: Red Sea water column Station 34 - depth 258m | place: Saudi Arabia: Red Sea | collected 2011-10-15 | depth 258 m | reverse complement strand
TCACTGGCAACAATGTCGTGCACCAACGGAAACGCACCATCTTCTATTTCCATGACTGTTCCCTGCAAAGCCTCCATGGCTGGTGGTATTTCCAGCAGTTGCAGTATGACTGGCTGATCGTGCCCGAGCATGTCACCCGAAGCGATCCTGAACAATAGGGCATAACTGATCTGACCGGCTGCACCGGTTACTGCAACTCGAACGGGTGGTTTCATACAGAGGCTCCGAGAACGTGGTGGTGTATCAAAAACCGAATTCCGACTGGAATTGACCGACTGTGGGTACGACCCGAATTCTAACGCCTAGTTCACGCGTTCCCAACCCGACAAGTGAACGTCCACGCAGGACCTGCCTGCCAAATCACCCAGACTCCGAACCGATATCAATATCCATGTCCGTCAGTGAGACAGCAAAATGGGCACGGAAGAGGTGTTGATCAACTCACTTGTTGCCCCGCCAAATATCAGTTGTCTCAAGCGCGAATGCGTAAAAGCACCCTTGATTATCAAGTCGGCTGAAAATTGATCGGCCACCTCAAGAATTGCCTGGCCAACACCGCTTGTGCCGCGGTCAATGGTCCGAGCCGTCGATGAGATTCCACTGGCATTTAGATGCCGACAAACCTCTTCACCGGCAGGACCCGACACCATGGCGCCCTTGACTGTAACCACGAGTACCTCATCGATATCTGTCAGGATAGACATCGCACCCGTCAGTGTCCTGGCAGTTTCGGTACTGCCATTCCAGGCCAGCAGTATCTTTCGGCCAATAGTTGCAGGAATCTCGTCGCTTACAATCAAAAGTGGCCGACCGCTGTCAAACATTACGGCTTCGGCGGTCGTCTTCCAATCGACAGCTGAGTCTTCGACAGACCGACCCAGAATCACCAAGTCAAACAGTCTGGCGTATTCTCCGATTCCCTCAGGACCAGACCCAACCATCTCGGTCCAGCCCGCGCGCAAGCCCGAAACATCGAGGTCTCCAAGCGGAATATCCCTCGCCTCAAGTAACTCCAAATACTTCAGGCGCGCGGCTTCAGCCTGCTGACGACCTTCTTCCTCAAATTCCGTCAGATAATCCCCCGGTAGGGTGATACCTTCTCCAGCGATAATCGGCAGCACTTGGCGACAAAACGCACCTTCAACGTAGCCCTGGGATCCGGCCATCTGCCGGGCAGCATCCAATACTGTTCCTGTTGGTTGTATATTGTTGAACGGCAAAAGAATCGTATAGTGACGTATCATTTGCAGCCTCCTTGGAATACCAGTTCTTGGTACTTATCGAATTTATTGTACCCAAGGGTAGGGCCCCTGTAGACCCTTAATTGATATATCTACTAATACAGTGCAATAAGGATTTACCGGCAATCTCGCTACGCCATCCTCTTAACAGCAGAAGATCCCTTTTACCGGCAGCCAGCGCCCGAATATCATCCCGTCTGGCAATGAGTGACGGCGGCAAACCGGCGGCATCGCTGATCTTTTGTAACTCCTTCCACAGCAACTTATCCAGCGCTTTCTGACTGGGTGGTAATTTCCATGGTCGGCCGCCAACTGGAAATTGAACAGCCTCGTCACGACCACACTCAACAACAGTAATGACTGTCTCACCCCAGCGTTTGCAGAACTCCGACGCCACATTGTCAATCTGCGCAAGTTCGATGACAGAAAACGGGGCTGCTGCTGCTATCGTCAGCAACTGATCATTCGATAGCAACCACTGCCTGGGCTGGTCGCAATGCATTGCTGCCTGTTCACGCCATTTCGCCAACGCTGTGGCGATACTCTGGCCTACGTGGGTCAAACCCCGTGCTGCGTTGGAGATTTTCTCGATCGCCGCTGACCTGGATGCGTCCAGCAAGTCTGTATCCGCCAAGGCGTCGAATTCCTCTTGCACCCAGGAGAGGCGTTGTGACCTCTGCAGATCGCGCTCCAGATATTCATACAATCTGCCAAGAAACCTTGCATCGTCCAGCGCATAAGCAATCTGGTTTGTACTGAGTGGTCGTTTGCACCAGGCTGTCCGCGTATAGCCCTTGGCCAATTTAATATCACAGATTGCTTCGACAAGTGCGGCGTAACCCACCTGTTCACCGAAACCACAAAACGCAGCTGCAATCTGTGTGTCAAACAAAGGCGATGGAACCACACCAATTTCATGGTTGATCACCTCGAGGTCTTGCCGCGCCGAATGAATAATTTTCAATGGCCCATCACAACCCAGGAGTCTGGCGACAGGTGTGAGGTCAAGACCCGCGAGTGGATCTATACAGACGGTTTGATGCGGCGTCGAAATCTGAATCAGGCAAAGCCTGGGATAGTACGTTCGAATCCGCTCGAACTCGGTATCAACACCAACCCAGGGCGAACGAGACATGTCCACACAGAACTGCTCTAGTTCGTCGGGTGTCTGAATAAGTTCTGTCATGGGCTAAATACTTTGAGCTCTAAATATGTTGTTGACAGCTGATCTGTCATGAAGAAATGATATCATTAGCACTACTGCAGTCGGCATGAAACATACACCGCCGTATTTTCTATCCAGATATGATCAATTACCTGCGTCTATTTATTGAACTTTGTCTTTTCAGGCAGCAGGCGGAAAACATTCCGAGATCTGAATCACTGCTCCTTGTCACCGGCCTGCTGGCTGTTCTCAGTGCAGCTGCCAATGCAGCACCAGAAGAAGGTTTTATAAGGGGGCTTCTACTGTCAGGCTGTCAGATCATTCTTTTCAGCGGCATGATTTGGCTGGCACTCAATTTCAAGCGGAAATCAGAACGTTGGGTACAGACTCTGACTGGAATTTTCGGAGCAACCACTGTTCTGCAACTGCTCACCCTGCCGCTTTTTGGCTGGCAGGAGTCGCTAGTATCCCCAGATACGGGACAACTGGTGGTGACCCTGCCACTGATCATTGTCGCTGCCATAGCAATTTGGTCACTAACCGTCATGGCATCAATTCTACGCCAGGCATTGGAGATCAGAATCGGGGGTGCAATCCTACTGGTGATCCTCTGTCAGGCGACGGTGCTTTTTATCATATCAATGCTGATAGGCTCTCCTTCACCTTAAACACCGTGCACCTCCACGTTCTGGGTATCTGCGGCACTTTCATGGGCGGATTAGCGTTATTGGCCCGCAACAAGGGCCATAAGGTTAGTGGTTCTGACAGCAATCCCTACCCACCCATGAGCACGCTCCTGGCTGAACACAATATTGAAGTCTCCCCTGGCTACCGGGCATCTCATCTGTCACCACGACCCGACCTGGTTGTCGTGGGTAATGCGCTTTCACGTGGAAATGAAGAAGTCGAGGCGATGTTGCAGCAACGCCTGCCCTACACTTCCGGACCAGAATGGCTGTACGCAAACATTCTGAAAAAACAAAAGGTAGTGGCTGTCGCCGGCACGCATGGTAAAACGACAACCAGTGCCATGCTGGCACATATCCTGGACCAATGCGGCCTTGCACCAGGATTTCTTATAGGTGGTGTACTGGGAAACTTTGGCGTATCAGCCCGGTGCGGCAGTGGAGATATTTTTGTAGTCGAAGCAGATGAATACGACACCGCTTTTTTTGATAAGCGTTCTAAATTTGTCCACTATCGCCCCGATGTTGCAGTATTCAACAATCTGGAATTCGACCACGCCGATATCTTCAACTCAATCGAGGACATCGAAAAGCAGTTTCACCATCTGATTAGAATGGTACCGCCTGACGGTCTTGTTATCACGAACGGTGACGATCCCGGCCTGGAACATACTCTCTCGGCAGGATACTGGACGCCGGTTGAACGTTTCAGTTGTGATTCCCGATCCAACTGTGAGTGGCACGTCGTCCATGATGGAAGGCATGAGCAATTCCGGATCATGTACCACGGTGAAGAGCATGGCACTGTTAACTGGCACCTCATCGGCACACACAATCAGACCAATGCACTGGCCGCAATTGCAGCCGCAAACGCCTTGGGCGTTTCCAGCGCGTCGGCCTGTACGGCCCTCGCATCATTCAAGCTACCCGCACGGCGCCTTGAACTGGCGATACAGACTCCAGATGGTGTGCAGCTCTATGACGACTTTGCACATCACCCTACCGCCATCAGGGTAACTCTGGATGCGTTGAGGGCCCGGGCAGGTCGAAACCGGCTGATTGCTATCATCGAACCCAGGTCGAACACCATGAAACAGGGCCACCCCCTAGCAACACTGTCCCATGCCATCAAAGCTGCTGACATCGCTATCATTCTACGAGCAGCACACCTAGGTTGGGATCCAGGTTCACTTGCACCCCACGTAGAGCACACTACACTACAAGTATGCGACGAGGTTTCTGACATTGCCGAGACAGTGATGAATCAGATCCTCCCCAATGACACGATTGTGATAATGAGTAACGGCAGTTTTGGCGGCTTGAGAACACAACTGCTGAACCGACTGCGCAATCGTGTCAAACTCTAACGGTCATCCTGTCAAACCCTAACGGTCAAGTAGAGAGTTCTTCTTATAACGGAGAGATCAAGATGCGAATAAAATGGTTAATTCTGGCCCTTTCGTTGTTAGTCGGGGCACAGACCGTGGCCCAGGAGATCGAGTTGGGGGTCAACTACCATCGCTTAAACACTGCCCAGCCGGTGCATACAGGCGACAATATCGAGGTACTGGAGCTGTTCTGGTACCGCTGTCCGCACTGCTATCGTCTAGAACCCTACCTCAAACAATGGCTCAAGAATAAACCAGAATACGTTGAGTTTGTCCGTATGCCAGCGATATTAAACAAAACCTGGGCCTTTGATGCCCGCGTGTACTACACACTGGTTGCCCTGGATCTTGTAGATAAGCTGCACGAACCCTATTTTGATACCATTCATAAAGAAAGGAAAAGAATTGTTAACGTTGAACAGTTTGCCAACTGGGCTGCAGAACACGGTGTAGACAGAAATTCTGTGCTCGATACTTTTACGTCTTTTGGTGTTGACTCAATGCTTTCGCACGCGCTGGATATGACACCACGTTACGAAACTGACGGCGTACCCACCATCATTATTGATGGCAAGTATAGGAGCAAAGTCTCTCTGGCCGGTGGTCACAACGAACTTATAGATCTGATCAATCACCTGGCTACTGTTGCCAGCGATGAACGACAACAGTAACAATGGCTACCGGGAGAACTGCAATAGTGTCTAAAACCGCTTGCACCTATCTCCAGAAACGAGTTTTCCCGGAACTCAAGGAGATCGAATACGCCCATGGGAACAACCACTGGAAGCACCAACATTATATTGAGGGTGCTATATCCGATCGATTCCTAACCCCCAGTGAAACTGATCGGCAATTGTGACCCGTCCTAAGTACGCCGCATCAAGGTGATGTGGTGAGCGTGGATCCCTGGTAGTACTGCACGATCTTCAACAATCTCGCACCCATGCTGACGGAAACACCGGTGAAGCTCCGAAGCACTTATCATCGGCAGATCTCTTGTGTGGCCTGTCCGTCGCCACAACCTCTTCTGCAACGCATGTACCGCCGAATTTGCGTAATAAGATACGATGAGATAATGCCCCGATATTCGAGACAGTTCGGCGATGACATGCTGGCGGTGACCATCGTCGCGAATGTGGTGGAAGAATCGAAAATTGAATACCAGATTAAACTCCTTGTCGGCAAATGGTAACTGCTGGTACAGATCTACCTGTGACGTTTCTATCGGCGTACCGACCACATCCTCGGCACCGACGAGTGCATTGATGTGTTCGAGCCGTAGATCCGCGCACACCAGGCGCTGACTGGCAGCCCGTCGCAACTGTGGAGTAAAACGACCATGCCCGCAGGGCAGATCGATAATCTGTTCCAGAGGTCCGTCGACCTGAGCCAACATGGCGTCGACGAACCTTTGCTCACGGCGGTTGAGAATCGACTGTGACCGCCGATAACGTTTCTTTAGATAGGTCGCACGATCAGCGTCCATCATGGCACATTACCTGAGACATTGGTCCCGCGCGACGAATAAACTCCGTCCAGCCACGCGGACAAAGGACGGGAACCCCGCACGCCAGGGGGATAGGCACGCAACTCCCAGAAATAGTACCACAGCTTCTTGCGCAGTCTGCCCAACCTACGATTCTCGAGAGCTTCTGCGTAACGCACTCGACGACGATAGCCGATGACTGCCTGCCCGATGCTCTGATCAGTACCATAGCCTTCAAAGAACCACTCAGCCTCTGGCCCAACCAGGAAAAGCCGCTCCAACTCCCGAATCCTCTGAATCCAGTTGAGTGACTCATAGCGCTGCATACGGTTTACGTCGACCAGGAAGAATCTGTATGAGTCGTCACTGCATTTTTGGACCAGCACATTTCCACGGCGTAGGTCCCGGTGGCGGAAACCGTGATCGTGAAGCCGGGCCACGAACACTCCCAGTTGTCGCATGAGTGGCATCATGTCTTCGTCTGGATGGCCCTCCGACAGAACGGTGCGAAGGGGCGTGGATTGAACATGCTGTGACCCGAATAACCCCACTGCGCCCTGACCTACGCCGCGTCGACGTAATCCCAACAAAGGTTTAGGGACGTCGAAACCGCACGCGATCAGTGCAAATGATTTATTCCAACTTTGGACACACTTTCCCGCCCGAAAGGCATACACTGCCGCATCCACAGTATGGGCTGCGCGAAAGCGTTTCAACCAGACGTCGGCCTCTCCAACGCGGACACGGCTGAGCAGATTTCGCGCGTCACGAACTACCGAAGACTCCGGCAGACCAACAATCTTCTCGGGGTTCTCGCGTACATACTCCGGCAACATCTCGAATAGATTCGAATCGATCCACCCATCCCATTTGGGGGTCGTCCAGCGACTGTAATGTTGGCAAAGATGGGCTGGAATCGAAAACAAAGCAGGGCGATTATAGAACACTAACAAGGGCATCTCGAGTTGTGGCCAATTCTATTTCCCCACGATTCTACTGATCACACCGGTGAGCCCAGGCAGCGTTAAGACTCCTTTTCCTGATTCATCCAGCATTCAGAAGATTTCTACCCTGCCCTGCTGAACTGGGCAATTAATTGCAGGCTACTGGCGTTTTTCGACATTCCTTTTGCCTGATCACGCCGCTCAATTAGAGCGGCCGGTCGGGAATTACAAGCCACCGACGACACCCTCCTTTTTGAGATCATCGATGGTCCGTTCAATACCTAATCGTAAAACTCGGATAAGCTCATCGATCTGTTCATGATCGATGATGATGGGTGGTGACATCACACACATATTGATCAGCGGCCGGACCAACAAACCAAGCTTCTGGCAGTGCACATCAATTCGATTACCGACTTCATAATCCAGCATAAGTGGCTCGCGTGAGTCATGATCAACGACGCACTCAATACATCCCATCAGACCGAGACCCCGAATATTCCCTACGATAGGCAGATCTATCAGCGTTGACAGCTGTTGCTGCAGGTAAGGCCCGACTTCGCGGGCATGTTCGAGCAGCCCCTCGCCTTCAATAATATCCATGTTTGCCAGTGCGGCGGCGCAGGATACGGGATGGCCTGAGTAGGTAAATCCATTAGAAAACACCGCGCCTCGCTCACCATCACCCCCCACGTTTGAAATGAGGCGATCTGAGATCAGCACGGCACCCAAAGGCACGTAACCTGAAGTCAGCCCTTTGGCACAAGTGATGATATCGGGCGTAATATCAAATACCGACTCCGACGCAAACCAATCACCGAGACGCCCAAAACCGGTCACAACCTCGTCAGAAATGTAGATCACGTCGTATCGGCGACAAACCTCCAGACAGGCAGCATGGTAACCCACCGGGGGCACGATCACACCGCCTGATGCCAGTATCGGCTCTGCAATGAATGCGGCGACACGTTCGGGCTCAACCTCAAGGATTTTTGCTTCCAGTTCAGCGATAAGCTTCTGGCAGAACGCTGCCTCATCCAGACCCCCGGCACTGCGGTAGCTGTTTGGAGAAGATACGAAATGAACCTGGTCGAGTTGGGTGTCCAACCAGTTCTTGTCACGCGGCTTGCCGCACACAGCAGCAGAAAGATAAGTGCTGCCATGATAGGCATCATGACGAGTAATAATATGTTTTTTCTCGGGGCGGCCGAGTACGTTGTTGTAAAACAGGCAAAATCGAAGTGCAGAGTCGATTGCTGTAGAACCTCCAGTGGTATAGAAAATATGATCAAGATCGCCAGGTGCGACGCTTGACAACCGATCAGCCAATCGTGCCGCCGGCGCAGTTGGATGACTCCATGGACTGATATAAGACAACTGAGCGGCCTGATGAGCGATTGCATCGGCAATCTCCTGGCGACCATGCCCCACATTGACACACCACATACCGCCTGGTCCGTCCAGCAAGCGATTTCCCTGATCGTCGTAAACGTACACGCCGGCACCTGAACCAATAATCGTACGGCTTTTATTCGGTCGATCAAAAGACGCCCAGGGATGCACGACATGTTCGTCCATTTGACGAATGGTCGAGAGGTCAGCAGGCGCAAAACCTGAATTAGTCATCGGGACCTCCGTATTGCACTCAATCGCAAAGTCGTTAGCTACTACTGTTCAGCAGGGTGGTATTAACGTCGGCAAGGGTACCCGGTGCCGGGGAGCTCTCAAGCGACATTAAAGGAACCAAGGCCTTTAACTGCTGGTGAAACTGAAGGACACCGTCTTCCAGGTCCGACAGGTTATTCAGTGGGAATACGCTAGTGTGGGCTGCCTCCTGCAGCCAGCGCACCAGGTCGTGGTCTTCACGCGCGGTGATTTGATCGATGCGCCCACTGAGATATCGAACAGCCGCGAGCTCGCGGTTTTCGCCGGGCAATCGGTACTCACGGCTGACGACCCGGGTAGTCGCCGCACCCTGCGGCAGTGACATGTAAAAGCCAGCTTTTTCCGGATAGAAGTAGATCACCGTATTGGGGAAAAGACCAAAATAAAGCCACAATTATAGCGCGCGACACTCCAGCTGCGCGCCGGATAGTCATCTACGACACCCGTGGACATCGGAATGTTTCCCAGATAACTGTCACAGTAGTCCCGCCCATAGAGTTCATGCAGCGCTGGATGTGCAACGGGCACGTGGTAACCCTCGTTGTCTACGTCGTGAAAGAATTTCCAGTTGTAATCCACCACTTCATCATACTCGGCTCCACAGGGAACCATTTCTTCTAATTTGTATGGTCTGATTTTTTCGCTGATACCACCAAATTGATTGGCTACAGACCGGCCTTGTGCACCTTCGAAACAGATAAATATGAAGCCATTCCATATTTCCAGATCTATAGGCACCAGCGCATTGCTATTTTTTTTCAAGTCAGGAAAGCCCTGAGGCCTGGGCACGCTCTTCAGTGTCCCATTCAGCTCATAGGTCCAACCATGAAATGGACAACGAAGCACATGACCGCAGTTACCTTGTCGATCCGGGGCCACACGAGATCCCCGGTGGCGACAGACATTGTGAAAAGCATTAATCTCACCACTTTCATCCCTGACCAGTACAGCCCGCTCTTTGGCGAGATTGAAAGTTAGATAATCCCCGGCTTGGGCCAGTTCAGATATATGTCCGGCCAATAGCCACTGATGCCGAAAAATATGATCAATCTCGAGTTCACACAACTCCTCGCTGGTGTAAGTCCAGGGTGCAAGCATCAGACCATTCCGACGAGTTTCAACCATTGGACCCTTCTCTCATTCTACTGGCGCGTTACGCTGAATTGAATCAGTCTACGGGAAGTGTGTCGATCCGCTCAACATATTTTTCAACAGAACCGGGATCATGCTTGCTCTGAGAGCAACAGAATAGTTTGCCTATCCCATCGCAACCCGAACAGGTTCCAGCGGTCGTAGTTCTCACCTGAATTTCCTGTGTTGAAGAACGATTGTGTGGGCCGCACAAACAAACAACCCTGGATTCTGGGTTTCCATCAAATCATTGTGATATAAACGCCCCATTCACCTCATCGTGATTTAGACTGCGTGGCGGTGATTCATGCCACAGTGGTTCTGCCCATGACGAAACTGCCCCAAGAAATTTTCAAAGCCTACGACATACGCGGAATTGTCGACAAATCTCTAACAGAAACTGTCACAAGCCAGATCGGCCAAGCCATTGGCACTGAGGCCACGCTGGCGGGTGATCAAAGCGTTGTGGTCGGCCGTGATGGCCGCCTGTCCGGCCCGTCGCTGGCCGCCGCACTGTCAGCGGGTATTCGCTCTACCGGCTGCGACGTGATTGATATCGGCATGGTCCCTACACCCGTAACTTACTTTGCAACGCACCACCTGGAGACAGGTTCCGCTGTTTCTATCACCGGAAGCCATAACCCGCCCGAATACAACGGCCTGAAAGTCATGATCAGCGGCGAAACCTTGGCCGGCGACCGAATTCAAATGCTGCGTAAACGTATTGAAGATCAAGACCTGCTCAGTGGAAACGGTACCCATCACCATGAATCAGTCATTGACGCTTACACTGCGCGGATCACCGGCGAAATCACACTCCAACGCCCGCTCAAGATAGTCCTTGACTGCGGCAACGGTGTCGGTGGCAGTATCGCACCCCGGTTGTTACAGGAAATCGGGTGCGACGTCATCGAGCTTTTCTCTGAAGTAGACGGTACGTTTCCCAACCACCACCCGGATCCTAGCCAACTCGAGAACCTCAATGACCTGATCGAGACCGTTATTGCAACTAACGCAGATTTTGGCATGGCTCTGGACGGGGATGGCGACCGACTGGGCGTCGTGTCAGGCACTGGTGACATTGTTTTTGCCGACCGCCAGCTGCTGCTGCTTGCCCGGGACGTTCTGTCCCGAAATCCCGGTGCTGAGATCATCTACGATGTGAAATGCTCCAGGGTCCTGCCTGCTGCGATCCGAGAAGCCGGTGGACTACCAACCATGTGGAAAACTGGACATTCGTTTATCAAAGCAAAGCTCAAAGAATCTGGTGCAGTACTTGCGGGTGAAATGAGCGGACATATCTTTTTCAAGGAACGCTGGTATGGATTCGATGACGGTATCTATGCCGCAGCCCGACTGTGTGAATTACTATCCGCACAGGACCAAACCCCTACAGCAGTATTCAGAAGTATCCCGGAACTTGTCAGTACACCCGAATTACGCCTTGAAATGGAAGAAGGGAAACACCACGCACTGGTTGAGCAGTTAGTCAGGAGCGCGCGGTTTCCAACCGGAGAAATCTGCACAATTGATGGCATACGTGTGGACTTTGAGAACGGTTTCGGCCTCGCCAGAGCCTCTAACACCACCCCCACGGTGATCCTGCGATTTGAAGCTGACGACCAACAACAACTGATCGAAATCCAAGAACAATTCCGCACCCAACTTCTGGCGCTTCAGCCTGAGCTGAAACTGCCCTTTTAGTGGTGCACAGCCGAACCACTGTCGAGCGCTGACCTCAGCGACCGCTAGAACGGAGCCCATCGACAGTGGCTGGACTTCAAGCAAGACCCGACAATCGCTACTGGCGGGGCGCGTTGTTTACACTGCTGGCTTGCCTGCTCTTTTCGACCCAGGATGCACTGATCAAATGGCTATCTGACGGCTATACGCTGTTACAACTGCTGTTGATTCGCAGTGCCCTCAGCGTACCCTTGATGGTTCTTGCTGTACGTGCCCGACATGGCTGGCAGGGTTTAACTACCAAAAAACCGGCAGCGCACATACTTCGTGCGTTCTTTAATCTGATCGCATTCTTAAGCTACTACTTTGCTATCTCAAGAATGCCATTGGTCGACGCGGTATCGATCGTTGCCTCCTACCCTATCTTTCTGACGTTGCTGTCTGGTCTTGTGCTTGCAGAACACCCCAATGGACGACAGATACTGGCCATCATTACTGGTTTTATTGGCGTCATATTTATTGTGCAGCCCGGCGGCAGTGAAGTCGACTGGTTAGGCGCTGTCGCAGCACTGTTCGGCTGCTTGATGTTTGCGGCGCTCGCTATACAAACTCGCCGAATGTCGGTCTCAGAATCGACCGAATTAATGCTACTGACAGGCTCAGCACTGATCCTGCTTGTTTCAGCCTTGGCGGCGCCCTTGCTGTGGATTCAACCATCAGCCAACGAATTCGCCTTAATGCTCTTGTTAGGTCTGATAGGCCTGGGGGGCCAATATTTCCTAACCAACGGTTTCAAGTATGCGCCGGTCTACATCGTTGGTGCACTGGAATACAGCACACTGGGCTGGGCTGCTTTTTACGGCTGGGTTATTTTTCACGACCTGCCGACAGCCACCGTGATTGCAGGTGCTTTGCTGGTGGTCGGCAGCGGTCTGGTTGTTCTCGTGTCAGAACCTGGCAAACAGAACTGACTGTCTTACGGGTCTCCTCGATCAATTTCCAGTGCGGTAGGTTGACGATAACCTCGCGGCAGATTTCCGCCACGCTGTGCCCGGAATCCCAGGTAAAGGTCAATATCGGCCGGCTTCAGCTTCATATGCTGCTTGCCACTGTATAACCGTAACTTGTCACCCTCACGGAAAACGGCTACAGCAACCAGTTTCTCTTCACCCGATTTGTACCGGGCACTCGGAACATTAATGATCTTGACTCCTTTACCCTTGGACATCACTGGCAGATCGGCCAACTCGTAATCATGTACCAGCTGAGGAGACAGAACGCCAACATCACGGACGCGTAACACAACTTTGCCTGATTTATTGCGGCTGGTTAATTCTCCAAGCGGCGCCACGAATCCGTAGCCAGCATCGGTTGCCAGTAAATACTGTGTCTCAGGAGACCCTATCATGAGGCCTTTGAAAATCGCGCCCTGTGGCGGCTTCAACTGCTTGCTGACCGGCTCGCCCATCCCCCTGGCGGATGGCAGCGTGTGTGCCGGCATGGTATAGGTTCTGCCCGTCGAGTCTATCGAGAGAAGCATCTGATTGCTGCGCCCTACAGCAGAATGAAGGTAGCCGTCATCACCCCGGTAATTCAACTCTCGCGGATTAACATCCGCACCCTTGGCAGCACGAATCCATCCTTTTTCGGAAAGGACGACCGTGATTGGTTCTGATGGAATCAAATCGGTTTCACTCAGCGCCTGCGCAGCTTCTCGTTGTACCAAAGGTGACCGGCGCTCATCTCCAAATTCTTCTGCATCTGCAAGCAGTTCATCCCGGACAACCCGTTTCAGCTTGTCCCGGGACTTAAGAATCTTCTGAAGGTCAGCTTTTTCACGTGCGAGTTCTTCTTCTTCTCCTTTAATCTTGATCTCTTCCAGTCGAGCGAGCTGGCGCAGGCGAAGATCGAGAATGGCATCTGCCTGATCTTCGGACAGTTTGAAACGCCGTATCAACACGGGCTTTGGTTTATCCTCTTTGCGTATGATCTTTATAACCGTGTCCAGATTCAGAAACGCTACGAGCAGCCCTTCAAGAATATGTAATCGTTTGACAACCCTGTCTAAACGAAACTGAAGTCGGCGTTTGACAGTGGCTAGGCGGAAATCCAGCCACTCACGCAACAACTCCTTAACGTTGTAGACCTTAGGTCTCCCATCGAGGCCGATAATGTTCATGTTGACACGGTGGCTTTGTTCCAGCGAAGTCGTCGCAAACAAATGAGCCATCAACGTTGAATGATCGACCCTGTTCGACCGTGGCTCAATCACCAGGCGGGTAGGATTTTCATGATCTGATTCATCACGAATGTCGACAACCATAGGTAGTTTTCTAGCCGACATCTGTGCGGCGACCTGCTCAACTATTCGTTCTCCCGATACCTGATAAGGAAGCGCGGTCACAATAATATTACCGTCCTCCCCCACCCACACGGCTCGCTGGCGAATAGACCCTGTGCCAGATTTATAGATCTCAAACACTTCCTCGGCTGGTGTGATGATCTCTGCTTCGGTCGGAAAGTCCGGTCCTCGAATATGCTCTGTCAACCCTTCAATACTGACCCGACTGTTTTCGAGCAAGCGTACGCACGCGGACACAACCTCGCGAATATTATGTGGGAGAATATCGGTCGCCATACCCACTGCAATTCCGGAAGCACCATTCAGCAGAATGGTCGGCAACCTCGATGGCAAGTTTCTGGGCTCTGACAGTGTGCCATCAAAGTTTGGCCCCCAGTCGACCGTACCCTGGCCAAGTTCCGACAACAGTACATCGGCAAAGTGCGACAACCTGGCCTCGGTGTAGCGCATTGCAGCAAAGGACTTCGGATCATCCTGTGAACCCCAGTTCCCCTGCCCATCGATCAGGGGATAGCGAAAACTGAACGACTGAGCCATCAGCACCATCGCCTCATAGCATGCTGTATCGCCGTGCGGATGAAATTTCCCGAGCACATCACCCACGGTTCTTGCGGACTTCTTGTGTTTATTGCTGGCATTCAGACTCAATTCAGACATCGCGTAAATGATTCGACGTTGAACGGGTTTTAGCCCATCGGACAAGCGCGGTAAGGCCCTATCCAGGATCACATACATCGAATAGTTAAGGTATGAACGTTCCGTGAACTCCGAGAGCAAGACTCGTTCGAGATCTCGCGTAGGCGGAACCGACTTACGACGCTTGTGCTTTGATGAACTGCGGGTGGTTCGTTGAGGCATCGTGCAAGAAAACTCCAGTGTCTGTGGCAAAATCGAGGCTACGCATACATTTAACCATCACCCGGCCATTATAGCCTCCTGCCTGATGGTTGAGATCTCAACGCTAATGAATATCAGTCATAAATCGATAAAGCTTGATGATGGCTCCAAACCCTGTTCTCGCACCACGCTGCTTGAACTTCTTTCAGCGCTGAAAATCGAGCACAAGACAGTCAGCCATGAGGCCATGTTTACGGTAGCCCAGAGCAAAAGCCTGCGTGAAACCGATCCTGACGGTGGTTATACGAAAAATCTGTTTATGCGCAACAAGAAAGGCGTAATGTGGCTCATCACCTGTAATGAAGACCGCCGAATTGATCTAAAGGCGCTCGCCACAGCGATGGGGTACACGGGCTCAAATAGTCGATTTTCTTTTGCGTCCGAAGACAGGCTGGGCCGGTATCTCGGTGTTTCGCCAGGTGCTGTCTCCCCACTCGCATTGATCAATGACACTGGAAATCTAGTTCAGTTCGCTATTGATATCTCGCTGCTTGATCACGAAGTGATCCATCTTCATCCACTGGACAATCACCATACCACCACGATATCTGTACAAGATCTGATACAGTTTGCACAATACACCGGGCATAAGCCCGCCCGACTTGAGTTTGACCCATTTGGTGGTGTCAGCCGTTTCAGCACCGCTGAACAGTCCACATAACCGCACCTTCAAGGAGTAAGGAAACGTGGCCAACAACCCATTGCACCTGTCTTTGTTTGAGCTCTACACCGCTTTCCGCAGTGGACGCTTGACGGCAGGAGGCCTTACTGAACAAGCCATAGAACAACACCACACCAGGCTTGGCGCTTATAAGTACTGGCAGCCGCAGGATGCCCGCAACGCAGCTGCCCGGGCAGATACATCATTTTCCGCTGGTGAAGACCACGGGCCTCTCCAGGGTATACCCGTGTCGGTCAAGGACCTTTACAACGTCGACGGCCTACAGACTTTCGCGGGGTCACCGGTTTCCATTCCCGACAGTATGATGACACAAGGACCGGTTATCACCGACCTTAACAGGCAACAAGCTGTCTTTATAGGGAAAACCCATACGGTCGAATTCGCTTATGGTGGCTTAGGAGTTAACAGCCACTGGGGGACGCCACGAAACCCGTGGGATTCAACAGAACACCGCGTGCCAGGAGGTTCAAGCAGCGGTGCGGGTGTCAGCCTACAGGAAGGCACCGCCCTGCTTGCGCTGGGATCAGACACTGCGGGGTCAGTTCGGATACCAGCCAGCATGACCGGCAACGTCGGGCTCAAAACCAGCTTTGGACGATGGTCACTGGAGGGCATTTTCCCGCTGAGCCCGACCCTTGATACCGCCGGTATTCTGACGCGTACCGTTGCAGATGCAGTTTTTGGCTTTGCAGCAATGGATCCTGAACACCAAGGACGGGCACTAGAATTTATTGATCAGGCGAGTCACTGCACAACCAGCGATTTTGTCATCGGCCGTGGAGAATCGGCACTGTGGGAGGAATGCGATCCCGGAATTGTTGAATCAGTAGAGACTGCGCTAAACGAACTCAGCCAGAAAGGGGTTCGTATAACAGATGCCCGCTTACCTGAAGTCAGCGCTGCCATTGACTTACTTAAGGCCGGCAACGTGACGGCAGCCGAAATCCACGAATTGCTATCCTCCGAAATGCCCGAGTGGAAGCGCCGCCGGCATATCAACCAGCTGCAACTCAGCGCAAACGCGAGGTTTGAATCCACCGATGTTATCGTAAGTCCGACAGTCCCCATTACCCCGCCCAGGCTCGACGATGTTCAACAGGTCGATCGTTACGGACCGCTTAACCTGATGTCGTTGCGTAATACCTGCTCCGGCAATACTCTGGGCTTGTGTGCTCTGACATTACCTGTCGGACTGGATAATGCTGGTCTGCCTGTTGGACTGCAGGTCATGGCACACCACGGCGCAGAAGAAAAATTGCTTGCCATCGCTCTTTGTATTGAAAAAGTCATCGGGACCTCGAAAGACAGACTGGGCACACCGGCAATCTCTCCTCCGTAAAACATCCATGTCTGAAGAAAATCGGAAAAGACCACCGCTGGGGATTCGAGTTCAGGACCATCACACGGTCTACAGTGGTTACCTCAAGGTGGACCGGTACAAACTGTCACACGAACACTACCAGGGTGGTTGGAGCAAAGTACTGGATCGTGAAGTCATGCACCGCAAAGAAATTTCTGCGGTGCTGCCCTATGACCCGAATCGCCAGGAAGTTGTTCTGATCGAGCAGTTTCGCATCGGAGCGTGGGCTGGGTCGTGGCCTCATCCCTGGCTGCTCGAATGTGTTGCCGGTGTCATGGAGACCGGTGAGACCGCTGGTGACGTGGCCATCCGGGAGGCCCAGGAGGAGGCAGGATGCGTCATCACAGAACTGGAGTTGATCGGGCGTTTCTTCAGCACCCCCGGTGGCAGTTCCGAATTAATCAACCTGTTCTGTGGGCGTACTGACGCCTCCGCGGTCGGCGGCTATCACGGCCTTGCAGAAGAAGGCGAAAACATCAAAGCCGAGAGTTGGCCTCTGGCAGACGCACTCGCGCTGCTGGAAGACGGCAACATCTGCAACGCCAAGACACTGATCGCACTGCAGTGGCTGGCCCTGAACCACGGTAGACTGCGCGAGAACTGGCGTACCTAACTACTGCTGTAGGCCGACCGGCTTGAGTCGACCTGTACACGTCACGATATTGTCAGAGTTGCCCTGTCCCAGACTGGGGTTCTCAGCAAAACCGCTATGCGCTGATCACGTCGGCCAGTCTGTCAGCAGCTTCGTTGACATCGTCCCGGCTGATATCGAGATGTGTGACTGCCCTCATTCTTTCGCTGTCGATCGCACCAATCCATACCCCCTGTTCGCGCAAGCGGGCAGAGATGTCCTGGGCAGACAACTGTGATCCCGACACATTGAAGAAGATGAGATTGGTCTGCACGTCCTCGTTCACCAGCTGAACACCGGGAATCTCTGATACCCGTTTAGCAAATTGCCGGGCATTGCTATGATCGTCCGCCAGGCGTTCAACATGATTCGCCAGTGCCCAGCTGCCAGCAGCAGCTATGATCCCAGCCTGCCGCATCGCTCCCCCTATGCGATGCTTCCAGCGCCATGCCTCATCGATAAATTCATGGGTACCTGCAAGCACGGCCCCAACTGGACAGCCCAGACCTTTGCTTAGATCGAGCCACAGCGAATCGACGGTCGCCGCAAATTCCACCGCCGGAACGCCGGAGGCGACGACAGCATTCATCAGCCGCGCACCATCCATGTGCAGGTTCAGACCATGTTCACGCGCAACCGTTGCAACACCCTGAAGCGTTGACAACGGCCAGACGGCCCCACCGCCTCGGTTCGATGTCTGCTCCACAACGACAAGGCGGGACCTTGGCGCATGATAGGAATTGGATCGAATCGCTTTCTGAACATCTTCCGCATCAAAAATACCGCAGTCACCATCGAGCGCACGAACGAGCGATCGTGAAAGCACAGCCGGACCACCGGCTTCATAATTGATGATGTGCGCAGACTGATCTGCAATGATTTCATCCCCCGCCCCACAATGAACTGCCAATGCAATCTGGTTACACATCGTGCCGGAGGGCAGGAACAGGGCATCCTCCTTGCCTAAAAGTTCTGTGACCTCATGGCAAAGCTTGCTGACACTCGGATCCAGTCGGTGCTGCTCATCACCGACCTCTGCTGATGCCATAGCTTCGCGCATAGCGGGGGTGGGTTGGGACTGTGTGTCGCTATAAAGGTTGATTCTGACTGATTTCATGACTTACTCCAGTAACCGGTCCGGTTCGGACCCGCAGTACATCGAAGGGTAATACTAGTTTCAGGTTTGACGCAGCAAGCGTATCAAACTCGAGGTATCCCAGCGACCACCACCACGTGCCTTGACCGAGGCATAAAATTGATTGACCAGTGCGGTAACCGGTAGGAGCGCACCATTACGATTGGACTCAGCCAAACACAAGCCAAGATCTTTTCGCATCCAATCCACTGCAAACCCAAACTCGAACTTATCTTCGTACATCGTCACGCCCCGGTTTTCCATCTGCCACGACTGAGCTGCTCCTTTGGAGATCACATCGAGCACCTGTTTAACATCCAAATTGGCCTTGTCAGCAAAATTCACCGCTTCAGACAAACCTTGTACGAGTCCGGCAATCGCAATCTGGTTGACCATCTTTGTAAGCTGCCCATTTCCGACCGGGCCCATCAACTGACAGGCGCGCGAATAACTGTCAATCACCGGTTTCACGCGATCGAATGGACCTGACTCACCGCCAACCATGACAGTCAGAATACCGTTCTCTGCACCAGCCTGGCCGCCGGATACCGGCGCGTCGAGGAAACTGAATCCAAGGCCATCAGCCTCGGCTGACAGTTCCCGCGCCACCTCAGCCGAAGCTGTTGTGTGATCAACGAAGCAAGCACCGGCTGCCATGCCCGAATAAGCACCGTCTGAGCCGATAGTCACCGAACGGATATCATCGTCATTACCAACGCAGGCAAGAACGACGTCCGCCCCGTTGGCAGCTTCGGCCGGCGTATCCGCCTGGGCGCCACCGTGCTCCTCAACCCATTTGCTTGCTTTATCTTTACTGCGGTTGTAAACACGAACACTGTAACCCGCCTTTGAGAGGTGCCCTGCCATCGGATAACCCATAACTCCGAGTCCGATAAACGACACATTTTTGACTGATTCATTCATTCCCTTTACCTCAACGATTACCTGTCTCGACTGTCAATTATGATATATCTAGTATCGATGACTCCACTGATCCAGCTCTAAAAGAAATCTGACAACGATGAAGTCACCCAGAATTACCGTACGTCGAGCCACGGCAGCCGACGCACCGACACTCACCGAGTTTAACATCGCCATGGCTCAGGAAACCGAGGATCATCCGCTGGATCGATCCACAGTACTCGCGGGTGTGACACGGCTTTTTCAACAACCCGAACATGGGTTTTATCTGGTCGCAGAATGCGACAAAACAGTTGTGGGCGCACTGATGGTCACAAAGGAGTGGAGTGACTGGCGAGACGGCCTGTGGTGGTGGATCCAAAGTGTCTATGTCATCAAAACACAACGCCGTCGCGGTGTATTCCGGAAGTGAGAATGACGTTTGCGGCATTCGCCTTTATGTGGAAAAAGACAATTCAGGCGCACAGTCGGTATATCGCGAAATGGGCATGTCAGAAACACACTACCGTTTATATGAAGCAACCCTGTAAACAATGGATACTCCATCTCATGACTAAAGCTGCAGAACTCAAGACCCAGGCCTGTGCGGAAATAGATGCCCGACGGGATGACATCATTGCGATTGGTGAATCTATCCTTCGAAATCCGGAGACCGGCTTCCGGGAGGTTAAAACCGAACAACTGGTCGCCCGTACACTGAATGACCTTGACCTGGAGACCCAAACCGGGCTCGCCATTACCGGGGTCAAGGCAAAGATTGCCGGCGACAGTGCAGGACCAACACTGGCACTGATCGGCGAACTGGACAGTCTCAGGATTCCCGATCACCCATTTGCCGATACTGAAACGGGGGCTGCCCACGCCTGTGGACACAATGCTCAGATTGCCGGCATGCTGGGGGCAGCCATGGGCCTTGTCACCTCGAACATCTGCAGTCAACTCGGTGGCGCTATAGCATTTATTGCTGTTCCCGCCGAAGAGTTGATTGAGGTCGGCTACCGTATGGACCTTCGAGAACAGAACCACATTGAGTTTCTCACCGGCAAGGCTGAATTTATCCGCAGAGGCCATTTCGATGATGTGGACATGGCCCTGATGTGCCACACAAAGAATGATGACACCGCATCTCACGTCGCAAATTCATCCAACGGCGCAGTCATTAAGAAAATCCGCTTCCTGGGTAAAGCGAGTCACGCCGGCGCTCGCCCGCAGGCCGGTATTAACGCCCTCAATGCGGCTAATCTAGCAATGACGGCAATAGCGTTGTTACGCGAGACGTTTTATGACGAAGATACAATTCGCATCCACCCCATTATTACCCATGGTGGAGATGCGGTCAGTGCTGTACCGGCAGAAGTGATCGTCGAGACATTTGTTCGCGGCAGAACACTGGAAGGCATAGTCGATGCCAACAATAAGGTCGATCGCGCGGTCCGCGGCGCAGCCATTGCGATTGGTGCTACCGCTGAGATCGAAACCACGGCAGGCTACCTTCCCCAAACCAATAATCGCACCATGAGTGAATTGTGGGGACAGAATGTGAAACATCTCTACGGCGAAGATCAGTTCTATATCGAAGATCACCGCACAGGATCCACCGACATGGGCGATCTTGGTCATATCATGCCCGTGACTCATCCCTATATATTCGGCGCTACAGGCAACGGTCACGGCAACGACTACCTAATGGCAGACAAAGAAGCGGTCTACATCAACATGGCCAAACTGCTGGCTATGACCACGATCGACCTTCTCTGTGATCAAGGGCATCAAGCACGGGAAATTCTGGCCGGACAGCGGCCCAAGCTGTCCAAATCTGAGTATCTGGAATTCAATCGTAATCTCATGAAGAAAGTGCGCTACACACCCGACGAAATGACCCATGAATAACCAATCGTCGACTCACAGCTTGAAAGCGCTGACACAGTACTTTCAGCGAGTCGAAGCGGTCGATGTTCCCCACACCGGAAAATCCTATCTGGCACACGCTATCGGCGTGTATCGCGATCTCAAAGAATGGGGCTGGACGGAAACTGCAGCCCGTGCTGGTCTGTTCCATTCAATATATGGTACGGAGATCTTTCAGGGATTCACCCTGCCGTTGTCTGAACGCGATGAAATTCGCTCCATGATCGGTGACCACGCTGAGTTTCTCTGCTACCTCAACTGCGCGCTCAAACGCCGTCAGTTTGACACTGAGGTTGCAAGGGGCTTTGGGCCATATCGGATCGGCGATCGCTTTGAAAATACGCTCATCGATCTCAGTAACACTGTGTTTCTGGAACTGTGCGAACTGCATCTTTGTGACTGGCTGGAACAGGTCACTCGGGCGAAGGGCTGGGATTACCGTCGCCAGGGCTACCGACAGATTGCTTTACAACTCGGCGGTACTGGACTTCAGAAATACAGGGCCATTTTCGACCGAGCCCCGGAACAGGTCTGGTTCGACGGCTACCTCTGGCCTCAAAGCGCCAAGGGCTGACCAACATACTCAATAAACCCTCGAACAGAGCGAACCCCACTGAAGCGGACACCTCATACCGACGTCAATGAATACACTAATCGCAGGGGGTGCTGGTTTTATTGGCTTGAACCTCGCTGAGGCTATTTTGCGCCGTGGTGAGCACGTGGTCATTTATGATCCGGGTGCGGTGCCTGGCGCAGCCCAACGTACCTTCGATGAACTCCCCGGTTCCTGGTGTCATATCCAGAAAAGCGTGATCGACAGTGAGGCACTCGCCAGTACATTGGCAGAACAGCGTATCGAACAGGTTTTCTACGGTGCAGCTGTCACTTCAGGTCCTGAACGCGAACGTGACACACCCGAAAGTGTGTTGTCGGTAAACCTCGTTGGCCTTGCTACCGTAGCACGGCTGGCTGCAAAAACCGACATTCGACGTCTGATCAACCTCAGTTCCGGTTCAGCCTACGGACTACCGGATGAAGATGAATCCGACTGGCCCCCAACACTTCACGAAGAACACACCCGTGAGCGACCTGTCTCGCTGTACGCGCTAAGCAAATTTGCAACTGAAATTGCGACACGTCGAATCGCAGCACTGACAGGTCTTGACGCACTGAGCGTGCGCTTGAGTTCGATATTCGGACCCTGGGAGCGGGACACCGGGTTTCGCGATACGCTCAGCGCTCCCCTGCAGGCCTCAGTTGCTGCCCAGTGCGGTGAACCCGTGATTCTTGAACGATATGAATCTCGGGACTGGACCTACAGCCGCGACGTGGCCGATGCCCTTCTCGCACTCATGTCACATCAGAATCCTAAGTACGACCTTTATAACATTACCGTGGGCCGTACCTGGGGTACGATTGATTGGTGTAAACAACTCGCCCGATATTTTCCCGACTTCAGTTACCGGCTTGCAGAGGGAGACGACACACCGACTATCGATCTTTATTCAACGACTGACCGTCCTCCCCTGGATCCAGGCAGACTACGCGATGACCTGGGCTACACTCTGCCGTATAGCATCGACACCATGTTTGCTGATTTTAGACAGTGGCTGTCTGCTAATCCGGACTTCTGGGTTCGGTAAACAACAGATTAACTGGCGTAACCCGGTAATTCCCGATCCAGCACGCGCATCATCGCGTCCAGATAAAGACGATCACGGTCTGCCGGTGAAAAGCGGTCGTGTGGCACAGGTGACTTGACCTGCTCAATAACTTCCTCGGGTATGGGCGCCAGTTCACGCTCAGTTGCCATCGCCAGCACCTGAGTTCGACATGCGCGTTCGAGACGATAAAGACGTTTATAAGCCTGTGCCACAGTTTCCCCAACCACCAGCACACCATGGTTCTTCATGAACACCACATCATGATCACGTATCAGACCCGCCACGCGCTCACCCTCCACCAAGGAAACAGCAGCGCCAGCATAGTGATCGTCGTAAGCAATACGATCACACAAAGAGACGGCAGTTTGACTCGCTGGAATCTATTGTTCTTTAACATGTTCAGTGCGAGCGCCCAGGTCTGGTGCGTATGCATTACGACACGGGCGCCAGTGATTCGGTGGATAGGCGTGTGGATGCAGTGGGCCGAAAGTTCGACAAATCCGGTTCCTTCAAGGGTCTGGCCTGACTCATCAAACACTATAAGATTACTCGCCCTCGCTTCTGACCAGTGCAAACCAAAGGGTAGTGTTAAATAACGGTCCTCATGGCCAGGAACGGTTACAGTGAAATGATTGTCTATGCCCTCTTCCAACTCATGCAGCACGGCGAGTCGAAGAGCAGCTGCAAGATCAATCCGAGCCTGCGTTACAGGATCTGTAACTTCGTTTGCGGACAGTGAATGAATACTCATCGTGTCTCTCCTGTTAATGTTTCTAGAAAACTCCGGAGGAAATAAGCGTCAACCTATTGCGGGCGGCACGGCTAAATGTATCCGGTATGTAGATTTGAGTCAGCCCGATCCGAATCATCCATGCGTGTCACCGGTTAGGTTGGTTTGCCGGTAAATTTAAAGCTGCCCACGGGCACGACGCTCCATCGGCAACAGTACATCGTAGGTAAACCGGTGTACGGGTGTCGGTACGCCCACTTGATTTCCAAATCGTACGATTGCACCATTCCAGGCATCCAGCTCAGAGGGTCTTCCGGCCAGAATATCGCGCATCATCGATGCCGTGGTGTCGTGTGGCACACCGTGATAGAAGTCCCACATCTGCTGTTTGAGGTTATCTGGCAGGGGATATCCTAGTGCCTCTCCGACTGCAATACCCTCGTCCATAGCTTGGTCAACCAATGATCTGAGTTCTGACTGGTCGCACACCACACCCAGGCTGCTCTGCGACAGCGCTCCCAACCCGGCCCAGGATCCGACCAGTAGCAGTTTCTGCCAAAGTGCACAGCGGATGTTGTCACTGACTTCGGTCTCGATTCCGGCTCCCCGGAATACATCGGCCAATCTCTCTACCCGACTTGACCGTTCACCATTGAGTTCACCGCACTCAATGTAGGCTCCTGGGTTCAGGTGCCGGATGACGCCTGGTGACTCGATTTCGCTGAATATTCGAGACAAACCACCGAGCACGCTCCCCTCACCAAAAGAGATTGCTAATTCATCAGGCGCATCAACACCATTCAAAAACGGCAACATCACGGTCGCGTCACCCAGCAGGGGCCCCAGCACCGGAATAATTTCGGCGACGTGCCAGCTCTTGACGGCAATAATTACCACATCAACTTCACCAATGTCAGCAGGCTGATCAGTGACCTGTGGTTTCTCCAGGTGCACATCACCGACCGGGCTAATGACCTTGAGCCCGTTTTTCTGCATGGCTTCAAGATGCGGTCCCCGGGCGATGAACGATACCTCGTAACCCGCGTCTACCAGACGCGCACCGTAATAGGCGCCAAGTCCACCGGCTCCAAAGACTGCAAAACGCATTAATTTATCCTCACCCTGTGCACTGGCATTAAACCTTAAGCTTTTAGGCAACTCGGACCACAATACATCTATTATGCACTGGCGTGCACCAACCAACAGGTGCCATTCATGTAAACCCCGGATTCCTGCCGGTAAGCTTCGAGACCTTGACTCATATGGCACTTAACCTGATCCAGCAACTCGACGTCCGCACGATCCAATAAATTTCTAATCGTACCCATCGCCATGAACAATTCTGCAGCCGATTTCACTGTCTGGCCCACACACAATTTTTCCGTCACTGCCCGCAACTGGATGTTTCGGAATCCTGCTGATACAAGAATTTGTTTGACTTTTGATGGGTCTGCCAGTGTGAATGCACCTGGCGCATCTGGATCGTGTTTCGGTTCTTGATCAGAAAAAGGCGCGGCACAGCGCACTGGAAACTGATACCACTCGTTTTGTTCTGGCGCCCGCCAGACAACAAGTAATATCCGACCTGCCCTTGCCAGGCCTGACCGCAGGTGCGAAAAGGCGGCCACCAGATCACCGAAGAACATCACCCCGCAGCGAGAAACTATAAGATCTTGGGGACAGGGAAAACGGTACTCCGCGGCATCGGCTTCAACAAACATGACATTTTCTATGGCACGTTCACGAGCTGAGCTAATGGCTGAATCAATCAACTTTCTGGAAAGATCGATTCCTGTAACTCTACCTCCCGTGCCGACCGAAGCTGCAAATTTAAGTGTCGTGGCACCGGTACCGCAGCCAATATCGGCGATCTGTTCACCGCCAGAAAGCTGGGCGGCACCCACTAAAAGGCGAGCCCAGGGCTCCAAAAACTGGTCCAGGGCCGATTTCTGGCTAACCCAGTAGTCTGCAGAATCTGAGTTCCAGTATTTATGCTCTTCCGCATTAATCTGTGCCGTACTGTTCATACTCGCAACAACTAAGTCAGGTCTCAGGTTCCGATTGCCCTGGAGAGCCAGTGCTTCGCATACTGTGCGTAACTCGATTCCACGATCAGATCATAAGCGCCCTGGCTGTCGAGCGCGCACAATCGCCGTTGTCCGGACACAAGCAAGGCAACATTGATTGCTAGCGGTCACCAGCAGTAAGAATAGCTTTAACTCTGAGTTCTATCTCGTGGCTGCGTTCATTCGCCGAAAGAAATTTGGTCTCAGACACAATCTGACCGACCAGATTAGCAAACTTTTTCTGCCAATCTGAGTCCTCGGCCCTCTTACCTGGACAGTGAACAATCACATCACCGGCCATGGTAGGAATATGTCCGTCAGCATTAAGTTGCGGTCGCGATGGTTCTATTCCGTCCTGGAGCTGTCTTATTGCCTGCCTAAGCATCCGACGATAACGAGCAATTCCACCATCTGTATTACCCCGATGCTCACCGTCATGCTGCGTTATTGGCCCCTGCGAAATCTGGGGCTCGTAATCACTAGGCATTCTTTGTCCTTCTTCATAACTCCGTTCAATACCCGTCTGGCCGACAAAATCGACTTTGTTCATACCAACATTATTTCGATTCCCCTTTCCGTCCAGATCAAGATCCGTCCCATAATGGCGCCAGGCAATGATCTTGCAATGCGTATCGTCTACTGGCAACGTCCACTTGGTGATCCCGACTCGTGGGAAAAACTTCTCCCGATCTGGATTCTGGTAAATATCAGGGGGTTGGGCCGTGGCAGGTAGGAAAACTTCGGCTGTTCGCAGCCACATATAGTC